>JAEEGF011310558.1_pt1 | contig 10998 bp, 6 predicted proteins | sample 9134171 | NCBI WGS metagenome assembly JAEEGF01 (sample SAMN16246542, study PRJNA631951) | gut metagenome | biome: gut microbiome; feature: rumen; material: AP-attached | host: Bos | place: Iran: Karaj | collected 2018-10
ATCACCCACTCCCCCAAGGTGGAGAACTATCCCGGCACCCTGTCCATGAGCGGCAACGAGTTCGCCGAGCAGACCCTGAACCAGATCCTGGCCCAGGGCGCCGAGATCGAGTTCGAGACCGTCACCGGCGTACGGGCCGAGGGCGACGTCAGGATCGTCACCACCGAGGAGGGCGGCTCCTACGAGGCCAGGGCCGTCATCCTGGCCACCGGCGTCAAGCACCGCATGCTGGGCCTGGAGGGCGAGGACGACCTGGTGGGCGAGGGCATCTCCTTCTGCGCCGTGTGCGACGGCGATTTCTACAAGGACAAGGTGGTGGCCGTGGCCGGCGGCGGCAACTCCGCCCTTCAGGAGGCCATCCTGCTGGCCGAGAAGTGCAGACAGGTGATCATGCTCCAGGATCTGCCCTTCTTCACCGGCGAGTCCCGTCTCCAGGACGTGCTGTTCGCCCGGCCCAACGTGTCCGCCCTCACCGAGGTGAAGTTCAACCGGCTGCTCACCGAGGCCGGCGAGCTGGTGGGCGTGGAGATCACCCACCAGGGCCAGGTGAAGGAGATCGGCTGCGACGGTCTGTTCGTGGCCATCGGCCTGATCCCGGAGAACGAGCCCTTCGCCGACCTGGCCGATCTCAATAAGTTCGGCTACTTCGACACCGACGAGCAGTGCCTCACCAAGACCCCCGGCGTGTTCGTGGCCGGCGACTGCCGCAGCAAGTTCGTCCGCCAGCTGACCACCGCCGTGGCCGACGGCGCCACTGCCGCCCTGGCCGCCTGCCGGTACATCAACGGGCTGTAAGCAGCCCTCCCGCTCTATCCGCCGCCCGGACGGGCGGCGGATATTTTTGCCCTCAGGGGTGGCCAACCGTCCGGGAGTGTGCTATACTCTACTGAGAAACCTCCCCGCGCCGGCGGTGCGGGTATGATACGGAGAGCGATCCTATGACCTTGAGAGAACTGGAAATCGGACGGAGCGCCCTGGTGACGACGGTGGGCGGCAGCGGCGCTCTGCGCCAGCACCTGCTGGATATGGGCATCATCCCCGGCACGGAGCTGACGGTGGTCAAATACGCCCCCATGGGCGACCCCATGGAGGTGATGATCCACGGCTACCAGCTGACCCTGCGGCTGGCGGACGCCGGACAGATCGGCGTGGAGCCCTGCGTCGGCGGGAGCTGCGAGACGGTCCACCCGGCAGGCGGCGACAAGGTCCTGCACCCCGGTCTGGGCGAGGGCGGCAAGTTCCACCCCAAGGGCAGCGGCGATCCCCTGCCGGAGGGCACCGTTCTGACCTTCGCCCTGGTGGGCAACCAGAACTGCGGCAAGACCACCCTCTTCAACCAGCTCACCGGCGCCAACCAGCACGTGGGCAACTTTCCCGGCGTCACCGTGGACCGGAAGGACGGCCGCATCCGGAAGCACCCGGACACGCTGGTCACCGATCTGCCGGGCATCTACTCCATGTCCCCCTATTCCAGCGAGGAGCTGGTATCCCGGAACTTCGTGCTGACGGAGAAGCCCCGGGCCATCATCAATATCGTGGATGCCACCAACATTGAGCGGAACCTCTACCTGACCATGCAGCTGCTGGAGATGAACGTGCCCATGGTGGTGGCCCTGAACATGATGGACGAGGTCACCGCCAACGGCGGCACCGTGGACATCAACGCCATGGAGGCCATGCTGGGCGTGCCGGTGGTGGCCATCTCCGCCGCCAAGAACCAGGGCGTGGACGAGCTCATCGACCACGCCATCCACATCGCCAAGTACCAGGAGCGGCCTCTGCGGCAGGATTTCTGCGACGAGAGCCAGAACGGCGGCGCCGTGCACCGCTGCCTCCACGGCATCTCCCATCTGATCGAGGACCACGCCCGCGCCGCCGGGCTGCCCCTGCGCTTTGCCGCCAGCAAGCTGGTGGAGGGCGACCCGCTGATCATCCGGCAGCTGCAGCTGGATCAGAACGAGACGGAGATGATGGAGCACATCATCCTCCAGATGGAGGCCGAGCGGGGGCTGGACCGGAGCGCCGCCATCGCCGAGATGCGCTTCGCCTTCATCAACCGGGTCTGCGCCGCCACCGTTCACAAGCCGGTGGAGAGCCGGGAACGGCAGCGCAGCGAGCGGATCGACCGGATCCTCACGGGCCGGTACACCGCCATCCCCGCCTTTATCGCCATCATGGGGCTGGTGTTCTACCTGACCTTCAACGTGATCGGACTCTTTTTCCAAAATCTGCTGGACCGGGGCATCACCGCCCTGGCCGACGCGGCGGATCGAGCCCTGGCCGCCGCCCACGTGAACGAGGCCCTGCACAGCCTCATCATCGACGGCATCTTCACCGGCGTGGGCAGCGTGCTCAGCTTTCTGCCCATCATCGTGACGCTGTTCTTCTTCCTGTCCCTGCTGGAGGACAGCGGCTACATCGCCCGGGTGGCCTTCGTGATGGACAAGCTGCTGCGGAAGATCGGCCTGTCCGGCCGCAGCATCGTGCCCATGCTCATCGGGTTCGGCTGCACGGTGCCGGCGGTGATGGCCACCCGCACCCTGCCCAGCGAGCGGGACCGGAAGATGACCATCCTGCTGACGCCCTTCATGAGCTGCTCGGCCAAGGTGCCCATCTACGGCTTCTTCGTCAGCGCCTTCTTCCCCGGCCGGGGCGCCCTCATCATGACGGGGCTGTACGTACTGGGGATCGTACTGGGGGTGCTGGCCGCCCTGCTGTACCGGGACACCCTGTTCCGGGGCGAGGCCGTCCCCTTCGTGATGGAGCTGCCCAACTACCGGCTGCCCGGCGCCGGGAACGTGATCCGCCTCCTGTGGGAGAAGGCCAAGGACTTCCTCCAGCGGGCCTTCTCCATCATCCTCATCGCCACCATCGTCGTCTGGTTCCTGCAGTCCTTCGACCTCCGGTTCAACATGGTGAGCAGCTCCCACGACAGCATCCTGGCGGCGGTGGCCGGCTGGCTGACGCCCCTGATGCGGCCCCTGGGCCTGGGCGACTGGCGGATCTGCACCTCCCTCATCACCGGCTTCACCGCCAAGGAGAGCGTGGTAGCCACCATGGAGATCCTCTTCGGCGGCACCGTGAGCTCCGCCCTGACGCCCCTGTCGGCCGCGTGTCTGCTGGTCTTCTCGCTGCTCTATACCCCCTGTGTGGCGGCTATCGCCTCCATCCGGCGGGAGATGGGCCGGAAATGGGCGGTGCTGGTGGTGGTGTGGCAATGCGCCGTGGCGTGGGTGGCCGCCTCTATCGTCCATCTGATCGGCCTGCTGCTGTAACGGGGAGGGATCGCTGTGAACGGAGCGGATCTGATCGTATTGATCATCCTGGCGGCGGTTATCGTCCTGGCGGCGGCGCTGCTGGTCCGGCAGAGGCGCCGGGGCGGCTGCTGCGGCAGCTGCGGTTCCTGCGGCGGGTGCGGCGCCTCCCGGAAAGACGACAGAAAATAAGTCATACAGGACAAAACGACCCCGGCGCGATACCTCGCGCCGGGGTCGTCGCCGTATAGTCGGGTCAGTCAAAAACGTATGCGCCGCCGCAGCCGGTGAGGACGCAGCGGTCCCCCAGGACGGTCTTCATCACCGCAGCGGCCTCCAGGCCCGTGCAGTGGATGGGGAGCACCGCCTCCGGCTCCTCCCCGGCAAGCCGCCGGGCGGTCCCCAGGCGCACCGCGTCCGAGGCGCCGAACAGGTGCATACCGGCCACCACGCCCCGGAGCTTCACGCCGGGGAACAGCTCCCTGGCGTATCTCACGGCGGACATGATCCCCTTGTGGCTGCAGCCGGAGAAGACGACGAGGCCGCCCTCCTCCCAGACAGCCAGGAACTGCTCGTGGGCCATGGGGTCCTGGCGGAAGCCGCCGATCCCATCCGGGCGGTAGAACTTCTCCACCGGTATGAAGCCCGGCTCGTTGGGGACGGTGCCGGAGATCACCAGGCCCGGCGACAGCCAGTAGGGGCCGTCGGTCAGGACGAAGCGGTCGTGGTAGGGGGCCAGCTCCTCCGGCTTCCAGAGGATGCCGCTGTCATAGTCGTCCAGCTTGCCGTCGGTGACGCCGTAGGTGGGGCCGAAGGCGTCCTTATGGACGTAGATCTTCGCCTTCTTGTTCTCCCGGAGGAAGCGGAGCATGCCGCCGGTGTGGTCCTGGTGGCCGTGGCTGATGACGCACGCCTCCACCTCCGTCAGATCCACCCCCAGCTTGGCGGCGTTCTCCCAGAACAGCTCCGAGGTGCCGGTATCGAAGAGGATCTTTCTCCCATCCGCCTCGATATAGATGGACAGGCCGAATTCGCCCCGGACGTTGGGGTCCCACACGTAGTTCTCCGACAGAATGATCAGTTTCGTCATGGCTGCTCCTCCTTCTTTGGGCGGATCACGGCCGTGTCCGCCACGATGTGTTTTGCGGGCGCCTGCCGCTCCAGAAGCTGCCGGATTTCCCGGCTCACAGACGCCACCTCTTCCCCGAATTCCCGGGCCGACGTCCGCAGCACGCCGGAGCGGACGGCGGAGAGCTGGATCAGGGCGTCGGAGGTGACCACGCGCACCTGCTCGTTTTTGCCGATCTCCTGCACCAGCTTTTCGATATACATATCGGCGGTCTCCCGCTCCATGGTGTAGACCACGCCGATGCCGTGGAAGTCCAGCTTTTCGCCCCGGTTCCCGCTCTGGCGGTAGCCGTCGAACACCAGGACCACCTCACAGCGGCGGAAGGCCGCGAAGGCGCTGAGCAGATGCATCAGCCGCTCCCGGGCGGCGCCCAGATCCTGTTGGGCCAGGGCCTTCAGCTCGTCCCAGGCGAAGATCACGTTGTAGCCGTCCACGATATACCAGCTGCGGCGCTGCTCCGCCGGGGCGTCGGCGTCGCCGGCGAAGGCGGCCGCCGGGGGCCGGTACGTCGGCCGCTTGATGGGGCCGAACTCCCGGGTCATGATGGCCTCCAGCTCCCTGTCGTCCAGGCGGAGGTTCCGGCGGCTCACCTCCGGCACGTAGGGGATGTCCTTCTTCAGGCAGCTCTCCAGGTGCATATACTCCGGCACCTTGTCCCATTTGACGGTAAAGCCGCCGCCGTGGGCGCAGAAGACGGAGTCCGGGGTGTTCTCCAGGTCGCCTTCCGGATCGTAGGCCGCCGCCTCGATCACGGCCTCCGGATCGTGGCAGAGATCGTAGCCGTCCGGCTCCAGCAGCAGCCGGCCCCGGCCGCCGGTATAGGCGGCCACCTCGGCGGCGTAGCCGTTCATGGCGGTCACCGGGGCCCGGCCCCGCAGGAGGATCATCTCCCCGGCCTCCGCCGCCGGCTCCACGGTGCCGTGGCGGACCCGGATATCGTTGATGGCGCGGCCCAGCTGCTCCGGCGGCACCTCCAGGCGGACGGCGTACCAGGGCTCCAGCAGCTTCGATCTGGCCTGCATCAGTCCCTGGCGGACCGCCCGGTAGGTGGCCTGGCGGAAATCTCCGCCCTCGGTGTGCTTCAGGTGGGCCCGGCCGGCGGCCAGGGTGATCCTGATATCGGTGACGGGCGAGCCGGTCAGCACGCCCAGATGGGTCTTTTCCGCCAGGTGCGTCATGATCAGCCGCTGCCAGTTCCGGTCCAGCACGTCCTCCCGGCAAAGACTCTCCAGCACCACGCCGCTGCCCAGGGGCAGGGGCTCCAGCAGCAGATGGACCTCGGCGTAGTGGCGCAGGGGCTCATAATGGCCCACGCCCTCCACGGTGTTCTCGATGGTCTCCTTATAGAGGACGCGGCCGCTGTCGATCTCCGCCTCCACGCCGAAGCGCCGGGCGATGACGCTCTTGAGGATCTCCGCCTGCACCTCCCCCATGAGACTCACGTGGATCTCCTTCAGCCGGGTATCATAGGTCAGGCGGAGCTGGGGGTCCTCCTCCTCCAGCTGCCGCAGCTTCTGCAGCACGATCAGGGGATCCTCCCCCTCCGGCAGGGCGATCCGGTAGCGCATCACCGGCTCCAGACGGGGTGAGGCGGCGTCGCTCTCCGTCCCCAGGCCCATGCCGCTCTCCGCCGCCGTCAGGCCCGTCACGGCGCAGACGCCGCCGGCGCGGACCTCCTCAACGGCGGTGAATTTCGAGCCGGTATAGAGGCGGATCTGATTGACCTTCTCGCTGACGCCCCGGCACAGGACGGTGTCCTTTACCCGCAGGACGCCGCCGGTGATCTTCAGATACGTCAGGCGGCCGCCCCGCTCGTCCCGGCCGATCTTGACGACCCGGGCGCCGAAGGCGGCGGGCCATTCCCGGGGCAGCAGATAACGCTCCAGATCCGAGAGGAATTCGTCCACGCCCTCCAGCTTCAGCCCGGAGCCGAACCAGCAGGGGAACACCGCCCGGGAGGCGATGGCCTCCGCCACGGCCCCGTCGGGCAGGGAGCCGGTCTCCAGGTAGGTCTCCAGCAGGTCCTCCCGGCTGACGGCCACCTGCTCGGCCCAGTCCCCGCCGGTGAAGTCGGCGCAGTCGCCGCTCAGCTCCCGGCGGAGCTCCGCCATGAGCTCGGCCCGGCCGCGGCGGGCAAAATCCATCTTGGTGACGAAGATCAGCGTGGGCACCCGGTAGTGCTCCAGCAGGCGCCACAGGGTGGCCGTGTGGGACTGGACGCCGTCGATACCGCTGATGACCAGAACGGCGTAGTCCAGCACCCGGAGCACCCGCTCCGTCTCGCTGGAGAAGTCCACGTGGCCCGGGGTGTCCAGCAGGGAGAGATTCCAGTCCCCCAGGGGCACCTCCGCCTGGCCGGCGAAGATGGTGATGCCCCGGCGGCGCTCCAGCTCGTGGGTATCCAGGGCGGCGTCGCCGTGGTCCACCCGCCCCGCCCTCCGCAGCCGGCCGGTACGATATAGGATTGCCTCGGCCAGGGTGGTCTTTCCCGCGTCCACGTGGGCCAGGATGCCGACGGTGCAGTTTCTCATGGCGCGCTCCGTTTCTTCCTCGTTTTCCCCATTTTACCATACCGGCGGCGGCATGGCAAAGAAAAAGTTCCCCCGGCCGGAGCCGGGGGAGCTTGCGCCGTCGGGTCACTTGTAGCTGTGGAGGCCGCTGAGCAGGGTGTTGACCCCCACATAGGTGAAGATCACGCACAGGAAGCCCACCGCCGCGAAGACGGCGGCCCGCTTCCCCGTCATGCCCCGGCGCAGCCGCAGGTGCAGGAAAATGGCGTAGATGATCCAGGTGATGAGACTCCAGGTCTCCTTGGGGTCCCAGCTCCAGTAGCTGCCCCAGGCCCGCTTGGCCCAGATGGCGCCGGTGATCATGCACATGGTCAAAAACAGGAAGCCCAGGGACACGGCCCGGTAGATGATCAGATCCAGGGCCTTCTCCTCCGGGATCCGCTCCGCCAGGGGGCCCCGGAAGCGGCCCTTCAGCAGATAGACCAGGGCCACGCCGAAGGCCACGCCGAAGCCGCCGTAGCCGATGATGGCCATGGTGACGTGGAAGCCCAGCCAGCTGCTCTGGAGGGCCGGCATCAGGGCGTGGATCTCCCGGCTCTGCATGGAGGCGTAGCCGATGACCAGGAAGATCACCGGGGAGACGAACATGCCCAGCACGTCGAAGCGGTATTTCTTCACGAACACCAGGAAGCACAGGGCGATGCCCCAGGCGAAGGCCGAGGCGAACTCATACTGGTTGGTCAGCGGCAGGCGGCCGGCGTTGACGCCCCGGGCGACGATGCAGACCGTGTGCTCCACGAAGCCCAGCAGCAGCATCAGCCAGGCGGCCCGGCCGAACCGGTCCTTTTTGGCGGCGCCGTAGATGAAATAGAAGGCGGCGGCGATCAGGTACGCCACCAGCGCCGCCATGAAGGCGACGCTCTCCACCTTGTCAAGAAGGGGATTCGTCTGCATGTTTCCTCCTGTTCTGTTCCCAGGGCCGCACGTAGAAGGACAGGAACAAGCCCGCCAGCATGACGGCCGCCGCCGCGCCCACCAGCCAGGCGGTGGGGTCGGTCTTTGCCACGATCAGGGTGTACTCCACCGGATCGTACAGGGTGAACTCGTAGTCGTGGACGGTGATGGGCCGGCCCGGCTCCGCCAGGTTCATGGCCATGAGATTGCCGTTATAGTAGATGCTGTAGAGACTGTGGGGGTTGTTCATGTGGGGGCTGGCGGTGTACAGGGAGCCGTCCTCCCCCTGCACCAGGTCCGGATAGAACTTGTTGAACATCAGGGCCAGGGCGGGCACATCGTCCGGATAGGTATACTCCCCGGCGCAGATCAGATCCGTCTTCACCAGCTCCCCGTTCTTGCGGATGGCCACGTAGTTGGCCCAGCCCATGCTGTCCTGATAGAAGCTGTAGCCGAAGGCGTCGAAGGGGTGGTTCACGGAGGCCGTGCCGCTGCGGCTCTCGCCGGCGGCGTCGGTGACCGTCAGGGCGGCGGTGTACTGCTCCACGGTGTCGTCCTCCCGGAGGGAGACCTCAAAGGAGTCGATGGCCAGCAGGAGGCCCGTGTCGCCCAGGGGCTGGGTGCTGCCGGGGATGCCGTAGGCCACCGCCTCCCGGCTGAGGAACTGGCCGGCGGCGAAGCCGACGATCAGCAGCAGCATGCCCAGGTGGGTGAGCCAGCTGCCCCAGAGGCCGAAGCTGCGCTTTCCGCCGGCCCTCCAGGCCCGGTAAACGGCCGGGAACCGGGACACGCTGCACAGGATCAGATTCAGGCACAGCAGGGCCGCCAGGGCGATGAACCACCAGCCGGTGAACACCCGGTCCAGCCGCAGGAAAAGGATCAGCCCGCCCAGGCCGGCGCCGTACTGCTGGAGGTACATATTGGCGCCGCCGCCCTGGGGGATCACGCTGCCGGCCACGCAGGCGGCGATGATGATGAACAGCAGGATAAAGCTGAACGGCATGCCGCGCAGGAAGCCGAAAAGCTTCCTGGCGGTGCCGTTCACGCTGCCGTTGTTTGTTTGTCTGTTCTCGTTAGCCATACGGTCGGGTCACAAAAGGGTCATCCCAGGAGAGCCAGGGCCTGCCTGGCCAGGGCCTCCGCCTTGTCCAGGCACTGGCGGGACAGGGCGCTGTTGTGGGCGCCCTCGGCGTTCTCCACGTACACAAAATCCCAATAGAACTGGGCGTCGCGATCCAGGCTCTTGACCTGGGCGATCACGTCCTCGGACAGGGAGCCGTTCTCAATGGCGGCGGCCAGCTTGGCGTTGACCTGGACCAGCAGGGCGCTGATCTCCTTCTCCCGGCCGGTGATCTCCTGCTGGATGGCCTTGACCTTGGCGGCCAGGTCGGCGTGGCACATGCTGCAGGTGTCCTTCAGCAGGGCCTCGTTGTCCAGGGGGCTGGTCAGGAAGTGGTTGGCGTAGGGGTCGCCCTTGGCGTTGTAGGACACGCCCATGTGGCAGTCGGCGCAGGTGTAGGTGCCCTTGTGGATGCTGCCCTCGCCCATGTAGGTCTCGAACTCCGGGTGCTGGACCTTGATCATGCCCACGCCGGTGTTCTCGTTGGTGAAGTCCACGAAGCCCATCCTGTTGTAGAAGGCCAGAATAGAGTCGGGATCGAAGTTGTCGGGGCTGTCATAGGGGACGCTGGTGGCCTTGGTGTCCTTATCGAAATAGTACTCGATGTGGCACTGGGCGCAGCTGGCCACGCTGCCGCTGATGCGGCCTGCCGCCACCTCGTCGCCCATGGCGTCCTTCATGTAGTCGTGGGTGAGGACCATGGTGCCGGGGGTGTTGCCGTGGCAGTTGTAGCAGCTGACGGGCTCGCTGACCTGGGCGTAGGCCGTGTCAAAGTCGACGGCGTAGGCGTCCTTGCCCATCTCGTTGACCATGGCGGTGAAGTCCGGGGTCTTGCAGGTCAGGCAGTTGGCCAGCTTGTGGGGGCGGGTGGTCTCGGCGATATCGTCCAGGGTGAAGTTGTGGCCGATGGCCTCGGTGTAGTCGAAGGCGAAGCCCATGCCCTGGTACAGCGTCTGGATGTCCGGATCGGTCTCCACGTAGGAGATCCGGGTGCCGCCGTGTCCGGTGTTGTTGGCGTTTTCCATATAGCTCTTGTAGATGTCGGCATAGTAGGGGGACCACTCCTCGGCGGAGACCACGCCGTAGGCCCGCTGGGTGGTGACGTCAGGCACGTCGGGCACCGTGATCTCGGCGATACTGCCCACGTGCTTGCCCTCCCGGGCAATAGCACTGCCCGAGGTATAGATACTGGCGGCAAAGACTGCCAGCATCACGACGCTCAGCACGATCATCAAGGGGTCCAGATTCTTTTTCTTCATGTCGCAGCCCTCCGCTCGCTCTGCGGCGGAAACGCTCCGCCGCGCCGTATGAACCGGTTACATTATTATAGCATGAATATTTCCGTTTTTCAAGTAAAAGAAATAGAACGGGAAGAATGATCGACAGATCGTAAACTGATGGACACCGGCGCGACGCGCGGCAATGCAAAAGCCCCTCCCCGGAAGAGAGGGGCGGAGGGGCGCCGATGCGGTCAGCGGGCAATTACCGGCAGCGCGGCGGCAGCCACGGCCTGTCCCACCCGGCGGAAGCCGTCGTCCGGCAGATGGAGGCGGATCGTCCGGCTCAGGGCGGGATATTCCTCCCCCAGGGCAGTCCGGCAGCGGGCAAGGAGTCGCTCGCCGGCCCCCCCGGAGACCACCCGGCCCTGCAGGAACACGTGGTGAAAGCCGTACAGGGCGTGATACCCGGCCAGGGCGTGAGCCAGCCAGACGCCCACGGTGTCAAAGACGGCGTCGGCCCGGGAGTCGCCGTCGTCCGCCAGACGCTGGACCAGGGCCAGCTTTTCGGCGGGGGAGAGGGCGTCGGGCAGGGAGATCCCGGCGGCTGCAGCCAGGCGGATCACAGCGTCCTGGGAGAAGTAGCTGGCGCCGCATCCCGCGTCGCCGCTCCAGGGGTCCACGGGGAGCCCGGGGCCCGCGGCCACCGGCACGAAGGCCAGCTCGTTGAACCACCCCGTGAGCCGTCCCCGGTCGTCCACGTAGCCGGCGGCCTCGCTGGTGCCCATGGCAAGCCCCAGCACGCCGCCGTCAT
>JAEEGF012109275.1_pt1 | contig 10998 bp, 7 predicted proteins | sample 9134171 | NCBI WGS metagenome assembly JAEEGF01 (sample SAMN16246542, study PRJNA631951) | gut metagenome | biome: gut microbiome; feature: rumen; material: AP-attached | host: Bos | place: Iran: Karaj | collected 2018-10
TCGGCATGCACGTCATCCCGGTCGAAAAGGCCATCCCGGCCGAGTCGAAATCCCTCCCGATCGAACACCTCTCCCACTGGCTGAAGAAATACGAAGGCCAGATCGGCGTCGGCATCTGCTCCTGCCGGAAACAGCAGCGCATCCGCGGCGAGGGCTCGGGCGACATCGAACAGCACTGGTGCATCGGCGTCGGCGACTTCGCGGATTACTGCCGCGAGACCGGCATGGGCCACGACATCACCTACGACGAGGCGATGGAGATCCTCGCGAAGGCCGAGGAGAAAGGCTACGTCCACCAGATCACGAACATCGACGGCGAGGAGAAGATCTTCGGCCTCTGCAACTGCGCCGTCGGCGTCTGCAACGCCCTCCGCACCTCCCAGCTCTTCAACACCCCGAACATGTCCCGCTCCGCCTACATCTCGGAAGTCGATCCCGAGAAGTGCGTCGCCTGCGGCAAGTGCGTCGAGGTCTGCCCGGCCGGCGCCGTCCGCCTCGGCCAGAAGCTCTGCACGAAAGACGGCCCGATCGAATACCCGAAGGCCGAGCTGCCCGACGACAACGAATGGGGCGAAGACAAGTGGAACTGGAACTATAAGAACGAGAACGGCGTTATCCAGACCTGGCCGACCGGCACGGCTCCCTGCAAGGCCGCCTGCCCGCTCCACATCGCGATCCAGGGCTATATCAAAAAAGCCTCCGAAGGCAAATACCGCGAAGCGCTCGAGCTGATCAAGCGCGACAACCCGTTCCCGGCCGTCTGCGGCGCGATCTGCAAGAAATACTGCGAAGAGGAATGCACCCGCGGCACCGTCGACGATCCGCTCGCGATCGACGACATCAAACAGTTCATCGCCGCCCAGGACCTCAACGCCGAACACCGCTACGTTCCGCCGATGGTCTCGACGACGCGCGAACACTTCGACCAGAAGATCGCCATCATCGGCTCCGGCCCGGCCGGCCTCGCCTGCGCGTACTTCCTCGCGATCGAAGGCTACTATCCCGTCGTCTTCGAGAAGGATTCCGTCCCCGGCGGCATGATGACGACCGGCATCCCGAACTTCCGCCTCGAGAAGGACGTCGTGAACGCCGAGATCGACATCCTGAAGGAAATGGGCGTCGAGCTCCGTTGCGGCGTCGAAGTCGGCAAGGACGTGACGATCCCCGAGCTCCGCGAACAGGGCTTCAAGGGCTTCTTCGTCGCGGTCGGCCTCCAGTACGGCGGCAAGCTCAACATCCCCGGCGATGACGCGAAGAACGTCATGGCGGGCGTCGATTACGTGAAGTCCGTCAACACCGGCAAGGCAAAGAAACTCAGCGGCAACGTCGTCGTCATCGGCGGCGGCAACATCGGCGCGGACGTCGCCCGTACGGCGATCCGCCAGGGCGCGAAGAGCGTTCAGCTCTACTGCCTCGAATCCTACAACGAAATGCCGATGGGCGAAGAGGACCAGGAACTCTGCAAGGCCGACGGCGTCGTCATCCACGACGGCTGGGGCCAGACCGAGATCACCGTCGGCGAGAAGGGCGAATGCACCGGAATCAAGTTCCGCAAGTGCGTTTCCGTCAAGAACGCCGAAGGCCGCTTCGATCCGAAGTTCGACGACTCCGTGACGACCGAAGAGGAATGCACGACCGTCCTGTACTGCATCGGCCAGAAGGTCGACTGGAAGGAACTCCTGAAGGGCACGAAGTGCGAATTCAACCGCAACGGAACGCTCATCACCGATCCCGTCACGCTCCAGACCGCGGAACCCGACATCTTCGCCGGCGGCGACGCCGTCTCCGGCCAGAAGTTCGTCGTCGACGCGCTGGCGATGGGCCGTGAAGGCGCCGTTTCGCTCCACCGCTTCGTCAACGTCGGCCAATCCCTGACGATCCACCGCAACACCCGCCACTTCACGCCGCTCGACAAGAACAACATCGTCCTCGAACCGGACGCCTACAAGAAGCCGGCGCGCGCGAAGAAGGGCATCGACAAGAAGAAGGTCCTCACGATGAACGATGAACACCTCATCTTCACCGAAGACCAGATCAAGTCCGAAGCCTCCCGCTGCCTGACGTGCGGCCGTTCCGTCGTCGACCCGAACAAGTGCCTCGGCTGCGGCATGTGCACCGTCCAGTGCAAGTTCGACGCGATCCACCTCACCCGCGCGATGGGCGACGCGTATTCGAAGATGATCCCCGCCGAGGACAAATTCAAGTCCATCGGCGCGTACGCCGCGAAGCGCGCGATCAAGATCGTCAAGAAGAAAGCGGCCGGAAAGGCATCGAAATAAGCAGGTTCACGAAACGACATGCATGAACTTGGTTTGGTGAATTACGTCGTCAAACAGGTGACGGAGATCGCGGAAGAGAACAACGTGAAGCGGATCGCGTCCGTAACGCTTGAATTCGGCGAAGTCTCCGGGATCGTGACCTCGTACCTGAACGATTACTGGAACTGGTACACGAAAAAGTTCCCGCTCTTCGACGGTGCGAAGCTGATCTGCGAGGAGATCCCCGCCGTCACCTGGTGCGACGACTGCAAGAAGACGTACCCCACCGTGATCTACGGAAAGACGTGCCCCCACTGCGGAAGCGGGAATACATGGCTTCTGAAGGGGAACGAGATGAACATCAAACAGATCGAGGTCGAGGACAACCCCGAGGCCCCGGCGGACGATGTTACGCGTCAATGAAATTAGGAGGACCGTATGAACAATTCTGAACTGAGAGCTCTGAAGGAGCAGACCGGCATCAGCCTCGAAAAGATCTGGTACAAGTCCGGCGTCCGCCTTCCCTATCTCGAAGCGTTCTTCTCGGGCAAATCCGAGGAACTCGACTACAAGGACCGCCAGAAGATCGAAGCGGTTCTGGAAGCGGAAAAAAAGAGAAAATAACCGATCAGCGGAACGCCCCGGGCCGTACGGCACGGGGCGTTTTGTAAGGGGGCTGCCATGATGAATCCGAACAATGAAATCCTGTTCCGGAACGGAACCGTACTGACGGTCGACGCGAACGATTCGGTCGCGGAGGCTGTGCTCGTCCGCGGAAACCGCGTCGCCGCGGTCGGAACGAACGAAGCCGTCACCGCCGAAGCGTCCGCACGCGCGGCGGTCGTCGATCTCAACGGCCGCACGCTGATGCCCGGCATCAACGACTGCCACTTCCATCCGATCCTGAACGGCATGCTCGGGACCGAACTCGACAGCGCGATGCTCGACACGACGAAGAAGAACTGCCCGACGCTCCGCTCGATGCTCGATCTGATCCGCCGCGCGGCGAAGGAGCAGGAGGAGGGACGCTGGATCTCGATGATGGGATACGAGCCGCTCCTCTTCGAGGACGAACAGCGCCACCCGACGATCGGGGAACTCGACGAGGCTGGCGCGGGCCATCCCGTCCACTGCATGCACCTCGGCGGCCACATCTGCATGTACAACCATAAGGCGCTCGAATATCTCGGCGTCCGGACCGCGGAGGACGCGAAGAAGTATCCGGAAGGCGAGGTCGTCGTCGAAGACGGGGAACTCACGGGACTCGTCCGCGGCCATACCCACTTCTGGCTCTGGGGCCAGGTCGACTACACCGAGGAACAGCAGCGCAGGGCCGCGCTCAAATCCCAGAAGATCTGCCTCGAGAACGGGATCACCTCCGTCGGCGATATGGGCGAATGCGACCGGCCGAGCTACCACATCATGCAGAAACTCGTCCGCAGCGGCGAATTCAAAGTCCGCTCGTATATGGCGCTCCATTCGATCTTCGGGAAGCCATACTCGCTCGAGGACAACGACCACTGGATGAAGCTCGGCCTGATGACCGGACTCGGCGACGAACACTTCCGCATCGGACCGTGCAAATTCATGATCGACGGGGGCGCCGGCGCGCCGTCGTGCGCCGTTCGCGCTCCCTACAGCCACGATGCCGGTCTCCATTATGAGATCGGCTGGGACCGCCAGGAGACGATCGACTATATCGGGAAGATCCAGGACGCGGAATGCCAGGCGACTGCCCACGCGATCGGCGATCTCGCCGTCGAATACATGGTCCAGGGCTATGAGGCCTGCTACGCGAAGGATCCCGAAAAGACGAAGCGCCTCCGCCACCGCATCGAACACTGCACGCTCGCGGATCCGGACCTGATCGCCCGCATCGCGCGCGTCGGCGTGATCCCGACGCTGAATCCCGGCATGATCACCCAGCAGGGAAAGAACTACCGGCGCTTCTTCGGCGAACGGACGGAATACATGATGGCGGTCCGGTCGATGCTCGACGCGGGGATCCCCGCCGCGCTCGCGTCCGACGCGCCGTCCGGTCCGGTCGGGATCGGCGTTCTTGACGGCGCCGTGAACCGTTACGACCGCAACAACGATTATTTCTTCAGCCAAAGTCAGCGGATCTCCGTGAAGGAGGCCGTCCGCTGCATGACGTACAACGGCGCCTACGCCTCGTATGAAGAGGCGATCAAGGGAAGCCTCGAGCCCGGCAAGCTCGCCGACCTCTGCGTGCTCTCGGAGGACATTCTCAAGACCGCTCCGCTCGATCTCAACCGCGTCAAGGTCGATATGACGGTGATCGACGGAGAGATCGTTTACCGCCGCTGACGCGGCGTCCCGCGCGCCTGCGCCTCGAAAACGCCTGCCCGGCAGGCGTTTTTTTCATGCGCGCGAAAAAACGGCGCGCGCGGAATCGTATAATAATTGTATGTGCAAAGGACACAATTCTCTTGACGTGTACTATTTAAAGTAGTACACTTGCAGGAGTAAGCCAACGAAACCGGATGAAAGGAAAAGAAAACAGCATGGAACCGCTGATCCGTGTCAGCCATGTGCGAAAAATATACCGGATGGGCACCGAAAAGATCGTCGCGCTCGACGACGTGAGCCTCGACATCAACCGCGGCGACATCGTCTGCCTGCTCGGCGCCTCGGGCTCGGGGAAATCGACGTTCCTGAACATGCTCGCGGGCCTCGAAAAGCCGACGCGCGGCGAGATCTGGGTCGGAAAGGTCCCCGTCCACAAACTGAACGAGGAACAGGTCACGCTCTTCCGCCAGAAGAACATCGGCTTCATCTTCCAGGCCTATAACCTGATGAACGCGATGACGGCCGAGGAGAACGTGAGCCTCCCGCTCCTGTTCCGCGGGATGGCGAAGGAGGAGCGCCTGAAGCGCGCCCGCAGGGCGATGGCGACCGTCGGGCTGAAGGGCCTCGAAAAGCGCCGTCCGAACCAGATGTCCGGCGGCCAGCAGCAGCGCGTCGGCATCGCCCGCGCGATCGTCGGAACGCCGAAGATCATCTTCGCCGACGAGCCGACCGGCAACCTCGACTCCGTGACGACGAAGGAAGTCATGGAGCTCATCATCGACCAGGTCCGCACCCACAAACAGACGCTGATCCTCGTCACCCACGACCAGTCGATCGCGTCCTACGCCGACATCATCGTCACGATCCGCGACGGCAACATCATCCACATCGACCGGAAGGATCCGCCGCCCGAAGAGGGCGCCGCGATCGCGCCTCCGCCCGGCGGAGCGATCCCGGAAGACACGAACGAACCCGAACAAACGGCCGAACCGAACAGGAAGGAAGGAACGGAAGAATGAATAGAACCTCGATCGGAAAAACCCTCGCGACGCTCGTTTTGACCGCCGCACTGCTCCTTGGCGCGTGCTTCGCCGGCGTGTCGCCCTCATACGCGGCGCCCGCGGTCCTCGCCGGTTCGGACGTCACCCTGACGCCCGCGAACAACGTGGAGATCGCCAACATCCCGTACGGCGGCTCCGGCACGCTTGTCGTCACGATCAAGGCGGCGAACACCTCCGCGGCGGACGCCCACGACGTGACCGTGACGGCCGACACGTCCGCCTACGTGACGTCGATCGCGCTCCGCTCCGTCCAGAAGGACGGCGCCGACGTGTCCGCGGTGACGCTCGCCGCGGGTGAGGAAGCGGCGATCCGCTTCACGTTCGACATCGTGAACGCGACGACCCAGATGTACACGATCCCGTTCACGGCGACGGTCAGCGGCGAAACGGCCGCGACCCACAAAACGCCCGCCACGAACGCCATCGTCCGCGTCATCGTCGCGGATCCGCCGGCTCCGGACACCCCGGGCTACACCGAACCCGTCGTCTTCCAGCCCTCCGCGTCCCTGGCCTACTCGGTCTCTGACATCTCCGGCAAGATCATCGCGGGCAAGGACAACACCCTGACGCTGACGATGTCGAACACGGGCGACTGCGACCTCGAATCGTGCGAGATCCAGATCGGCCAGCTGCCCGACGGCATCTACATCTACAACACCTCCGACCGCAAACAGCTCGGCAAGCTGAGCCGCGTCTGGAAGTACGCCTCGGACAACACCGGCTCCTATGCGTCGGTGACGTTCCAGATTACAACGAAAGAAAAACTCTACACCGGCATCTACCCGTTCCCCGTCACGATGAGCGGTTACGAACCGAACGGTTCCCGCTGGACGTCGAACGAAACGCTGTATCTCCAGGTCCTCGGCGCCGATCCCGAAGAGAAGGAAGAAGAAAAGCCGAAGGATGAGCGCGAACCCGAATTCACACCGATCCTGATGGTCTCAAACTTCAACCAGAGCGGAACGGCGCTCGCGGGCCAGACGTTCACGCTGACCCTGACGCTCCAGAACACGTCCGCCGTCGAGCTCCGCAACATCAAGGTGACCGTCGGCGACGGAGGCGGCGTCTTCGTGCCGAGCGGCAACTCCAACTCCTATTACGTCCAGTCGATCCCGGCCGGCGGGAAGGATTCCCACACGATGCGCCTCTCCGTCAACAAGGACGCGCTCCAGACGACGACGCCCGTCTCCGTCACGATGACGTATGAGGACGAGAAGGGCAACGACCACGCCGCGTCCGACACGATCGCGATCCCGGTCGTCCAGGAGACGCGCCTCGTCATCGAGAACCTGAGCCCGATCAACTACGCGTTCGCGGGCGAGACGGTCCAGGCCGAGCTCCCGATCTACAACATGGGCAAGAACACGATCTCGAACGTCAAGGTCACGGTCGCGGGCGATTTCAACGTCACGAAGAACGCTTCCGTGTTCGTCGGCAATATGAACGCGGGAACGAGCTATACGTATAAGTTCAACATGGTCCCGTACGCGGGCGGCGAGGCGACCGGAACGATCACCGTCACCTACGACGACGCGGCCGGAAACCAGAAGGCCGAAGAGGTCCCGTTCAAGTACGACGTTCAGGAATACGAGCCGTACAACCCGGGCATCGACGAGCCGATCATCGGACCGGACGAACCCGTTCAGCCCACGAACCGGTTCGCGAACCTCCCGTGGAAGTGGATCGCGATCGGCGGCGCCGTGCTGCTCCTCGCGCTGATCCTGATCATCCGCGGCGCGAAGAAGAAAAAGGCGGCGAAGGCGCTCGAACTCGACGACGGCGACGATGTGAAATAGAGGCGTGACGGAATGAACACACGCGATTTGATATCACTCTGTGCGGGGAACCTGCTCAGGCGGCGGACAAGGACCGTGCTCGCGGTCGTGGGCGTCGTCGTGGGCGTCTGCGCGATCATCGTCATGCTCTCGATCGGCTTCGGCCTTCGAACGAGCTATTCCGCGATGATCTCGAGCTACGGCAACCTCCACCTCATCACGCTGAACCACTACGGCGGCTCGCGCGACGACCAGGGCGTCATCTCGGCGAGGACGCTCGCGGAGATCTCGAAGATCGACGGCGTCGGCGCGGTCAGCCCGATCGTGCGGACGTACGGCATCATCTACGATGAAAACAGCGGAAAACGGACCGACGTCACGATCATGGGCATGGACGCGAACGTTCTCGAGAAGTTCGACTACTCGACGACCGAGGGGTCGCTTCTGAAAAAGAGCGAACCGTACGGCGTCCTGTTCGGCTACAACATCCCCGAATGGTTCTACGACGACGAAGGCAACGGCTGGGGCGAGCGGCTCGACGTGATGAAGGGCGACCTCTACTTCACCCGCAACTACAACTACGGCCGCGACGTCGAAGAGGTCGTCGATCCGAATTACAAACAGCCCGACTATCCGGTCTACGAGGTCCGCGCGACGGGCGTCCTCGCGAATTCGAACGACGAGTCGTCGTACAGCGTCTTCATGGACATCGAGACGGTCGAGCTGATGATCCGCGAGGCGACCGAGGCCGAAGAGGCCGTGAACGGCGGCGACTACTACGGCGGCTCCGGCGGCGTTTCGGGCGAAGGCGCGAACAAGACCTACGAACAGGCCTACGTCTACGTCACCGACATCAAGAACACCGACGCGATCAGCCAGACGCTCAAGGACCAGGGCTACCAGACCTACAGCGCGTCCGACTGGCTCAACGAAGCGAAGAAGACGCTCTCGATCATCGAGATGGTCCTCGGCGGCATCGGCGGCGTCTCACTCCTCGTCGCGGCGATCGGCATCGCGAACACGATGGTCATGTCCGTCTACGAGCGCACGAAGGAGATCGGCATCATGAAGGTCATCGGCGCGAATCTTCACGACATCCGCAACATGTTCCTCATCGAGGCCGGCATGATCGGCCTCTCGGGCGGCGTGATCGGGATGATCCTCTCGTACGCGATCAGCTTCGCGATGAACCATTTCCTCAAGGGCTTCATGGGCGACTTCATCGGCGTCAGCGGCGAAGGCGCCGTCGTGTCGGTCATCCCGCTCTGGCTCGTCTTCGCGGCGCTCGGCTTCAGCTTCCTCGTCGGCGTCGTCGCGGGCTTCTCGCCTGCGAACCGCGCGATGAAGGCGTCCGCGCTGAACTCGCTCCGGGCGGAATAGGCGAATAGTATGAAGAAAAGAACGAAAAGGATCGTTGTGATCCTCCTGATAATCCTCATCCCGTTCATTCCGATCCGCACGGGGATCTATAAGGACGGCGGCACGACGGACTGGCGTTCGCTCACGTATCGCGTGGTTGTCTGGAAAAGCATGGTCAGCGCTTACGATGAGACGAAGGGCGAACTGATCTTTCTCGATGAGTATCAAAAAACGGTTTTTTACGCGGTGAGCGATCCGGGTTATAGAAAGACCGTCGGCGCACTCTGGACGGAGGAGACCGCAACGGAGCGCTACCGGAAATGGTATGACGAGCAGTTGAAAAAAGCCGGCTATCAACCGACTTCCGGGCAGGGCGCCGTCCCGATTGGTTCGGATACGACCGCCCAAAGCGGCGATCCGCAGCCGGATGAGACGGGACAAAAAACGCGCCGTTTCCTCGGAGACGGTTGGACGATCGATGTACTGAAGGAAGCAGAATTGGCGGCTTCCCGCCATAATGACGGCAGCGGCTATACGTATTACTGGGGACCGGATAACCAAACACACGCGATGACAATCGAGTATCTGCAGGGGCGGACGGTTTCCGCGGTTCTCGACGAACTGGAAAACGAAGGCTTATTCATTGACAGAGAGAAGAACGTTGCCCGCGCTGGCGGAGACTCCGCCTATCCTACATATATCTATCTTTACGAATCGTATGGCGGAAGGGGATGCTACGAGCTTCTTGTCAGCGGGGAGGAAGCCACATCGCTGTATCGTGCGATGGCGGAAAGTTTTACCGTAACAGGATGGAATTCGGCAGATTCGAAATCCGGACGGAAGATCTGGAGGACGGATCTGTTCAACCGCGTCCCGAAGTTTTTACGCGGTCAGTACCCGACAGAAGAGGAATGCATGACACTATTCCGAAACGCAAACGAGGCGGGATCGTGGTTCACCGGAATGGCCCCGCCGGAAGACCCTGGACGGACGCTGACTGCAGAAGAAAACGGGCGCTCCATACAGTATACAGAGGTCAATCACGACTTTGCCAGGTCGATGAGCGAATTACGCGTCAATCTTCAGTGGTTCTTCACGGATGCGCAGATCAACAGCATTTTTGCGGGTAATAACGGTTTTATCAACACGTTCCGAGAATTTGATGACGCGCTCGGGATGGTGGCTTTCGGGATAGGCAGCAACATTTCGCTCGGTGAGACGACGCTTTCGGAACTCCGTATCGTCGACGAAACGCACATCGAAACTATCTGGGTGACCGAACAGCTGGAGGTCTCGACGGGAAAGCCTACAGGAGAGAGTATATCTCATACGTTCCGACTCATCTGGGAAGACAACCTTTGGAAATTCGATACGTTTGCGTTGATCTCTTATGAGTAGTCTTCCGGAAGCATAAAAAAGAGGTGTTTGGTTATGTATCAACGGATGAAGCTGGATGCAAGTATGCGGATGCATTTGTGACTCCTTATGAACAATAACAAAAAACGATTCAAAAAACGACCGGTTGTGATCGCATTGATCTTGCTCATCATCCTGTTTTTTCCGATCCGGACCGGTGTTCTGAAAGACGGAGGGACAACGATTTGGAATGCGGTCCTTTATAAAGCGGTATTGTGGCATAAAATCCTCCCGGATGATATGAGAGACATTCTTCCCCAATTGGAACAATATGAGAACGTTTCGTTCTTCTGGCGATGGGATCCAAATGCGCGAACACCGATTGATTTGCTTTGGGAAAAGGAAAAGCAAACTGTTTGCGAACAATACCGGATGCAAATTCAATGAATCAGAGAGCCCGATTCGTTTGTTCTGATCCCGCGCATCCGAAACATTGAAAACCATTGAAAGAGAGCGCCTCGCCGGGTTTCCCCGCGGGCGCTTTTTTGCTTTTGCTGACAGATCAAATGAGTTTAACGGAAAAGACCTTTTCCCTGCTTTTGTTCGACTTCGACACCAGTAAGCCGTACTTCTCAAACTTGTTCAGGAACTTCAGCGCGCCCTGTTTCGTCATATCGCTGCGGATAAAGGCCGTAAACTCCTTCCAGCTGAAATAACGGTCATCCGCACTGAGAAGGATGCGCTTCAGATAGTTCAGTTCTGTTCCCGAGAGCGAGTCGCCGGACGCGGCAAGACGGTCGCGGATCTCGTTGAGCCGGCGGTAACAGAGCGCGTAGCGGACGGAAACCTGAAGAATGTAGAGCAGGAAATAGGTCAGGT
>JAEEGF010251605.1_pt1 | contig 10997 bp, 11 predicted proteins | sample 9134171 | NCBI WGS metagenome assembly JAEEGF01 (sample SAMN16246542, study PRJNA631951) | gut metagenome | biome: gut microbiome; feature: rumen; material: AP-attached | host: Bos | place: Iran: Karaj | collected 2018-10
TCGAGCACCTTTATTTCGGTCACGGAAGGATCGCGGCCCTCGGATCTGAAGTATTCGCGGCAGCAGACGGCGTCCGCCAGATCCATCGCGAGCCCCATATCGGCGATGAGCTTCTTCAAGCCCTCGTCATTAAGCTCGGTGAAGCCCGCGATGAATTCCACTCCCTCGGGCTCGTCATAGGTCTGGGCAAGGCTCTCGTATTCGGAAAGGCGCCCTTCGCGGCTGTCAACGGGGTTTATGAGCGCTGAGCGGATCTCTTCGAATTCCTTATCGCTGACGGCGCCGTAAATGAGATAGACCCTCGCCGTGCGGACTATGGGGCGCTCGCCGCCCTCGCCTATCGCGATGAGGCGGATGCTCTGCTCCGCGGCGTCGGCGCACTGATCGTACTGGCCGGGCAGGTATTCCGCGGCAAAGGCGCGGTCGAAGCCTTCGGGAAGAGCGAAGAGGACGTTTTCGGTCCTCGGATCGGAAAATACGGAGCCGACGCTCTTTTTGAAGGTCTCCTCCGAAACGTTTTCTATATCGTAGCGGCGAAGGAGCCTTATCCTTTCAAGCCCCTTGATCCCGTGCAGACTGACGAAATCGTTTTTGAGAGACTCCTCCTCATGGGAGAATTCGCTTCTTCTTTCGGTGTAAACTCTGAATACCATAGCTTTCTACCCCCTATATGCGGGGCCCTTTCCCGGCCTGCGCCGTTACTTATTCTTGTCTTCCGATGCTTCAAGCGCGGCGCGGCCTATGTCGCGGCGCATATACATGTTTTCAAAGCTGACCTTTGCCGTCTCGCGGTAGGCGGTCTCGACCGCTTCGCGAAGGGTGGGCGCGACGGATACCACGTTTATTACCCTGCCGCCTGCGGTAACGAAGCCTTCTTCCGTTTTGGCGGTGCCGGCGTGGACTATGTGAGTGCCCTCCGCGGGCTCGTCGATCCTGATGGGGAGGCCCTTCGCATATTTACCGGGGTAGCCGCCCGAAACGAGCACCACGTTCGCCGCCGCCTCATCGGAAAATTCGACGGGAGTCCTGTCGAGCTCGCCCCTTTCGCAGGCAAGCATAGCGTCCAGCAGGGAGCTCTTCATCAGCGGCAGTACAGTCTGCGCCTCCGGATCGCCGAAGCGGCAGTTGTATTCGATGACCTTGGGGCCTTCCTTCGTTATCATCAGGCCGAAATACAGGCAGCCGGAAAACGGGCAGCCCTCCTCCGCCATGGCGCGGATCGTGGGCAGGAATATCCGCTCCATGCATTCCGATGCGACTTCCTCCGTGTAGAAGGGGTTGGGAGCGATAACGCCCATGCCGCCGGTGTTGGGGCCCGTGCCGCCCTCGCCCGCGGTCTTGTGATCCATCGAGGAGACCATGGGAACGACGGTCTTCCCATCGGTGAAGCTCAGAACACTCACCTCGGGGCCCTCCAGGAATTCCTCTATGAGCAGCCTCGATCCGGACTCGCCGAAGAGCTTATCCTCCATGAGCTCGCGGACGGCGGATACGGCCTCCTCGCGGGTATGGCAGATGAACACGCCCTTGCCGAGCGCAAGACCGTCCGCCTTGACGACCATGGGAGGCTCGTTTGCTGATACGTAATTCAGCGCATCCTCGATATTATCGAACTTTTCCGCCTTGGCCGTGGGGATGCCGTATTTTTCCATGAGGCGTTTTGAAAAGATCTTGCTCGATTCTATGCGGGCCGCCTTTGCGGAGGGGCCGAAGCAGGGCACGCCCATTTCGCGGAGCCTGTCCGCCATGCCCATGGCAAGGGGATCGTCCGGAGTGACGACCGCAAAATCCACGTGGACTCCGCGCACAAAATCGCAGACTCCTTTAAGGTCGGTCGCCTTTATGGGGCAGCATTCGGCAAATTCCGCAATGCCGCCGTTTCCGGGAAGGGCGTAAAGCTTGCCCACCCGCTCGTCCTCGTGAAGCTTTTTCGCAATGCCGTATTCGCGGCCGCCGCCGCCTATGATGAGAATATCCATTACCGTTTTATCCTTTACTCATGATGTGTGCCGAGCTCCATGCCAGAGGGGTGAAAAACGTCAATGGTGGAACAGGCGTATCCCGTTCATCACCATGGTTATGCCCAGCCTGTTGCATTCGTCTATAACGTCCCCGTCGCGCTTCGAGCCGCCCGCCTGCACGATGTAGCGGACGCCGGAACGCGCCGCTCTTGTTATGTTATCGGAGAAGGGGAAGAACGCATCGGAGGCCAGCGCCAGCCCTTCGCGGCTCCTTAAGAACTCGCGCTTTTCTTCCTTGGTAAGCTCCTCGGGCTTTTCGGTGAAGAAGCGCTGCCACTCGCCCTCCGCAAGCACGTCCTCCGCATGATCGGAGATATAGCAGTCTATGCAGTTATCGCGGTCGGGGCGGCCGATACCCTCCCTGAAGGGGAGCCCCAGCACCTTCTCATGCTCGCGCATGAGCCAGTTATCCGCCTTGTCGCCCGCGAGGCGCGTGCAGTGGATGCGGCTCTGCTGACCCGCGCCGACGCCTATCGCCTGACCATCGACCGCGTAGCAGACGGAATTGGACTGGGTGTATTTAAGGGTTATCATTGCGACTATAAGATCGCGCTTTGCGGAATCGGGAAGCTCGCGGTTTTCGGTCACTATGTTGGTGAGGGTCGAAGCGTCAAGCACCGCGTCGTTCCTCTTCTGCATGAAGCGGACTCCGAATACCTCCTTCGTCTCGAATTCGGGAGCCGCATAATCGGGATCCATCTTTATAATGCAGTATTTGCCGCCCTTTTTGGAAGCAAGAAGCTCGAGCGCTTCGGGCTCGTAATCGGGGGCGATGACGCCGTCTGAGACCTCGGGCTTTATGACACGCGCGGTCAGAAGATCGCATTTATCGGAAAGCGCAATGAAATCGCCGAAGCTGGACATCCTGTCCGCGCCTCTCGCCCTCGCATAGGCGCAGGCAAGCGGGGAATCGTTTATGTTCTCAATATCGGTCACGAAAAGCTTACGCTTCATGACTTCGGAAAGCGCAACGCCCACGGCGGCGCCGGCGGGGCTGACGTGCTTGAAGGAGGCTGCCGCGGGAAGGCCCGTCGCCGCGCGAAGCTCACGGACGAGCTGCCACGAATTCAAAGCGTCGAGAAAATTGATATAGCCGGGATTGCCGTTAAGCACCTCGAAGGGGAGATCGGCGCCGTCCGGCATGGAGAGCGCGGCGGGATTCTGATTGGGGTTGCAGCCGTACTTTAATTTGAGCTCTTTCATGCGTTTTCTCCTTTATTCGTTCTTGTTGATGAGCCTGTCGGTGTATTCCATGGTGGTGGGATCGACGAAGCGGACGTACAGCGCCACCTTGTTGTCATCGTCTATGCCCGTCCAGATGAGCTGAGTGAACACCTCAATATCATCGGGGATATCCACCTCGTGCGGTTCGCCGGAATAGGTGCGCAGCACCTCGTTCCCGCCCATGTAGGTGTGGATATAGTGCGCGACGCCCTCCTGCTTTTCATAGCAGAAGAACTGACGGGCGCAGGTCTTCCCCTCGGGATCGGCGGCCTTCAGCACGGAAAGCTCGAAGGAGGGGACTCCCTCGTTCACGGTGACGAGGCCGGAAATCCTCGCGGTGAAATGAGGGGGATCGGGCTCGAAGCAGCGGGTCTTCAAAGCCGATTCGAAGCTGCCGCCCAAAACGAGCGCGTCGTAAACGGTATCGGTCTGATCGCCGTTGGTGACTATTATCCTGTTGCCCAGCACCCTTATGGGGGAATAGATTATGAGCTCGGCATGCTCGGGATCGCGGTCGGAGGTGTAATTGATAACGAGATCGTCCCCGCGGCGGGCAAATTTGCGGGCGCGGCTCGAAGCCGATCTGCCCATTATGAAGTAGGCGATGGCGATCTTCCCCTTGGGAGTGGTCCCCAGGATTATGCCTCGGCCCGAATATTTCTGTGTGCGAAGAAGGGAATACAGCTCTGTCATGTTATACCTCTTTCTCGTTCGATATTTTTTCGGCAATGAGCTCGCACGCCATGGGCAGGAGCTTCCATTCGGCCTGCTCCATCACGCGCCGCTGCAGTGTTTCGGGCGTATCGCCCTCCTCAACGGGGACGGCCCTCTGCAGCAGTATGGGGCCCGCGTCCGCTTCGGCGGTGACTATATGCACCGTCGCTCCCGTTACCTTGACTCCCCTTTGAAGCGCCGCCTCATGCACGCGAAGGCCGTAAAAGCCCTTGCCGCAGAATGAGGGGATGAGCGAGGGATGGACGTTTATGATCCGCCCCTCGAATTTTTCTATGAATTCGGGGGAAAGGATCCTCAAAAAGCCCGCCAGCACTATCATTTCAATGCCGTGCTCCTCAAGCAGGGAGACAAGCTCTTCCTCAAAACAAGGCCCGTTCGGGATGAATTCATGGGGTATGCCCGCGTTTTCGGCCCTTGTGAGCGCATAGGCCCCCGCGCGGTTCGATACTACGAGAGCGAGCTGCACGTGGGGCGTCTGCCCCTCGGACGCCGCCTCTATGAGCGCCTGCAGATTGGTGCCTCCGCCCGAAACGAGCACGGCCGCTTTGGTCTTCAGCATACGGTCACGCCCTCATCGGAAACGATAACGTCGCCCACGATATAAGCATCGACGCCCGCCTCATGAAGGGCGGTAAGCGCGGCCTCCGCCTGATCTGCGGGGACGGTCGCCACCATGCCGACGCCCATATTGAAGGTGTTGAACATATCGCGCTCGGGGATATTGCCCTTCTTCGCGATAATATCGAATATCGGCAGCACGCGTACGGCGCTCCTCCTTATCCTTGCGGTAAGGCCCTTGGGGATGGCGCGGGGGATGTTTTCATAGAAGCCGCCGCCGGTGATGTGAGCGAGGGAGTGGACTGTCACGGCCTTGCGGAGCGCCTGCACGGGCTTGACGTAAAGGCGGGTGGGCTCAAGGAGCGCTTCGCCCAAGGTCCTGCCGAGCTCGGGAACGTATTCGAAAAGCTCGTCGCCCTCAACATCGAACACCTTCCTGACAAGGGAGAAGCCGTTGGAATGCACGCCGGAGGAGGGCATTGCGATGACCGCGTCGCCTTCCTTTACGTTGGCGTTATCCATGAGCTCGAACTTTTCGACAACGCCCACGGCAAACCCCGCCAGATCGTATTCGTTTTCGGGATAGAAGCCGGGCATTTCGGCGGTCTCGCCGCCGATCAGTGCGCAGCCGGACTCACAGCAGCCGTCCGCCACGCCCTTGACGATCTGCTCCACCCTTTCGGGGAGGAGCTTGCCCGTGGCTATGTAATCGAGGAAGAATATGGGCTTTGCGCCGCTGCATACTACGTCGTTCACGCACATTGCAACGCAGTCGATGCCTATCGTATCGTGTTTATCCATGCGGAAGGCGAGCTTCAGCTTGGTGCCGACTCCGTCGGTGCCCGAAATGAGCACGGGCTCCTTGTAGCCCATGAGCTCGAACGCGCCGCCGAAGCCGCCGAGCTCGGAAGCCGTGCCGGGGATGACCGTCCTTGCAACGTGATCCTTGATCCTCTTTACCGCCTCGTAACCGGCGGTGATATCTACGCCCGCTTCGGCATAGCTTTTACTGCTGCTCTTCATACTGCTCCTCCTGTATTTATATATGGGTTTATACGTTCAGCGCCGCGTCCTTTTTCATGACGCTTTCCTCCATGGCGCGCTTCTCATCCGCAAGACGGGCGGAAAGCGCGGGCTCCGATACCGCGAGGATACGCGCGGCGAGCCATGCGGCGTTCGCGCCGCCGTCTATCGCAACGGTCGCCACGGGGATGCCCGAGGGCATCTGCACGGTGGAAAGCAGCGCGTCCATGCCGCCGAGATCCGGGGACTTGATGGGCACGCCGATCACGGGCAGCGAGGTGTGCGCGGCGATCACGCCAGCAAGATGCGCCGCCTTGCCGGCAAACGCGATGATCGCGCCGAAGCCCGCTTCCTCCGCGCCAGACGCGAAACGCGCGGTGACTTCCGGCGTGCGGTGAGCGCTCATGATATGCGCCTCATAGGGCATATCGAGTTTTTTCAATACGGCTATGGCTTTTTCGGCAATGGGCAGATCGCTGTCGCTTCCCAAAATGAGGGCTGTCTTTTTCATGTTGACCTCGCTTTCACGGCTTATGGAATTGATTTCGGCACCGCCATCGGAAAACACTCCCCCAATGGTAATACCTTTATAAACAGAATAACACATCGGGCCCGAAAAGTAAAGAGGCGCAGGGGCTTTGCGCGATGTATATTTGTTTGGGCAAAAAGAAAAAGCCGTGCTTCCGCACAGCTTGGAACCCGGCCGCATCAGCGCGTTTCCTCGAAAAAGCGTCTCCACGGGAGCGCGTCTCGAAACTCGAACGCCCTTGAAAGCCCCTTTGATATGAGGCCTATCAGCGGCCCGTTCACGAGCGCGCAGACGAGCGTCCCCCACTTCACTCCCTCGAAATGCATGAAGCCGAAGAAAGCGAACGAAAGCGCTGTGCCCGTAAGGCAGCTCGCAATATCGTAAACGGTTTTGACGAAGCCCAACCCCTTCCCCGTCTTTTGTGCGATCTCCTTGACGAAAAGCTCATATGCTTCGGGCGTTAAATAGGTGTTGAACAGGAGCGCGACCCCGAGCGCGCATACGGCCGTCCCCAGTGCGAACCACACTATCCGCAGGGGGAGGGTATCCGCGGGCAGCCATGCCGCGGGCTTCATCGCAATATCGAGCAGCGTACCGTAGAGCACCGCCGTCGCAAACGAAAGGAGGAAGCTCCTGCGAAATCTGCGCAGGATGAGCGAAAGCAGCAGTATAAGGAAGGCCTGAAATGCGTATTCGCTCACGCCGAACGACCAGAAGGGCAGCACGGTCACGAGCTTCAGATGGATGACGTACGCCGGGGCTACGACCATCGAAATGCCGAGGTCGCTCCTTTCCATGAGCGCCGTGCCGAGCGCCAGTATTACGAGCCCCGCTATGTAAGCGAGCTCGGATGGGAATACTTTTTTATTCACGGGAACTCCGTTCCTAAGCACCGTTTGATACAGAAACGGAGAAAGATATGATGACTTCGGGATGATAGCATTTATTCTTCCCGCTGTCAAGCGGTTGGCAAAAAACGCCGCACTGTGCTATAATAAGGGCATGAGCAGAACGCCTTACAGCATCGTTTACAGCAACAGGAGGACCCTTGGGCTCACAATAGGCCGCGATGGAGCGGTCATCGTGCGGGCGCCCCGGGGCTCATCGCGCGCGCTCATAGAAAAATTCGTGTCGGACGAGGCGGGCTGGATCGAAAAACAGCTTGCTCGGTTTGAAAAAACGGAGCGCGAGGCGGTTTCCGCCGGGGCCCTCTCCCCCGCCGATATAAAGCGGCTTGCGGAAAGTATGCGCCTTGTTCTCAATGAAAAGCTCCCGCGTTACGCGGCGCGGCTGGGCGTTACGTATAACAGGGTGACTATCCGCTCGCAGAAGAGCAAGTGGGGAAGCTGCACCCGCGAAGGAAACCTCAATTTCAACTGTCTGCTGATGCTCGCGCCCGAGGAAGTGCTGGATTACGTCATTGTGCACGAGCTCTGCCACAGGAAGCACATGGATCATTCCCCCGCCTTTTGGGCGGAGGTCGAAAGCGTCATTCCGGAGCACAGACGGCTTCGAAAATGGCTGAAGGACAACGGCGGTATCCTTATGAGGAGGATGGATTATGGAGAATGAGTTTTTTCTTGATACGGACGATCTTTTCACGGACGAAATAGCCCTCCGTCTGCGAAAGACGGCGCCTGCCAAGCCCGAAAAGCGATGGGTGCCCGCCTATTATTTCGATATTTGCCTGCGGGACGGGACAAAGATCGGCTCATGCGATCTGCGCGTCGGGCACAACGAAAAAAGCTATATAGGCGGCAATATCGGCTACGGCATAGATGAAGCCCACCGCGGGCACAGGTACGCGGCAAAGGCATGCGGGCTGCTTTTCAAGCTTGCCGAAAAGCATGGCATGGATCACCTCTATATCACCTGCGACCCGGAAAACATCGCTTCCGCCCGCACCTGCGAGGCGGCGGGCGGCAGGCTCGTAGAGGTGGCGGATATTCCCGAGGACAACGAGATGTACGCCGAGGGCAAGCGCAGGGCCGCCGTATATCTTTTCGAGCTTAATAACTGCCCGAAAAGCATCGAATGACCCGCTTTTATTGACAAGCGCGCAATATGCTGATATAGTTATATCATTAAAAACAAGGAGAAATCACCATGCTCAAGGACGGAAGGATACTGGTCGGGCGCGGCACCGCCGACGCATACATACTGCCCCAAATGGCGAACCGCCATGGGCTCATTGCCGGCGCGACGGGCACGGGCAAAACGATAACCCTGAAGGTGATGGCGGAAAGCTTTTCGGAGCTCGGCGTGCCCGTGTTTTTGGCGGACGTCAAAGGCGATCTTGCCGCCTGCGTAAAGGCGGGCGATTTCGACGCCATTTCGAAGAGGCTCGATAATCTCGGCATAACCGCGGAGGAGTTCCCCATGAAGAGCTTCCCCGTTCGTTTCTGGGACGTATTCGGCGAGGGCGGGCATCCCGTCCGCACCACCGTTTCGGAGATGGGGCCGACTCTTTTGGCAAGGCTCCTTGGGCTGACCGACGTTCAGACGGGCGTGCTTGCGATAGTGTTCCGTCTGGCGGATGACAAGGGCTGGCTTTTGACCGACCTCAAGGATCTGAGGTCCATGGTCGCCTACGCCACGGATCATTCAAACGAGCTGCTCAACGAATACGGCAATATTTCAAAGCAGTCCGCAGGCGCGATACAGAGGGCGCTCCTTCAGCTTGAGGACGCGGGCGGCGATATTTTCTTCGGCGAGCCGGAGATCGAGATCGCCGACTGGATGCGTCACGACGATTCGGGCAGGGGCTATATCAACGTGTTCCACTGCGCGAAGCTGTTCCGCTCTCCCCTGCTTTACTCCACCTTCATGCTGTGGCTGCTGGCGGAGCTCTTCGAGGAGCTGCCCGAGGTGGGCGATCTTGATAAGCCCAAGCTCGTGTTCTTCTTTGACGAGGCGCATCTTCTCTTCAACGATTCCACAAAGGCCCTGCGCGACAATATCGAGCAGGTCGTGAAGCTCATCCGCTCGAAGGGCGTGGGAGTCTATTTCATCACCCAGCAGCCCTCCGACGTGCCCGATCCCGTGCTTGCACAGCTCGGCAACCGCGTTCAGCACGCTCTGCGCGCATACACTCCCGCGGAGCAGCGCGCGATAAGGGCGGCGGCGCAGACCTTCCGCACAAATCCCGCGTTCGATACCGAAGAGACCATAATGGCCCTCGGTACGGGCGAAGCGGTGGTGAGCTTCCTCGATGAAAAGGGCCGCCCGAGCATATGCGAAAGGGTGACGGTACTCCCCCCGCAGTCCATGATGGGCACCATAGACGATTCAAGGCGCAAAGCGGAGATAGAGGCGGACGATCTTTTCGGCAAGTACGATACCCCCGTCGATAACGAATCCGCTTACGAGATAATCACCGCGGAGAAGGCCGAGGAGGATAAGCGGCGCGAGGAAGAGGCAAAGGCCGAGGAGGAGCGCAAAGCTAAGGAGAAGGAAGAAAAGGAAAAGGCCAAGCAGGAGAAAGAAAAGGAAAAGAAGAAGAACGCCCGCAAGAAGAACTCCGTGTTCGGCAAGGCGGCAAACTCCGCGGTGAACAGCATCGGGCGCGAGATAGGGCGCTCCATTTTCCGCGGGATATTGGGGATTTTTAAGAAGTGACGGGTACCATTGCAGCATTGATAGGCGCGGGCGCGGCGCTGGCTTCGGGCGCAGCGGCGTTCCTTTTGATTTCCTCTCGCGACCGCCGATACAGGAGCGGCCAGTATTACCGCGTGACAGGGCTCGAGCGGAAGGATCTCAAGAACGACGCCGCGCGCATGAGCGAATACAAGGTCTATGAGCGGCTGCGCGAATACGAAGAAAAGGGCGCGAAATTCCTTTTCAACCTTTACCTGCCCATTTCGGGAGGCAGGACCACGGAGCTTGACGCCGTCATGATATGCTCGCGGGGGATATTCGTATTCGAGAGCAAGAGCCGCTACGGCTGGCTCGAGGGAAGCGAGAACGACCGCGAATGGTCGCAGTTCCTGTTCAGAAGGGACGGCTCCCTCATCGAAAACAAGCTCTACAACCCCATACTTCAAAACCGCGGGCATATCGCGCACCTTAAAAAATTGCTCGGCGGAAGGATCAGGACCTGGTCGGTCATCTCCTTCTCCGAAAACACCGATATAGACCGCATAAACGTTTCCGATCCCGATACCTTCGTCACGCATGAGGGAGATCTTCCGATAGTCGTGGGCAATATCTATTGGAACGCGAAGGACACGCTTACCGAGAAGGACATAACGAGCATCTATTTCAAGCTCTACCCTTATATCTACGTTACAGAGGAACAGAAGGAAAAGCACATAAACGATATAAAGCACAAGTACATCTACGGCAAGGGCAAGGGCAAAAGGAAGACGCGGAAAAAGAAATAATGGGCATTATAAATGACCGCTCCCCTCGGAGCGGTCATTTACTTTCACCGGCGTCAATCCGCCCAGGGCATATCCGCGTACTCTTCCTCTTCTATTCCGTTTATGTAAACGGGCCAATAACCGTCCTTGCCGAAGGAGAGCTCAACGGTGCCCTTCGTGCCGTCCTCAAGCTCCACTCTGACGTAGGTTTTGAGGTCGGTCGCCGTTGCACGGACCTTATCGCCCTTCTTCGCGGTGACCGTCCTGCCGTCATCCGTCTTTATCTCGAGCTTGCGCTTGAGCGTGACCGAGAATTCATAACCGTAGATGTATTCATCGTCAAGCACCTCGAAGCCGTTTACGGTGATCGTGTAGCGGTTCGAAACGAAATGCGTGCCGAAGACCTCCGTGCGCCTGAGGAAGGGCAGACCCTCCTCTGCATGGAACACCCAATCGTCGGGATAGCCGTAATAAAACGCGCTGCCGCCGAAGAATTCGGTCGGATGCATGAACACCTCAAAATCGCTGCCGTCATCCTTGAGGCGA
>JAEEGF010673270.1_pt1 | contig 10997 bp, 9 predicted proteins | sample 9134171 | NCBI WGS metagenome assembly JAEEGF01 (sample SAMN16246542, study PRJNA631951) | gut metagenome | biome: gut microbiome; feature: rumen; material: AP-attached | host: Bos | place: Iran: Karaj | collected 2018-10
ATACCACGTCGTATGCCTCGTCATTTCTTTTGAGTTCATAGAGCGCACGTCCTTTGATGAACATCGCTTCCAGACAAGTTCTTCTACAAAGAACCATATCAGCATACCCTATAGCCTCTTCATAGCGATTGCCATAAAGACAGATTACCGCATTCAGGAAGTTGCAAGTCATACTGCAATCCTTCAACAGTTTCATATCCTTTGTCATACCTTTCAGACAACTGTCATCCAGCATGATGTCGAACATCCTCTTAGCTATCAAGGCTGCATTCCTAAGGTCGTTTTTACGAATCTTATTCAACACAAGTTTCAGACACGACTTTGCGGCCATGTTATAATCCTTTGCTATCAGATATTTATAAATGGCCTTGCCTGTTTCCAGCTCGTCATTGATCATGTCAACATCATTGAAGGAGTTGGCAAATGCACGTATTTCTGGATTCTGCATGATGTGATGTGGCATAATAGGGTGGCTCAATGTCAAACCATCCAATGAGCGCATACGACTGATGGCAACGTATGCCTGCCCAGCTTGGAACGTACCGCGAGACAAATCGAAGTGCATCTTGTCGAATGTCATACCCTGTGACTTATGGATAGTGATAGCCCAAGCTAATTTCAGAGGGAACTGAGTAAACGAACCCACAACTTCCGATTCCATTTTACGAGTCTGGCCATTATATTTGCCCTGAATATTCTCCCAAACAACTTTGCTTACGTTGATTTCCGCACCATTTTCTAATGTGACAAAAATATGCTCTTCATCCAACTTAGAGACCTTGCCAATCGTGCCGTTCATATATCCAGCCTGTGGATAGTTACGACAGAAAATCACCTGGGCACCAACTTTCAACCTAAGGAACTCTGGCACAGGAGCGTCATTCTTCTTGAAGTCATCACGAATTTCGGCTTGATAGCAGAACTCTTCTTCCTCAATGGCATCCAATTTCTCATCATTTATCTTTTCTGCCATAGAGTTAAAAGAAGTCAGAGTCACCGAGTAATCCTCATTGTCAGAATCCTTTGAAACATGCTTATTCAGCAAAACTAAATCCTCATTCGTTACCTCACCATTGCGCATCTTGTTCAGGATTTCGAGGAAATCCTCATCACTCTGACGATACACCTTCTGGAATTCGATCTTTGGCAGGTTCATCCTCTTCAGCACAAATGCCTTATAGAAAAAGGGAAGCCCTGCACCATAGAGATCATGTAGCATTTCTGCATCAGCGCTACCTTCTTTGACTACAGGAGGAAGCTGGAACAAGTCACCAACAAAGATGACCTGCTTGCCACCAAAAGGCATATTGGTGTGGAATACCATTCGAAGGCATCTGTCCATACCATCCACCATATCACTTCTTACCATCGAAGCCTCATCAACTATTATCGTGTCTGTTTGCCTGAGAATCTGGAACTTTTCATTTGAAAGACTCGTTTCTGTATGTGGCCCCATTGCGTGCATGGGGAATCCAAAGAAGGAGTGCATGGTCTGACCACCAACAGCAATGGCAGCAATACCTGTGGGAGCCAGCACCAAGAAGTTCTTATTGATTTCTTCTTGGATACGCTTGATGAACGTTGTTTTACCAGTACCAGCCTTACCTGTAATGAAAAGGCAAGTATTTGTGTTTGCTACTAAGTCGAAAGCTTTCTGCTGTTCAACATTCTGAGTATCCAGTTTGAAGTTGCATTCGTTCTCCATATTATCGCAATTTTGTTTCTGTTGGCAAAATTACGATCACGTTGTGAAGTCTTTCTTCACAACAAAAAGAAATTGAGTAAAAAGCAATTAATCGACCTGTTTATAAGCCAAACCAACCCGATAGCTGTAGATAACAGCGCTTCTCTGTAATATTATCAGGCGACCACCAATTGGCTAACGACATTCTAAGAAGAGTACCAGCAGGTATTACTTCTATTGGTTCCTGAAAACCAACATAGTTGATAGCATAACTGCCTTCAAACCAATATTTGGTTTTACCCAAGAACCCAGATTTAATAAGAGGCGCGTTAGGACGCCAGAAACACACACTAAACTGAGGAATGGCTTCTGGTGAGATGTATGTTGCAAAGGTGGAACGACGCAACTTTCCTTCGAAGATGGTTTCTATACCACCATTAGGTACAGCAACTAACCTGTCTATTTCATTGACGAACTCTGTAGTAGTCAGATGCCTAAGTTTCTCATAATTGGGTAATATCTCCTTATCTTCAATATGAGGAATTGGGCGACAATTTACAGCAGACCTATAATTCAGATTATAAACGTCTCCGATCTGGAAAGGCGCAGATTCTGTGAGATTCTTCCCCCAGTGGTCATGCAGTCTGATAAATTCTACACTTTGAAGATCCAAACCTCCACAACACACTCCATTTTTCATTCGTGTACGTGATACTATCAGTACTTCCATAGTTTATTAATTTAAAGGTGAACAACTTCTAATCCATATTTTTGAGATATTCGATTGGCTAATAATGACCTATGACAAGCTTCAGGATGGGATTCCAAGCAAAAGAGAGCTACACGCTGTGAATCTTTGAATGCATCCATTAGTTCACCGAGGTTCTCTTTCTCAAGTATCAACTTTTCATAGCCACAACAAAATGCATGCCCCAAGGCTATGCGAGATTTCTTTGTCTGGTGCTCCTCCTTATCTTCAGCCCACTGCATTTCTCGTATTGCCTTCGTCGGAGCATAACGTTTTTCATACAGATAGCCGATTCCCAATTCCGTAAGTTTATTCTGAAGGTATTGGCTATTTACAAAAGCATATTGCCGCCCTCTAACGCCCCTACGCTGCCTGATATCACAAAACAGGTCAATGTGGTTTTCGATGAGTTTGGTGAAAAACTCATCTTCTGTGCTTCCATAGACTCCAATAGTATAGATTGTCATGCTTCTTTATATACTTTCCTTGATGTTAGATTTTCAGCTTCCCCAAACAGATTAATCATGCTTGTCCCCTTATTAACCTCATTGATAACGTCTATCTGACTTTTCAGAATAGGCTTACCATGATGGTCATGACAAATATGCTGAATGATGATACCCCTCTCTCTCAGGGCTTCACCTATCAACTTCGAACGATGGCACATGCTTGGATCGCCCTCGCTGCACATCACGCAAGTCTTGTATCCTTGTTCATTGGCTTTGACAAGTCTTTCTATTCCATCAATAAAGAATGACATCTGCTTGACTTTGCCATAATCCACTTTGCCGCCAGTGTAGCATCCTTCGTCCTGTGGGAGTCCTCCTATCACATCGCCCATATAGCCATATTTGATATCACTTGTCTGGTTGATGGCTAACTTCAATAGCTCACGGTTAAACTGAGGGTGGAACTTTGAATATGGCATAGAGCGAACGTCAACCAAATACTGTATGCCATACAGTCTTAGCTCGCTAACAAGCTCTTCAATCGTCTTGTTGCTGTGCCCTATGGAATATAAAAATGACTCGCTCATTTGTTAATTATCTCTTTTCTCGCCACAAAAATAGCAAAAATAATCGATACAATGCACATAATCAGGAAATAATTTAGTATTTTTGCACAAAAATCAGATATGGACATACTAAACTATAATCAGAAAATAGCCGTAATGCGAGTGCTGCTTGATATTATTCATGCAGATGGTCGTATCGATATACGAGAAACAGCCTTCTTTAATCAACTCCTAGATGAACTGGCTCTTCCCTATGACACAAAAGATGAAATCAGCAGCAAGTCATCTTTGATTGCCCTCCTTGACATCAAGAATTTTACCGATGAGCAGAAAAAATACTTTGCTGCCCTGATGGACAAGATGATCAAGGTAGATGAGGAGATCAATGTCAACGAAGTCGCTATCTATGACGTAGTTATAGATTATTGCCAGATTCCGATTCCATTTGCTGCCAACTAAATCATATACGGTTCAAAAGAAATCTTGTATCGTAATATTGAGCATCTTTACTTTCCCCTCATCATTGAAATCTGCGACAAAACCTAATGGAGTACCTTCAGGGGAACGATCATTAGTAACAAGCAGAGCATAATCATGCATTCTGCCTTTAACAATCTCAAATTCCATTTTCTTGTTAGTCCGCTTCATCGTATTTAGCATTCCTCTCAGGTAGTCTAAATACTCCTCTTTTGATGTCATTTCGTGAAACACCCACATAGACGCATAGTGCATATCGTCAGCCAAGTAATCTTCAACAATAGAGGCATCATATGTCTGATACGCATCTGCCAATTTTTCCAGAAATAGTTTCTCTCTTTCCATGCTGTTACATGTTCAAAATTTAATAAAATTGGATATTTTACTACCTATAATCAAATCTTTATTCCGTTGAGCAATATCATTATACGTTTTTTGGAGTGTATTAAGTATATCATCAGCAAATAGAGCATATTCTTTTTTGGCTAAACTGAAAATATCGAATGAACTCCCATGTGTTATTATTTCATCTTTCGTACTGAAATAAAGAAATGAATCACCAGATTTTATTAGACGATAGTTCGTTACGATATAGCGATCATGAGGAATCTTGCTTTTATCACTGCTGACAATAAATGATATATTTGGCTTTATTTCTGTATTTTCCTCAACTGCTTTTCTTACTATTGTAATTGCTTTTTGGGGGTCAAAATTGAAGAGCGGCTCTTTAAGTGTGAAAACAACAATATTCACTTTGCTTTTTACATTATAAGTAAGTGCCTTTAACATCTGGCTCATATTGTGATTAACCAAATCTTCAGTATTATTAAAAAGATACCTATCATTTATTACAATATCCGTACAAGGTGATGTTTGATTATCATCTATCAATTGATTCCATGAGTTGAAATCCCTTTGTAACTCATAAAAGCAATGATAATCATAGTCATTTCCACAAAAAAGTTTTGATAATACCTGAAGTTCCTCTCCTATACAACCAAGCAACACACATCCTTTCCTTTTCAGTTTATCTGACTCCACATCATCAATTAGATATATAGAAGTCAACTTTTTCCTATCCCAATTAATATATGAATTGGATTTTATGGGTCTCATTGGAAAAGAGTCTATTAAAAAAGTATCTGTGTCCTCAGAATCACCTCTACCTGTATTAATTCTTAATATCCACTGTGACAATATCGGATCATTTTTTATAGATTGCTTATCCATGTTGTATATCACATGGAGTTGCCTTTTTATCATTCTGCAACAATCATCAAAGTCATCATTATGTCTTGAACTGATAAATGACTTCAGATTCTCACGGTCAATATACAAATCCATAATTATAGAATGTCAAATGCCAAGTTAGATGCCTCGTCAAAAAAACCTGTTCCAAATTCTTCTTTGAATTTTCCATCTTTACGATACCCAAGAGAATATGGCAAGCCGTTCTTTGGTACATAAATGGTTATGAATGGGCACTTTTCCTCAACTTCTGAATTTGATTCATAGTGCATATTTGACACGATTACCTGTGATCTTCTGATTAGATATTCGCTATGGGTCTCAATAATGAAATGAACGTTATAGTTAAAATATGCATCAAAAAAAACGTCAGCGAGCATCGATTGAAAATTCGGATGCAAGTGCACCTCAGGTTCTTCAATTGCGATAGTAGATTCCGACAATTCAACTTTTGGCAAATCAGAATCATATTTCCAATGATGAGACGGGCATCCCATATCGTAAGGATCATTATTTATAATTTCCCTCTTGGATTTCATTATGGCAATTTCAATTCTCAAAAGAATTACAAAGAGCTGAGTTATGCCATAACCTTGCTCAGCAAGCAAACTCCCCTTTTTGTCTTCAGGAGAGCTGTGTAATCTAAGATATACACCCAATCCTTCCGGATCAGCATCAATAGAGATTGAATCACCAATCTTAAATTCCTTAATCCATTTGTTAATAAACATTCCCGGAGAGAACGGGGTCTTTTCCCATGAACTACCTCCGGAGTATTTTCTCTTTTCCTCCAAATACTGTTTCAACAAATAGGTAAAGTCATCTTTAGAATCAAGTGCATAGAGACGTTTCACATTGACCAAAGATGTTGGCACATAGGCCATACTATTTGGCAAAGATATAATGCTTTCTCGCAAAACAGCAGTCCAATATTCATTAAACATACTGTACAAACAATGTTCGAATTCCTTGTAAGGACCGACGTCATCCCAATTAACCTTTACTTTATAGTAATCACTATAATCAGAATTCTCCCTAATGGCATTCAGATTCATTATAAAATCGTATAAGCGAGCAAAGTCCACCGCTCCAGCAACCGAGCTTATGCCTTCTTCTAAAGACAAGTGGATATTGTTCAAATATCCATATACTGGTGCATCGTCAAAACGATAGCGTGTAAAATCTCCTATTAAGAAGGGGGGATTCATATATCTGTCTTTTGCAGGAAGTTTCTTCTTCAAGAAATCACGTTCCTTCATCTTATAGTATTCCTCAAAAGTAGAGCAATTGCTTGATTCAAAATCAGACACAATCCGATCAAGTGCTAGGCTAACCTCTTTTCGTAATTTGTAGCCAGCCATAGCCCTTAATAGACCGTCTTTAAATTCTTTTGAAGATAAATATCCGATTTCATCTAAAAGCGGGCACCAAAAGAAAGACTTTCTATTGTATGACATGTCTACAACATCTACACTGCCAATTTTGTCCACGATCGTTTTTTTGCCTACTTGATCATTAATACCCAAAACATCCCCGTAGTCATAACCATAACGGTTAGACCATTTTACGACATCAATCAAAGCCTCTTTGCCATAGACACCAACAAAATCCGATTCAAGCTTATCTATCTTTACTTTAGACAATCTTAACTCATTAACGTCCTTTTCTTGTTGGTTCATCCATTGCTCTGACGCCTCATGGGCCAAGGCTTTCAAACTAGATTTGTACTCTTCTTCCGTCAGGTCTTGGTAAATGTCTCTATATTTGGACTCATACTTTCTATATTGGTCCACCAAATATTGCCCACGAACAAAACGATAAAAATTTTCGACCATTAGGTTACCGTCAGATTCACATGGGATATCTTTTGATGACAAATATATAATATCACCATTTAGCTTGCAAATACGAAGTTCTTTGATATACCCCTCATTAAGAATGTCTTTTTCTTCAGTTAAAAATGACATGGTAACTCTTACATCCTCTCCTAATAGAATTGAATGAACGGTATATTCGAAGGAAATTATGTCGTTTTCTGAATCGCGATTGAGAACCTGTTTAAAATTACCTAATGACTGTGTGGATTCTTGTGTAAAGTCTAATTTGTGCTCTCTAAACTTAATCCGGTTAAATGATTTGTAGTCATTAATTAGACTACGAATATAGGTATCTAAAAGCACCATTGATTTTACAATAGAACTTTTGCCTGAATTGTTACAACCTGTGAGAATGGTTATTGGCTTGATGTCAACTGTTACGCCTTTCTCGTCAAACACTCTGAAATTCTTTATCGTGTACTTTGTATTCATAATCGTTACTTTTTTGTTTCTGGCTGCAAAATTATGGCTCTGTTGTGCAGTCATTCTTCACACCAAAATATTTCTGATACATTTTTGCGATTTTCTCTTTGATTTCTTCTCTTAGAGAGTCTGGAGAGAGTACCTCAATGTCATCACGGAACCAAATCAGCTCTGATATCAGTTCTTTGTTTGGAATAACATCAAGCGCAATAATTCCCTCTGCCGCATTCTCCACTTCCTGAGAATGATGGATAGGCTTGGAAAGAACGTATGGCAAACGCTCTGGAGAGAACTTCAACCTTACATGTTCTACAACCTTGCCTTTTTCTATCGAGACTCCGATAATATCACGGAAGTAGGCATCAAAATCGAAATCGAGATTCCTCTTGAAGGATGTTTCTGCTAATTCAATGCCCTCAATTCTATCTAATGCTACGATCGACAGATCATCAAATTCAGGATTATAGCCCAAGAGGAACCACCTATTATTATATTGCTTCAGATAATAGGGGTGAATAGTCCACTTGATAACATCTCTACCAAATGGATGATAATCGATGAGGACAGGTTGACGTTTAATGACACAATCTATAAGATTAGAGAGGTATCTCAGTCCTTGCATGTCACGATTTTGCTCAAAACCAATACTATTAGTATCAATTCCTCTAAGTCCAAAGCGATGTCGAAGGTTGGTCAATAGTTCCTCTACCCAATCATACATAGGGATTCCCTGCAAACGTGAAAGAGAGGTAATCAATGTTTCCAATTGTTCAACCTCCATATCAGTAATGGGCGTTTCCATAATTGAGAAATCGTAACTATAACGCAGATACTTTCGTTTTCCATACTGATATGACTCAATAGGAGCTTCCCACCCGTCAACGCTCTTCATAAATTTGATATCGTCGTAGATCTGTTTCTTGGATACTGGCTTTACACCTGCATCTTCCAATTGCTCATTAACCTTCTCCATAAGATCTTCTATGAAGTACTTATGGTAGTTGTCACTGAAACACTTGTCCAGTATCTTATATCTTACGAGTGCGTTCTTATTGATTGGCATATCATCTGAAATATGTCGCAAATATACAAACTTTTCCTTAAAGAAAAGAAAATCTAATAAAAAACTATCCTTTAACCCCCAAAATTGTGTACATAATGGATTTGTAAGGTCATTATTCCCTTCATTCGTGGCCATGTGGTTATGGGGGCACAATGGGGCCAGGAATGTTTGCGCCCTTCAAAAACAATGAGTTAACTCAAATCATCAATCGAGTTAACTCAATCGACAAATCGAGTTAACTCACTTCATTTTTTATACAGAAGTCAGTGACTGTTGTTGAGAAATAAGTGACGGCTGCGTGGGTGGTCGCCTATCTGCCTGAAGGATGAGCTACCCCCTCTATACATGCCCCTTTTTATGTATATAAAAAAGGGGCTATAGTATGAGGGGTGCTCTTCCGAGGACATGATAGGCGCGGCAAAGCCCGAACGAGAGCGTTTGTAGCTTCGCGATGGCCGAGGAGCTGGGGGGCGTCAAGAAGACTCAGGACCGCAACCTCCGCGTCGTGGAAGTCATGCCTCCTGCAGGGTGAGCAGTACCCCCCTCTATACCCCCTTAAGAAGGGGGGTATGACGAGGGGGTGCTCACCCAGAGGGGCATGACGAAACCACAGGAGCGGAGAAACCGGCGGCAAAGTCCGGGGCGTTTGGAGCCTCCAAACGGGGTGAATGGAGCCTCCAAACGACCCTTTTGGAGGCTCCAAACACCTCGAATGGAGGCTCTAAACACGTAAAAATTCACGTGATGTTGGTCAATGTTGGTCAATGTTGGTCAAAGTTGGTCAATGTTGGTCAATGGGTTTTCAGAATGTTGTACCTTTGCACCGTCGGAGAAAATCTCCGGTGAGCAGGCCAAGCGCGCTGCTCTTCAGAGTTAATCATTCTTAAAGTTTTGACAAAAGGGTTAGTGGTGAGAAATATTATCCTTAACTTTGGCGAAAAATAGAAATTATAACAGCATAATGATGAAGAAGATTTTTACTTTCCTGTTGGCGATGCTCGGGCTGACAACTGCCTGCGGCCAACAACCTGCTACCGACACATACGAGGTAGATGAGTTTACGACCAAGAGCGGGAAGACCGTCAAGTTCCATGCCCTCGTTCATGCCAGTATCCGTATTGAGTATGACGGGAAGGAGATTGAGATTGATCCCGTGACAAAACTGGGTAACAAGGTGATCAACTATGCCGCTATGCCCAAGGCCGATTATCTCTTCGTCACCCATGAGCATGGTGACCACTTTGACAAGGAGGCCATCAAGCTGCTCTCTGGCGAGACAACGCGTTTCATCACCAATCAGCGCTGTGCCGACATGTACGGTTCGGGTGAGGTGATGGCCAATGGCGACAAGCTGCAGATTGCCGAGGGCTTTACGGTGGAGGCCGTTCCAGCATATAACACGACGGAGGGGCGCACCCAGTTCCATCCCAAGGGGCGTGACAATGGCTATATCCTGACCATCGACGGGCTGAGAATCTATATCGCAGGCGACACGGAGGACATTCCCGAGATGTCGGCTATCAAGGATATCGACATCGCCTTCCTGCCCTGTAACCAACCCTATACGATGACCACAGAACAGCTGATAAAGGCTGCCAAGACTGTCAAGCCGAAAGTGCTGTTCCCCTATCACTACGGACAGACCGACGTGAGCGGCGTGCCCTCAGCACTTCAGGCTGACGGCATCGACGTCAGGATCCGCCATTACGAGTAGGTATGTACTGAGGCTCCTTGGGCTGAGGGCAGGTAATTGATGCCCCACCAGCACATCTGCAGGAGCACAAAGGAGACGAGCAGTATCCACAGAGCCAGGTGCTCGCGATGGCGAGGCAGCTGTCGATAGTGGATGTAGACCAGGTAGGCGAGCCAGGTGATGGCTGCCCACGTCTCTTTGGGATCCCACGACCAGTAATGACCCCATGCCTCCTTGGCCCACAGGGAACCAAAGAGCATGCCGACGGTCATAAAGGCCAGTCCTACGCAGACGAGATTGTCGGTGATGTTGAGCTCTTGGTCGGTCATCGCTGTCTTCTTGAAGAAAAGCAGATAGATGGCCATGACGGTGGCTGCACCCAGCACAGCGTAGGCAAACATATAGACGATGACATGCGGCGCAAACCAAGGACTCTGCAGGGCGGGCATCAGCGTCTTGTCGTGGATCTCGGGCTTGAAGAGATTCACGCAGACGAACACCAGTGCGAGGATAGTTGAGAACGACAGTATCCACTTGTACTTCCATCGTGAATAGACGATGATGCCTGTCATGGGGAGGAAGAAGGAATACCAGAGGCGCGTCTCGCCCATCGTGCGCAATGGAGGACGCTCTAATGAGATCCACATCGAGACGATGAAGCTGAAGAATACTAACAGACCGATGATCGTCGCGGCATAAGCCACACTGGTCTTATTCTTCCAGGCTGCGTAGGCACCTGTCGCCCAGAGCAGCACGGAAACGATGGCGA
>JAEEGF010721811.1_pt1 | contig 10996 bp, 9 predicted proteins | sample 9134171 | NCBI WGS metagenome assembly JAEEGF01 (sample SAMN16246542, study PRJNA631951) | gut metagenome | biome: gut microbiome; feature: rumen; material: AP-attached | host: Bos | place: Iran: Karaj | collected 2018-10
AAGAAAACGAAAGCGAAGAAAACTATATTCTCAGTCACATCGACCCGGAGGGCGACTATCTCCACCGACTATGGCGCGCCACCAACATCCACCTCCTGGCGGGGCGCATGGCCAGCGGACATCTGCAGGGGAGAATCCTCCGCATGCTGGTGCACATGATCCGGCCGGAACGGATTCTCGAAGTGGGCACCTTCAGCGGCTATAGCGCCATCTGCATGGCGGAAGGACTGGCCGAAGGCGGGAAGGTATATACCTACGAGATCGACGATGAACTCGAGGATTTCACGCGGCCCTGGATAGAGCATAGCCCGGTGGCCGACAAGATCGTGTTCTCCATCGGCGACGCCATCACGCAAGCGCTCCGCCTGGGCATCGTCTTCGACTTGGTGTTTCTCGACGGCGACAAGCGCACTTACTTGCCTGCCTACGAGATGGCGCTCTCTGTGTTGCGGCCCGGAGGGTTCATCCTGGCCGATAATACGCTTTGGGATGGGCATGTGCTGGAATCTCCACGGCCCGCCGACCGGCAAACGTTGGGCATCGAGCAGTTCAACGATTTCGTGGCCGCCGACCAACGCGTCGAACGGGTCATCCTGCCCCTTCGCGACGGCCTCACCCTCATCCGCAAAAGGTAGTCCTCACCACCCTCCTCTCCACGTCCCCCTCCTACAGGAGGGGTTAGGGGAGGTCACCCTCATCAATACTCACACCATGAAAAGATACATTTATTTTGTATTACTATTAGCGCTAACGCCCTATACGGAAGGCTTTGCACAGGACTGGCTCCCGCTACTCGAACAAGTGGCCGACGATGAGGAGTCCGTAGAGGCTTCCGAGCAAGTCGTCGAACTGCTCTCCGAACTGGCGCAACAGCCCATCGACGTCAACACTGCCTCCCGCGAGCAATGGCAGCAGCTCCCCTTCCTCAGCGAGGGCGAGATCGACGGCATCCTGGAATATGTCAGTCGCTATGGCCCTGTGAAGTCCTTGGGAGAACTGGCCATGGTCCGGCAGATTGACTACTTGAAACGTCAACTGTTGACGCATTTCGTCGCTATCGGAACGTCGACAGACGACGGGAAACCGTTCCCTAAACTCGCCAACATCCTCAAATACGGGCATCACGACCTGATGGCCACCGCACGCATCCCCTTCTATGAGCGGCGGGGCGACCAAAACGGCTATCTGGGCTATCCCTACCGACACGACCTCCGATACGCCTTCAGCTACGGCAAACGGCTCCAGGCGGGAATAGTAGGAGCGCAAGATGCCGGAGAGCCGTTCTTCTCCAACCGCAACAAGCTGGGCTACGACTTCTATTCCTTCTACGTCGTGATGCGCGAACTCAAGTGCCTGAAGGCGCTGGCACTGGGGCGCTACCGGCTCAACGTCGGCATGGGGTTGGTCCTCAACAACAACTTCCTTTTGGGCAAATCGTGGGCCATCGCCTCGCTGGGCGCCAACCGCAATCCCATCCGACAATATGCTTCTCGCTCGCAGGCCAACTACCTGCAGGGGGCAGCAGCCTCCGTCGATGTTTCCAGAAAACTTCAGCTGACGGGGTTCCTCTCGCTCAGAGATGTGGACGCCACGCTCAACGACGATGGCTCCATCGCAACGCTCGTCACCGCAGGCTATCATCGCACGCAAACCGAGATGGACAAGAAAAACAACGCAACGCAGTTTGCGGGAGGACTCAATGCGCTTTTCTCCGCCGCTCATTATTCCGTCGGGGCAACGGCCCTCTACACAGCCTTCAACCGCAATCTACAGCCCGACAGCGCCACGCTCTACCGGCGACACAATGCCCGCGGACGGGAGTTCTGGAACATCGGCGTCAACTATGCCCTCCTGCTCGGACCCCTCACCTTCCACGGGGAGACGGCAACCACCAACGGTGGGGCCATCGCCACGCTCAACCGACTGGTCTGGCAGGTCAACGCAAATCTCAACCTCACGCTACTCCAACGTTTCTATGGCATGAAATACATTGCGCTGCTCGCCAACACTCTCAGCGACGGTGGGCACGTGCAGAACGAGAGCGCTGTCTATCTCGGCTTCGATTGGAAACCTTCAAGGCGATTCTCCACACAAGCCTACGCCGATCTCGCCTATCATCCCTGGCCGCGCTACCAGGCAAGCCAATCGTCCCATTCCCTCGACTTCTTCTCCAAAGCAGCCTACACACTGAATAACAACTGGCAACTGGTCGCACGCTACCGACTCCGACGGCGACAATACGACAACAACGACAAAACCCACCTGATCTGGAAAACGGAACACCGAGCACGCCTCGCTGCCATCTGGCAGACCGATGCCCTGAACCTTCGGACCCAACTGGACTTCACGCAGTCCACCTTCACGACCAAGAGCCGTGGTTGGATGTTTGGTCAACATGCTGCCTGGACGATCCGTCGCTCAACAAAGCTTGCGGGGAACATCGCCTGGTTCCATACCGACGACTACGACAGCCGTATCTACGTTTATGAGCGCGGTGTGCTGTATGACTTCTCTATGCCCGCATATTATGGTGAAGGCATCCGCTATTCCCTGATGGTCAGTCATCAGTTCAACAAGCACATGACGCTCACGGGCAAGGTGGGCGTGACCGATTATTTCGACCGCGGCACCATTGGAACGGGCTATCAGCAGGTGAATCGTTCGTCGATGACCGCCTTGCTCCTCCAACTCCGCCTGAAACTATAATCTTTAAAAATACTAAAAATATTTGGTCGTTCCGTTTTGTTTGCGTACTTTTGCAGCGAAATATTCATCCCCATACAAATTGTCTTCTTATTTTTATGTAAAGTTAGACAAAGAGTATTGTTCAATTGGACACGAAAAGGCCGCACTGTGAAGCGCGGCCTTTTCTCATTTCTTTCTTGAATCAGTGGGATTCGTTGTCGTTTGATTTCGTGGCTTTGACGAAGTAGATGATGAGTAGGATGTAGGCCAGCAGGGAGCAGGCTTCCGACAGCGGGTTGGCGAGCCAGGCCGTGTTCACCGCGTTTACCCCGAGGAAGCGGAGCAGAGCGCTCACCACGCCCATGAGGGCGCCTCCTGCGATGAAGCCCGAGGCGATGAGCGTCCCCTTCTCACCACGGTCTTTGTTCACCTTGTCGTCAGAAGAGCGGCTCGTGACGTACCAGTTGACGGCGCCCCCCACCAGCAGCGGGATGTTGAGCTGCAAAGGAATGAACATGCCCAGGGCGAAGGGCAGAGCGGGAATCTTGCAGAACGTCAGCAGGAGGGCGATGGCCGCACCGATGGCATAGAGCAGCCAGGGGGCGCCCACCCCGCTCATGAGCGGTTCGATGACCGCCGCCATCGCATTGGCCTGAGGAGCTGCCAGTTCGCCGGACGCAAAGTTGTAGGTCTGGTTGAGCAGCATCATGACGCCGCCTACGGTAGCCGCACTGACCAGTGTGCCGAGGAACTTCCACTGCTCCTGCTTTCTGGGCGTTGTGCCCAGCCAGTAGCCAATCTTCAGGTCGGTGATGAACGAGCCTGCCACCGACAGCGCCGTACACACGACCCCTCCCATGATCAAGGCGGCGAGCATTCCGCCGGGACCCTTCAGCCCGACGGCCACCATGACGACGCTGGCCAGGATGAGCGTCATGAGCGTCATACCGCTGACAGGGTTTGACCCGACGATGGCGATGGCGTTGGCTGCTACGGTGGTGAAGAGGAAGGCGATGACGGTGACGAGGAGGATGCCGACCACCGCAAAGAGCAGGTTGTCCATGACCCCGAACCAGAAGAAGAGGAAGGTCACGAGGAGGGTGACGACGGAGCCGATGGCGATGATCTTGAACGACAGGTCGCGCTGTGTGCGAATCTGATCGCGGCTTTCAGACGAGCCCCCCTTCATCTCTTTCGAGGCGAGGGAGACGGCACTGCGGATGATGCCCCACGACTTGACGATGCCGATGATGCCTGCCATGGCGATGCCGCCGATGCCGATGGACTTGCCATAGTTGGCAAAAATGTCCTCGGGCGACATGCTGCCCACGGTGTCGGTGATGGCGGGATTCCACATGCTGAGCACCTGATCGCCAAACAACAAGGCCATGCCCGGCACGATGATCCACCACACGGCCAGCGAGCCGAGGCAGATGATGAAGGCATATTTCAGTCCGATGATGTAGCCCAGTCCGAGGACGGCGGCACCGGTATTTACCTTGAACACCAGCTTGGCCTTGTCGGCCAGAGTCTCACCCAAGCCCATCATGCGAGAGGTGACATTCTCGTTCCACCAGCCGAAGGTGGCCACGACGAAGTCGTAGATTCCGCCCACCAGTCCGGCGATGAGCAGCGGTTTGGCCTGCGAGCCCCCCTTCTGTCCAGAAACCAGCACCTGAGTGGTGGCTGTGGCCTCTGGGAAGGGATACTTGCCGTGCATGTCGCTGACGAAGTATTTGCGGAAAGGGATGAGGAACAGGATGCCTAGCACACCGCCGAGCAAAGAGCTGAGGAAGATGTTGAGGAACGATGCGCTCATTTCCGGGTATTTTGCCTGCAGAATGTAGATGGCAGGCAGGGTGAAGATAGCCCCTGCGACGACGGCACCCGAGCAGGCACCGATGCTCTGGATAATGACATTCTCGCCCAAGCCCTGCTTGCGCTTGGCGGCGGTAGACACACCCACGGCAATGATGGCAATGGGTATGGCAGCTTCGAAGACCTGCCCCACCTTCAGTCCGAGGTAGGCTGCGGCTGCCGAGAAGAGCACGGCCATGAGGATGCCACACGTGACCGACCATCCGTTCACTTCGGGATACGCCTTGTGGGGCGCCATCACCGGTTCATACTGTTCACCTTCTTTGAGTTCCCGAAACGCATTGTCGGGTAGCTGAATGTTTTCGTTTTCTTTCATATTTTTAGTTGACGAGTTGACAAGTTATTACATTATTTCTTCTTTGCCTTCACCTTGAAGTGGTCGAACCCTTGGCCATAGACACCGATGACGGCACTTTGGGAGACGAAGGCATTCGGGTCGATGCTGTTGATGATCTGGAAAATCATGCCGCTCTCACGCTTTTTGGCGAGGACGAAGAGCATGTTGTGCTCGCGTCCCGTATAAAGGCCTTCCGACTTGATGACGGTGCAGCCTCGGTGTCGCTCGTTGATGATGGCATGTCCGATTTCCTCGTACTTGTCGGAGACGATGAAGAACTGCACACTCTGTCGCATGGAGTTGACCACCTGGTCGACCACATACGACGAGACGAACAGCACCACATAGCCGTAGAGCACCTGGTTCCAGTCGCGCAGGACGATGTAGGAACTGGTGATGACGAAGAGGTCGACCATCAGGATGAGGTGTCCGAGCGAAATGTCGCGATACTTATGGATGATGGCAGCCACGATGTCAGTACCCCCCGAAGAGCCGTTGCTCACCAAGCCCAGTCCGATGCCGATGCCGCAGAAGCAACCACCGATGATAGCCGCCATGAAAGGCTGGTCGGGGAGCAGTCGCGTGTCGCCCACCAACGACTGGAAACACGACAATACGACGGTCATCATCACTACGCCGTAGATGGTCTTGATGCAGAATTTCAGCCCAAGAATCTTCAAGGCAAGTATCAGCAGCACGGCATTGACCGAGAAGAAGGTGGCCTGCACCGGTGTGCCCCACGCCCATTTCAGGATAGAGGAGATGCCCGGCACACCGCCCAACGCAATGTTGTTGGGCAGCAGGAAGAGCGTCCATCCGATGGTGTAGCTGATGAGTCCGATGAGAATGACGAAGTAGTCTTTCGCCTCGCGAAGGATGGTTTTCTGGTTGATGTTCATATTATTCTTACTATTAATGACAATTCTCGGCAAGTATTTGAGTCAGTTCTTTCATTCCCTCGCTGGCACCTTTCTGAATATGGCGAATGCGCCTGCTGCCGGCACCAGCCACAGGGTTGGGGTCGATGAGAAAGATGGGAACATCGCGTCCGACGTATTGCACGAGTCCTGCTGCAGGGTAAACCACGAGCGACGTACCGATGATGATGAAAATGTCGGCCTTTGATGCCTCCTCGGCAGCAATGGATATGTTGGGTACACCCTCTCCGAAGAATACGATGAAGGGCCGCAACAGAGAACCGTCGCCAGCCTTTTCGCCGGGCGCCACATCGAGATTGGGGGCAGAGAGCGTACGCTGAAAACGCGGATTGTCGACATCGCGGCTGCTGCATACTTTCATCAGTTCACCATGCAGATGGATGACCTTCGACGAACCTGCCATCTCGTGCAGGTTGTCTACATTCTGCGTCACCACCGTCACATCATAGTTCTCCTCCAGCGCTGCCACGAGGCGATGGCCCTCGTTGGGCTTGGCAGCCACGAGCTTCTTGCGCAGCATGTTGTAGAAACTGTTCACATACTCAGGATCGGCCTCCCACCCCTCGTGGGTGGCCACGCGGCTGACGGGGTAGTTCTCCCACAGTCCGTCGGCATCGCGGAATGTGCTCAGACCGCTTTCCACCGACATGCCGGCTCCCGTCAAAACGACTATCTTTTTCATACGATTATGGCTTGATGTTATATTAAGAATGTACAAAATTACTAATATTTCTTCAATTACGACAAATAAATTCAAAAAAAAGTGTACCTTTGCCGCGATTTTTTCGGATTACACATTATTTATTATTATAAAAAGACAGAAAAAACATGGATAAACTTAGCTACGGCTTAGGACTTGGCATTGGCCAGCAACTGCTCCAAATGAACATTGAGGGGCTTGAACTTGACGACTTTTTTGCCGCTATCAAGGATGTGTTGACTGGTCGTCAGCCGCAAGTTGACCACCACGAGGCTCAGAAAATCGTGAGCAGCTATTTCCAGAAGAAACAGGAACAGCTGGAGAAAGAGCGCGAGGCCGAGGGCAGGAAAGCCAAGGTGGAAGGCGAGAAGTTCTTGTCAGAGAATGCGAAGAAAGACGGTGTGAAGTGCTGCAAGAGCGGGCTGCAATATATGGTTTTGAAGGAAGGTACGGGTCGCAGCCCGAAAGCCTCCGACAAGGTGCGCTGCCACTACGAGGGATTCCTCATCGACGGCACCTTGTTCGACAGTTCCGTGCAGCGCGGCGAGCCCGCCGTCTTCGGACTCGACCAGGTCATTGCTGGTTGGACCGAGGGTCTGCAACTGATGAAGGAAGGAGCCAAGTATCGCTTCTTCATTCCCTATCTCCTTGCCTACGGCCCCAGCGGAGCCGGTGGCAGCATACCTCCCTATGCAGCGCTTATCTTCGATGTGGAGCTGCTGCAAGTATTGTAAATCCCAAACAAATTAATCAATAAAAGCAAAATGAAAAAGTTAACTTTCGTAGCCGCTATGGCTATTGCAGCCGCAACCATCACTTCTTGCGGCAATGGAACTCCGAAGGCAAACCTGAAGACCGACGTCGACACACTGAGCTATGCCATTGGTATGGCCCAGACCCAGGGTCTGAAAGACTATCTCGTACAGCGCCTTGGCGTTGACACTGCCTACATGGATGCATTCATCAAGGGTCTGAACGAAGGCGTGAACGCCGGCGACGACAAGCAGAAGAATGCCTACTATGCTGGTGTACAGATTGGTCAGCAGATTGGTCAGCAGATGGTGAAGAACATCAACCATGAGATTTTCGGTGAAGACTCCACCAAGACGATCTCTCTGAAGAATTTTATGTCGGGCTTTATCACCGCCACAACAGGCCGCACAGGTCTGATGACGATTGAGCAGGCTCAGCAGTTGGCCCAGACCAAGATGCAGGAAATCAAGGCCAGAGAAACAGAAAAGACCTTCGGCGACAACAAGAAAGCCGGTGAGAAATACCTGGCCGACTATGCGAAGAACAAGGACGTGAAGAAGCTCCCCAGCGGCGTGCTCTATAAGGTGATCAAGGAAGGTACGGGTGCCATCCCCACCGACACTTCTAAGGTGAAGGTTCACTACGAGGGAAAGACCATCGACGGTAAGGTGTTCGACAGCTCTTACAAGCGCGGCGAGCCCATCACCCTGGGTGCCAACCAGGTGATCCCCGGATGGACCGATGCCCTGACCCACATGCCCGTAGGTTCTACTTGGGAAGTGGTTATCCCGCAGGAGAAGGCTTATGCTGAGCGCCAGCAGGGCGAGATCAAGCCATTCTCTACCCTTATTTTCAAAATCGAACTGCTCGGTATTGAGAAGTAAATCATGAAAAAGCTGATAATCCTATTTATGCTTCTTGTCCCGTATGTGGCAACATCGCAAGCCACACCCGACAAAAAGAAGACCAAGAAGCAGACGGAAAACGTCGTCAGCACTCCCGCCGTCGTGCTCAACACCACAGCCGACAGTGTGAGCTATGCCGCAGGTATGTCGCTGACCAATGGACTTATGCCTTTCCTGCAGCAGCAGTATGGACTGGACGAGACGTTCATGGACGACTTCTTGCGCGGCTTTGAAGAGGCCATCCGGGCAAAGGTCGACAATGCGACCAAGGCTTATGGGGCTGGCATCAGCATCGCTGCCATGCTCGAAGATCGTATGCTGCCTGGCATCACCGAGGAGTTCAAGGACAGCGACAGTCCCATTCAGCACGACCTGCTCGTGCAGGGATTTATCGCTTCCCTGAAGAAAGACACCACTTTCTTCCAGCAAGAGGCAGCTGAAACCCTGATGCGCACCACACGCGATGCCGTGAAGCATGCCAAAGAGGAGGCTGCCAAGGAGGAGGGACGTAAGTTCCTCGCCGAGAATGCCACCAAGGAGGGTGTGAAGACCCTGCCCAGCGGACTGCAGTACAAGGTGCTGCGCGAAGGCACAGGTAAGGTGGCCGACGTCAACGACGAGGTGGTGGTGAAGTACGAGGGCCGACTCATCGACGGCACTGTTTTCGACAGCAGCTACGAGCGCAACCCGCAGACCAGCAAGTTCCGCCCCAACCAGGTCATCAAGGGATGGACAGAGGCACTCTCCATGATGCCGGAAGGCAGCAAGTGGGAACTCTATATCCCTGAGAATCTGGCTTATGGCGAGCGTCAGGCTGGCAAGATACCCGCTTTCTCCACACTCATTTTCACTGTCGAGGTGGATGAGGTGATTAAGGCAAAAGCCGCCGAAGAGGCTGCACCCGCCACTCAACCAGCAAAAAAGCCCGCTGCCAAAAAGACAGCAAAATAAGCGGTTAGAGACTGGTTCTTATATCAATATGCAACAATTTGGCTTGAAAAAGCATACTTTTTCTGTCAGATTGTTGCATATTCCATTTTTAATGCCTACTTTTGCTTGCAGAAACTTACCGATAAGTAAAACTTTTCATTGAACATGGAGAAAATTGATAGTCTGGACAAAAAGATTATGGGCATCCTCTCGAAGAATGCCCGCATGCCTTTCAAGGATGTGGCTGCAGAATGTGGTGTGTCGAGAGCTGCCATTCACCAGCGGGTGCAACACCTCGTCGAAGCGGGTGTCATCGTGGGCAGTTCGTTCGAAATCAGTCCCAAGGCTTTAGGGTATTTCACTTGCACTTATGTGGGCATGAACCTCGAACGAGGAAGTATGTATAAGAGCGTGGTCGAGAAACTCAAGGGCATCCCCGAAGTGGTGGAGTGCCATTTCACCACGGGTCCCTATACCATGATGGTGAAGCTCTATGCCAAGGACAATGAACAGCTCATGGACTTGCTCAACAACCAGTTGCAAAGCATTCCCGGCGTGGTGGCCACGGAGACGCTCATCTCCCTTGAGCAAAGCATCAAACGGACCATTCCCGTCGAACTCTAACAACCTGCCCGCTCGTTAACTCTAACAACTTGTCAACTCGTTAACTCGTTAACTTGTCAACTAAAATAATGAACAATTTCAATATAGAGTCGCACTTAGACAAGGTCTATGCGCACTATCCGGAGGCTCCCCGAAAGCCGCTCATCGGTATTACCGGAAACCATACCGACGGCGATGTCTCTTTGCGTGAGAAATACTATCAACAGGTCATTGCCGCAGGAGGTACGCCCCTCGTCATCCCGCCCGTTGCCGACAGCGACACGCTGGTGAACATTCTCGACCACCTCGACGGACTAATACTCAGTGGGGGAGCAGACTACAATCCGCTATGGAGCGGTGAGGAACCCACTACGGGACTGGGACACATCAACGCCCAGCGCGACCTTTCCGAACTGCTCATCACCCGATTGGCCTACAACCGGCAGCTTCCCATGCTTGGCATCTGCCGTGGTATGCAGACATTGGCCATGGCGTTGGGCGGACGGGTGGCGCAGGATATTGGCGAGTTGCCCAGGATTCGCGAAGAGATGGAACGCGAAGCGAAAAGTCAGGCAAAAGGAAAGAAGCCGGCACTGAAAGCCATCTCCTCGCTCATCTCTTCTCACTCCTCACCTCTCGCCTCTCAACCCTCACCCATCAAACACAACCAGGACTGCATACAGTCGGAACTCACCCATTCGGTGTTTTTCGAGAAAGACAGCATCCTCTTTGATATCTATCAGCAGGAGAAAATCTATGTCAACAGCTTCCATCATCAGGCCGTTGCCGATGGTGGGAAGCGCTTCCGTATCACCGCACAGGCTGCCGATGGAGTCATCGAGGGCATGGAGAGCTCAGAGTTCAAACCTATCCTCGGCGTGCAGTGGCATCCGGAATGGCTGGAGTCGGGTCTGCCCGTGTTCCAGTGGTTGGTGGCACAGGCACAGCTGTTCCACCAGGCTAAGCTGGTGCACCACAGCATTGTCACCCTCGACACCCACTGCGACACACCGATGTTCTTCCATCAAGGCATTCACTTCGACCAGCGCGATCCGCGCATCCTCGTCGACCTCCACAAGATGACAGAGGGCCATCAGTCGTCGGTCATCATGGCCGCTTATTTGCCACAACCCAAAATCGGGGAGCAGTTCTCGGCCATCGTGCCTCTCTCTTCTCTCCTCTCTCCTTCCTCCTCGTCTATCACCCCCTTCTCCTATGCCAACCTTATCTTCGACCATATCGAGGACATTGTGAAGAAGAACAGTCA
>JAEEGF010485731.1_pt1 | contig 10993 bp, 10 predicted proteins | sample 9134171 | NCBI WGS metagenome assembly JAEEGF01 (sample SAMN16246542, study PRJNA631951) | gut metagenome | biome: gut microbiome; feature: rumen; material: AP-attached | host: Bos | place: Iran: Karaj | collected 2018-10
ATCACCGTCCGCAACACCCCCCGGGCCAGCTCCCAGTCCGTGGCAGAGCTGGCTATGGGCCACATGTTCGCCTGCGCCCGGTTCCTGTCCATCGCCGGTCATACCATGCGGGAGGACAAGTGGGAGAAGAAAGCCTACGCCAAGGGCATCGAGCTCCAGGGCAAGACCCTGGGCATCATCGGCTTCGGCCGCATCGGCCAGCACCTGGGCGTCATGGCCAAGGCCATCGGCATGAAGGTGGTGGCCTTCGACATCTTCCACATCCCCGGCATCGAAGAGCAGCTGGGCATCAACTACGTGGAGATGGACGAGCTTTTGGCTGAGTCCGACTTCATCAGCGTCCATGCCCCCGCGGTGGACGGCGGCGCCATCATCAACGCCGAGACCATCGCCAAGATGAAGGACGGCGTGTGCATCATCAACACCAGCCGCGGCGCCAATCTGGACGAGGATGCCCTTTTGGCCGCCCTGGAGTCCGGCAAGGTCCGGGCCGCCGGTCTCGACGTATACGCCTCCGAGCCCGCTCAGAACAAGGCCCTCTACAGCCACCCCATGGTGTCCTGCACGCCCCACATCGGCGCCTCCACCGTGGAAGCCCAAAAGCGCATCGGCCAGGAGATCGTGGACATCATCACCAAGCAATTTGATCTATAAGCCAAACCACAAAAAAGCTCCCCTGCGAGATCGCGGGGGAGTTTTTATGATGCGCTGCGTTACTTTTTCTTGGAAGGCTTTTCTTCCGTGGCGTCGGAGAACATATCGTCCTTGACCTCCACCTCGTCCTTGTAGTTGGAGAAATCGAAGGCACCTCGAGGCATGGAGGGGCGGACAGGGTTCCGCTTCGCCGCCCGGGAGTTCTGCTGCTGCGCCTTCTTGTCCGTCATGCGGTTGATGAAGAAGAACAGCCCGAAGACGATGACCATGGAGAGGCCCAGGCCCACAAAGTTCATGATGCGGGCGGTCTGATAGGGGATGAAGTCCAGGAAAGCGTACTTCTCCTGCAGGACGGTATCGGTGCGGACGTACTTAACGGGCAGGGGATCGCCCTGCGACGGGGCGCAGAGACTGCCGCCGCTGGATTCCGACTGGACCAGGAGCTCCTGCATCTCGGCTACAGAGTGGACCTCTCCGGCAGGGTGGACCTGCTCATCGGTGGCCAGATAATCCTCAGTAAATTCATAGTAGTGAGTCTGCACATAGGCTTCTTTCTCCACGAAGTTGAAGAACGCCATGAACAGCACGATCACAATCATAATGGCGTACAGGATGCGCAGCCACTTCTTGTAGGTGGGGATCTTGTCCTTTTTGATGTTCTCCGTGCTCATGAGCTTGCCCTTGCCGGTGATCACGGGGATGGCCAGCACCACGGCGATGGCTATCATCAGAATGCTGAAAAACATGGATAATCCTCCTTCTGTATATGGTCAATAGGTCAGATCTTCTTCAGCTTGGCGCCCTGACGGGAATCCTCGATGGCGTAGCCGAGGGATTTGAGCTGCTCCCGGATCTCGTCAGCCCGGGCGTAGTTCTTGGCCTTGCGGGCGGCCTGCCGCTCGTCCAGCAGAGCCATCACCTCCGCGGGGAACTCCTCGCCCGTCATCCGGGGCAGAAGGCCCAGCACGTCCATCAGCTCCGTATACAGGGCGGAAGTCGCGTCCACGGCCTTCTTCGTGCGGGGTGCGCTCACAAAGGTGTTGGCGGCACGGGCGAGATCGAACAGCACGCCCAGGGCGTCCGCCGTGTTGAGGTCGTCGTCCATGGCCTCGTTGAACCGGGTGCGATAGCCCTCCAGCGTGTCCAGGAAGGCCTGTTCGTCCGCGGCGGCCTCCGGGGCGATGGACGCCTCCTTCAGCCGATCCAGGGCGGTACGGAGCCGCTGCAGGGCCACGGCGGCCTGCTGGATCAGATCGCGGGAGAAGTTGATGGGGTTGCGGTACTGGACGCTGAGCATGAACAGCCGCACTACGTCCAGATCGTACTCCTTGGCGATGTCCCGAACGGTGAAGAAGTTGCCCAGGGACTTGCTCATCTTCTGGTTGTCCACGTTGATGAAGCCGTTGTGCATCCAGTAGTGGGCGAAGGGCTTGCCCGTGGCCGCTTCGGACTGAGCGATCTCGTTCTCGTGATGGGGGAAGATCAGGTCCTGTCCGCCGCCGTGAATGTCGAAGCTCTGGCCCAGGATGGCCATGCTCATGGCGGAGCACTCGATATGCCAGCCGGGACGGCCCATGCCCCAGGGGGAGGGCCAGGCGGGCTCGCCGGGCTTCTGCCCCTTCCAGAGGGCGAAATCCGGGGGGTCCTGCTTCTCTTCGGTGGGATCGACCCGGGCGCCGTTCTCGAGATCGTCGATATTCTGACCGGACAGCTTGCCGTAGCCGGGCCAGCTGCGGACGGAGAAGTACACGTCCCCGTTGGGGGTGGGGTAGGCGTGGCCCTTGTCCACCAGGGTCTTCACCAGGTCGATGATGTCCTGAATATGCTCGGTGGCCCGGGGGTTTACGGTGGCCCGCTTCACGCCCAGGGCGTCAGCATCGGTGTAATACTCTTGGATGAAGCGGTCGCCCAACTCCTTGACGGTGATGCCCTCCTCGTTAGCGCGGCGGATCATCTTGTCGTCGATGTCGGTGAAGTTCTGCACGAAGGTCACCTGATACCCGCGATATTCGAGATAACGGCGCAGGGTATCGAACACGATGAAGGGGCGGGCATTGCCGATATGGAAAAAGTTGTATACCGTGGGGCCGCAGGCGTACATGGAAACTTTTCCCTCCTTCAGCGGCACGAACAGCTCCTTCTTCCGTGACATGGTATTATAGATGTACATGTAATACTCCCTTCTTCCTCGACCAGCATGGCTGATCGCCTGTTTGAACTGTTAAATTTAGAAAATTATATGAAATTTATATGACGTTGTCAATCCGAATTTGACTTATGGCCGGAAGGAGAGTACAATACATCATATACGACAGCATGGTTATTTCTTGTGTGACGCATGTATTTGCGGCGAGTACTTTTTATCATGAAGGAGTTATGGATGAAACGCAGGATCATATCTTTATTTTTCGCGGTGTTGCTAATGCTGCCCTCGGCCTTTGCCATGGCGGCCACCACACCGGTGATCATCACTACGGACGATGTGCAGGGCAACGTGGGCGACACGGTGACGGTGACTCTGAACGTCGAGATCGAACCTCCTAAACTGGGACAGACCATGGACTCTCTCCAGTTCGTGCTGGAATACGACAGTGCGACTTTGGAGTTTGAGGGTATACAGGAAGTCTACCAGGATCGGATCAACATCCTTGGCACACAGTATCAGTGCAGCGTGACCACAAAGGCCGGCGCGGTAGCTTTCACAGCAGCTGCCACAGACGGCGCCACAGGCAGTGGCGTGCTGATGCACGTCCGTTTCAGGATATTGTCCCCCGTCAGTACCATGCTGGTGCTCAAAAAGGTAGCCTATTCCTTTGTGTCCAAGAGCGGCACCAGTCAGGACCGCCGTCAGGGAGGGACCATCAATCTGGGCCGCATCACCGGACAGAGCGTACCCACCACTATTATACCGGAGACGCCAGGCCCCATGAGCACACCGGAGCCTGCCTATACCAATATTCCAACGAACGAACCTCGTTTCCCTGTGACGGAGGTGACCATGGCGCCCGGGGCTAACCCCACGTCGCAGCCGGAGAAGGAGGATAATGACATCCTAGCTTACATAGTGTTCGGATTGTTCATCGTGGTGGCTATCCTGATTTGTGTTGTGTTGGCACTGATGCTAATCCGCCGCAGTAGAAATAAAGCAAGGGCGGAATATTTTGAAGAAGATGACGAGTATGATGATGAATACGAATCTCGTCCGATAAAGCGGCGGCAGTACAAGCGGTACGAGGACGAATTACCAGAGGAGGAAGAAGACGAGGAGGACGAGGATGAACCGCCCATCCGGATCGTGCGCAGAGGCAACAAGAAGTAAACAGTATGGAAAAGGTGACGGCCCACGGGCCGTCACCTTTAGTATATACAGGTAAATATATCTTAGTAGACCGTCACCTTGAATCCATCCGTGTACAGGTGCACGTTGCCGTTGGCCGTGCGCAGCGTGGCGATGTCCAGAGTGTTCAGAGCATCCAAAGTCTTTATGTCGGCGGGATTCTTCTCCGAGTCCGTGATGATGGCGTACTGGGGCAGGGAGAGGGCCAACAGGGTGGGCACATGCTTCTGCCACTTGCCATGATAGGGGAACTTGATGATGTTGCAGCCCAGCTCATACCCCTGATAGCACAGGTCCTTGAGCCAGCCTCCTTCCGCATCCCGCATGAACAGGAGGCGAATCTGACCGAAGGCAATGGCAGTGACCAGGGACATCTGATTGTCGTTGCCCTTCTCCGAGTCGTAGACCTTGGTGGAGGCCCAAACGGTGAAGGTGGCCCGGCCCAGCTGGAAGGTCGTATCGGCTAACAGGCGCTCGGTCGGTATCTCGTGCAGCTCCAGGGCCGCATCCATGCTTTGGTAGAGCTCGCTGTCCCGCACATAGTCCGGCAGAATGACCTTCTCGATGGGGAATGCGTCAGCCACATCCGAAAAACCGCCGATGTGATCCTTGTCGAAATGGGTGAGGATCACCAGATCCAGCTTTTCCACCTCCAGCTGCTGCAGCGCATCCACGATCTTGTACCCGTCATCCTCCTCGCCCACATCGATGAGCACGTTCATCCCGTCGAATGACAGCAACGAACAATCCGCCTTCCCGATGGAAAAGGTGTAAATGTCCATGCCGGAAGCGGGGGCGGGGGTGCAGCCCAACAGGGCGGCGAAACATAGAAAAATGGAAAGGATCGTTTTCATACAGACAAGTGTACATGGGATAGACCGAAATGGCAAGTGAAATGGACGTGAATTTTTCGTGGATATGTAAAATTCATATCCGGTTTATGGACGGCAGCCAAACGAGATGATATACTGTACAGCAAATCGAAGCGACAGGAGGCATACCATGGAAGAGTACAGCAAGGCCGAGGCGCGGGCATATATCGCCAACAAGTTTTCGGAGCAGGGGGATTTCAACATCCTGCCCAAGGACGTGTTCGAAAAGATGCTGGATAAGGTGATGGAGCTGGATGAGGCGTTCATGGCCGAGACCGGCGTCAACGACGGACAGGTCTATGACGACGATCAGGCCTTTGAATACATGATGAAGGGGCTCCAGGAAGCTTTCCCGGAGCAGAAGATGTACGCCATGCGCTTTGTGGATGATTACATGGAGTATGACGAGGCGTATCTGGAGAGCGCCGGACTCATCGATTGGGAATAACGAGAAACACGAGGTTTTTTCATGGGCACCCTGAAACGATTGGGCGTTTTCGACAGCGGTCTCGGCGGGCTGACTGTCCTCAACGAGATCTGCAAATACAACACGGGCCTGGACGTAGTCTACTTTGGGGACACCGCCCGGGTCCCCTATGGTTCCCGCACGGTGGAGACCATCACCCGCTACGCGGAGCAGGACGTGAGGTTCCTCCTGTCCCAAGGCGTGGAGGCCATCCTGATCGCCTGCGGTACGGTGAGCACCAACTGTCTGCCATCCCTGAAGCGGAGCTTTTCTCTGCCCATCGTGGGCGTGATCGACGCAGGATGCCAGGCCGCGCTGAAGGCTTCCCCCTCAAAGCGCATCGGCGTCATCGGCACCCGGGCCACCGTCAACTCCCGGGCCTATGAGCATCGGATCCACGAGCTGTGCCCCGAGGCACAGACCTGGGGCGTGGAGTGTCCCCTGTTCGTGCCGTTGATCGAAAACGGCTTCACGCCGGAGGACCCCATCACCGTGATGACGGTGGAGCGGTATCTCTCCGCCTTCCATGGCACGGGCGTGGACACCATCATCATGGGCTGCACCCATTATCCATTCCTGGCCCACACGCTGCAGAAGTTCATGCCCGAGGTGACCTTCATCAACGTGGGAAAGGCCCTCTCCCATGGGCTTCGGGAGAGCTTTGACCTGCCGCAAAGCAAGGCTCCCAATCGGGTCTCCTACTTCGTCAGCGACGAGGACACCGGCTTTTTGGACATAGCCCGGCGGTATCTGGACGCCGTGTCGGCTGAAAACGTGCAGAAGGTGAACATCGATCAGTTCTAAAGCGCATACCCCCATCCCTGGCCGCATATAGATGAGCAAAGGCAAGGGAGCGGGGGAACGCATGAAGGTAGATCGAAAAGAAAAATCCTGTTTGTACGGTCGGTATATGGTGCAGAACGGGGCCACGGTACGGGAGACCGCCCACTTCTTCGGCACCTCCAAGTCCACGGTCCACAAGCTGGTCACGGGGCGGCTCAAGCAGGCCGATCCAGGCCTGTACGCACGGGTGCGGCAGGTGCTGGACACCAACAAGGCCGAGCGCCATATCCGGGGCGGCCTGGCGACGCGCGAGAAGTATTTACATGATCGGGAGGAGAGATAGACGCTATCTTTCCGTACAGGCCACACAGGCGGCGTATACGCGGTATGCGCCGGCCTTTTTTAGTGTGCGCGCGCATTCGCTCAGGGTGGAACCGGTGGTGACTACGTCGTCGATGAGCACGATGGATCGGCCTTGGCACTCCGGGGCAGCCCGAAAGGCGCCCTTCAGGTTCCGTAACCGTTGCTTTCCCGGCAGTTTCTTTTGCTGAGGCGTGGGTCGGGTGCGGACGAGCAGGTCCCGGCAGATGGGGATGCCGTATCGGGAGGATACGTATTCGGAGAGAAGGAAGCTTTGGTTGTAAGTGCGTCGGTATTCCCGCCACCAATGGAGCGGTACAGGCAGCAGCAGCTCTGCGTGCCATTCCTCGGGAATGGAGATGAACTGGGCGAGAAAGGGGGTATAGTCCCTTCGCTCCATTTTTTTGAATCGATAGAAGATGGTCCCCAATTCGTCGCAGTACTGGAGCCCCGCGGACAGCCCGTCCAATCCCTCCGGCGGGGCGGGAGAAATGGCCAGTTTCAAGGCACGGCGGCATGCGTCGCACAAGCCGTCCTCGCCCAACACCTCTTCCTCCTCGCACAGATAACACCGATGGGACGGCGGTGCCGCCAGGGAGAGCAGCAGCTCCTTCGTTCGATCCACGGTTCTATACCTCCTGGAGCCGAAGGGACAGGGAGGTATACCGACGGCGGGACTGGACCGTACGCACCATGCGGGCCACCGTGTCCCGATGGCCCAGGCAGTAGACCAGGCCTTTGGCACGGGTGACGGCGGTATACAGCAAATTCCGGTTCAGCAGCATGCCGGGGCCGCCGGCGAGGGGCAGCAGCACCGTGGCAAATTCGCTGCCCTGGCTCTTGTGGATGCTGATGCAGTAGGCAAGATCCAGCTCGTCGCTCTGGGTGAAGCTGTACTCCGCCAGCCGTCCGTCGTCAAAGAGCACATGCATGGACCGGTTGACCGCGTCCAGCCGATACAGGGTGCCCAAATCGCCGTTGAAGACGCCGGCACCCTCCTGAAAGCTACCGAAAGCGTCCTGTCGCGTCCAGGAGATCTTATAGTCGTTCTTGATCTGCATGATCTTGTCACCCTGCCGGAACATGGTCTCCCCAAAGAGATGCTCCGGTTTGCTGTCGCTGGCGGGGTTCAGGGCGGCCTGCAGCACCCGGTTCAGGTTTTCGACGCCCAGCAGGCCCTTCTTCATGGGAGCCAGGACCTGGACATCCATAAGAGGCTCCGAGGTGTTCAACCGTCCGCATTCCCGCTGGCACAGGTCCCTGATCCGGTTCAGGATCCGTTCGGGGGGGAGGATCTCCTCAAAAATGAAATCGGATTCCTCCTCACTGAGGATGGGCATCTGCCCCTGGTTGATCCGATGGGCGTTGGTGATGATGCGGCTCTTGGACGCCTGGCGGAAGATCTCCGTGAGGCGGATGACCGGAAGCCGGCCGCTGTCCATGCAGTCCCGAAGCACGTCCCCGCAGCCCACGGGCGGCAGCTGGTCCGCGTCGCCAACCATCAAAAGCCGGGTCCCTCGGGGCAGGGCGTTCAATAGAGCGTTCATCAGCGGTACGTCCACCATGCTCATCTCGTCCACGATGATCAGATCGTAGATGAGGGGATTGTCCTTGTTGCGGACGAAGCCCTCCTGGGGATTGTATTCCAGGAGCCGGTGGATGGTCTTGGCGTCGGCGCCCGTGGCCTCGGTCATGCGTTTGGCGGCGCGGCCCGTGGGAGCAGCCAAAGCGAAGGTCATGCCCATGCCGGAAAAGGCGTGGGTGATGCAGCGAATGATGGTGGTCTTGCCTGTGCCGGGACCGCCGGTGATGATCATAACGCCCGCGTCCAGGGCTCGGGACACAGCCGTCCGCTGGCTCTCGGACAGGGTCAGGCCCAGCTCCTGCTCATACTGGGCTACGTCCCAGAAGGGATTGGCCACGGGCGGCTCGCAAAGCTGTATGAGCTTTTGAGCGATGGCGGATTCCATGCGGGCCATATAGGGCAGGAAGATGCCCCGCTGCTCGCCCACCAGCTGCTCCACCAGGGAGCCCTCCGCGATCATGGCGTCCACAGCGTCCGTCAGCAACTCCTGGTCCACGTTCAGCAGGCTGCAGGCCTTGATGATGAGCTTGTCCTCAGGCAGATAGGTGTGTCCGTATTCGTTCTTGGCGTCCTGCAGGGCGTATTTGATCCCAGCAAACAAGCGGGCGGCGGAGTTGGTCTCGAAGCCGGCCACCCGCTGGGCGATTGCATCCGCGGTCATAAAGCCGATGCCGTCGATGTCGTCGATGAGTTGATAGGGATTCTCCTGGACCTTAGCGAGGGCCAAATCCCCGTAGGTCTTGAACAGGCGATAGGCCTGGTTCACGGTGATCCCGTAGGGGGCGAGGGCCATGAGGATGTCCCGCATGGAGCGGTTCTCGTTGAAAGAGCCAACGATCATCTCCAGTTTCTTGCGGCCGATGCCGGACACCTCCAGCAGCCGCTCCGGCTCCTTCTCCATGACGTGCAGGGTATCCATGCCGAAGCGGTCCACGATGAGCCGGGCCATGGCGGGGCCGATGCCCTTGATGGTGCCGCCCGCCAGATAGTTCTCTATGGCCAGCTGGGTGGAGGGAGCCAACGTCTCGGCAAAGCTGACGGCGAACTGCTGCCCGTATTTTGGGTGATACTTCAGGGCGCCCTCCGCCCGTAGCTGCTCCCCGGGGGAAGCCAGGGGGAGCGTGCCGCACAGGGTCATGAAGCCCTCTTCGGTTTGGGTGCGCAGGGAAAGAACGGTGTACCCGTTCTCGGAATTGCGGTATATGATCCTGTCGACGATGCCGATGATTTCCATATCATTCCAAAAGCTGGATCAGCGTCCCCGCCAGGGCGGCGGCCAGATAACAGACGCCCAAAATGGCGGCGTAGGTCTTCATGCCCCGCTTGCCCCGGAAGAGGGCCAGGATCCCCAGGCCAGCCGCCGAGGAAAGCCCGGCCACCACGGCGCCGAAGCTGATGAGGTCGGACAAATACAGCTCCACCAACACCACGGACACGGCACAGTTGGGAATGAATCCAAACAGGGCGGCCAGGAGGGGCTGGAAGGATCCGCTGAGCAGAAAGCGCTGGATGCTCTCCTTGGGGACGTTATCCATGACAAAGGTCAGCACGATGGACACGATGAACAGGGCCGCCCATACCTCCAGCGTGCGCTTGAAGGACTCCCAGAGCAATTCCCCCATGGAGCTCTCCTTGATGTGGCACTCATGCTCAATATTCTTCTTGGCGAAGCTCTGGTGCTGCTGTTCCCGCTTCCAGACAAGGTCCACGGCATAGCCCGCCGCCACCGCCAGGACCACCTTTACAAGCAGCAGCTTCCAGATGATGGGGAGGGCACAGCGGTGGGACAGGAGCACGGGCAGCGCCTCATCCGAGGTGGACAAGAACACGGCGATCAGAGTGCCCGCAGTAACGATGCCACCGTTGAACAGATGGGCGCAGGACACGCTGAACCCGCATTGGGGCACGCAGCCGATCAATGCGCCCCAGAGAGGCCCCGTCTTCTCGGCCCGTTCCACCCGGCTGAGGAACTTTTCTCCGGCCCGGTGCTCCAGATACTCTATGAAGAAAAAGGTCAAAAACAGGATGGGAAAGAGGATCAGACAATCCTCATAGAAAACGTCCCATACCAGTTCCAAAAACGCCATAGACTGTCCTTTCAAAATATGCCCGCCGACAGGAGGGCGGGCATGAGGTCATGGATTGCTTCAGAAGAGCAGCTTGCTCTCGATATATCCCTTGAGCTCGCTGATGGGCAGACGCACCTGCTCCATGGTGTCCCGATCCCGCACGGTGACGCACTGGTCGTTCTCCGAATCGAAATCGTAGGTGATGCACATGGGCGTGCCGATCTCGTCCTCCCGGCGATACCGCTTGCCGATGGAGCCGGTCTCGTCGTAGTCCACGGCGAAGTACTTGGAAAGCTCCGCATGGATGGCGGACGCCTGCGCGCCCAGCTTTTTGCTCAACGGCAGCACGGCGGCCTTGAAGGGCGACAAGGCGGGGTGGAGGTGCAGCACCACCCGGGTGTCGTTCTCCAGGGCCTGCTCCTCATAGGCATTGCACAGCACCGCCAGGAACGTGCGCTCCACGCCCAGGGAGGGCTCGATGACGTAGGGGATGTAGCGGGCGTTCTTCTCGGTGTCGAAGTAGCTCAGATCCTTGCCGGAGGCGTTCTGATGCTGGGTCAGGTCGTAGTCCGTCCGATCCGCCACGCCCCACAGCTCGCCCCAACCGAAGGGGAAGAGGAACTCGAAGTCCGTGGTGGCCTTGGAGTAGAACACCAGCTCCTCGGGGTCGTGGTCCCGCAGGCGCAGATTCTCGTCCTTGATGCCCAGGGACAGGAGGAAGTTGTGGCAGTAGCCGCGCCAGTAGTCGAACCACTCTAAATCGGTCCCCGGCTCGCAGAAGAACTCCAGCTCCATCTGCTCGAACTCCCGGACCCGGAAGATGAAGTTGCCCGGGGTGATCTCGTTGCGGAAGGACTTGCCGATCTG
>JAEEGF010528633.1_pt1 | contig 10991 bp, 8 predicted proteins | sample 9134171 | NCBI WGS metagenome assembly JAEEGF01 (sample SAMN16246542, study PRJNA631951) | gut metagenome | biome: gut microbiome; feature: rumen; material: AP-attached | host: Bos | place: Iran: Karaj | collected 2018-10
AATTATGGATGAAGCACTTCATTCCGGAGTTGACGGTTTCCTGGCCAAGCCTCTTTTTGCCTCAAATGTACTTGCCGAGTTTGAGCGTGTTGCCCGCAGAAACAACATGAATCTCCTGAGAGAGAAAACAGGAGCCAGGCTTGAGGGGAAAAATATTCTGATTGCCGAGGATATTATGATCAATGCAGAAATTCTTAAAGAACTGCTGTATATCAGAAAGATTAATGTAACCCACGCTGAAAACGGCAGAATAGCGCTGGAAATGTTTTCCGCCAGTGAAACAAATCAGTTTGATGCAATTCTCATGGATGTCAGAATGCCGGAAATGGACGGTCTGGCGGCAGCGTCCGCTATCAGAGCCCTTGACAGGCCGGACGCCGGTGTTATTCCGATCATTGCCATGACAGCAAATGCTTTCGACGAGGATGTACAACGATCGCTGCAGGTCGGGATGAACGCACATCTGTCAAAGCCGATTGAACCTGAGCGTCTTTTCCGCACGCTGGAGGAGTTAATCTGGGAGGCGGAGCATAAACAGCAGCTCAGTAAAGGTTGAACCGGAAAATAGGATTTTTCCGGAGATCACGTTTTCTGTCTTTGCCCCCGGAGCTGAATGGTAGGTAATGAGATGGTGAAGGTGCCTGGTGAGTGCCGGAAGATGATGGATTAACCGGCGGGAACAGTCAGCGTGTATGAGTATGCCGCAACCGCCGGGAAAATTTCAATTCTGGATCGGTTCCAGTGAACTGTCGGATTTATTTGTCGGGGTTCTTATGCCGGGACGCGGCAGTATTTAATCCAGTCTTTCATGTCAACTGTTCCTGATTGACGTTATAATCAGATTGGACTGTTAGCTATGTATCTGTTTTTTCTAGAAAATTATCTTATACTTCCTATATGTCAGTTTTATAGGGAGATCGGCTGTGTCAATGCATGAACATGAAGAATATACTGAAGGATCTGTTTTCCATTCGTCACAGCACCCGCAGATTTATCCCCCTGAAAGATCAGGGGAGGATCGGTTTTTCAAGCAGGGAAAACTGATGAAAAAGGTTGTCTACCGCAATGCCCATGAAAATCACAATTATCCTGAGAATGAGCCTAAACGCGGTCGCGGACTCAATTTCTGCAAATGGATAACCTCCGAACAGCCGGATACGGCCGAACATTTCTCATTTAACGGCAATCTCAACGGCATTCTTGAAAGCTGGCTTGAACCGGGAGCTTCTGTGGGCTGGCACCGTCATGATGATACCGAGGAGTACTATTACATTCTGGAGGGAACTATGTATGCCGAATGTGAAGATCCGGACGGACGGCGAAACTGCAGAACTCTTGAGGCCGGAGATCTGCACCGGATCTGCAGGGGCATGAGTCATTATGCCAGGGCCGGCGAAAACGGGGTTAAATTTATGGCGATTATAGTTAAGGCGGTGAATTGATGAAAACAGCTGTTGTAGGAATTAACTGGGGACACGTACACATCAATGCCTTCCGGCAGCTTGGCCATGAGGTTGCGGCGGTGGTGGCTCCGGATCCTGACAAATGCAGTGCGGTGGCAAGGCAGTACGGCATCGCCCACGCCTTTACCTCGATCGAAGAGCTGGCGCAGGTAGGTCCTGATCTGGTATCCCTGGCGGTACCTGCACATGTTCACGGTGACGCTATAAGGAAGGCTTTGCAGCTGGGGTGTGCCGTTGTATGTGAAAAACCGGTTCTGGGATATAACGGACGCCCTGAAACGTACCGGGAACTGCCGGAGGGGATCTTTTTCAATTACGCCTATCCGTTTCTTCAGGACATCGGTATTTTTTATGACAGACTGTCCCGGTTTGACCGCATCGGCAGAATTGTCATTGACTGCGCCTACAATCTCGAACTGAACCGGCCGTTTACACCCGAGGAGATGTTCTATGAAACAGTCTCCCATCTGATTTCTCTTATTGTCCACCGGATCCCGGCGGACAGCGGTGCAGTAAGGTCCGATGAACAGACCATCTGTGTCACCTCATCCGGCGGAACCTTCATTGAAATCCGATGCAGGCGGGATGAAAGCTTAAGTGGCATTTCACATAATGTTACAGTAGAAGGCAGTTGCGGCGGCAGAAACGATGTGCGGCTGATCCTTTCCGGCAGTTTCACTACCGGATCCAACTGGCATTATCTGCCGGTATCGTTCAACGGTGAGGCCGTATCCGGTGAGTATTTCCCGCAGGAGGATCCGTGGTATACCGCCAACAGAAAATCCCTGGGCAATATTGCAGAATATGTGCAGGGCCGCCAGAGTCTGGAACAGACGCTGGAAAACGGCGCCTTCAATCTTCAGAAGGCCATGATGGTGGAGAGGATCCTCGACTGTCTCAAACCACGGCAGTACCGGATGGACTGAAAACAATCCCGGCAGTGCGGAAAGGTAATGAGTTCCTCCGGTGCTGTGCACTGTCTTCAGTATGCAAAATGTACAATATATGGTACCGGATCAGAAAACCGGCTCAATACTTGGTGAACTTTGTAACCTTTAACACAGTTTTTACATCGCAAACGCGTAATTTATAGGACTGCGGCGCCGGTTGTAATAAAATGACAGAAGTATTTTTATATCTTGATTTTATTATCTCCCTGCCGGAAAAAAGGAATATATGGAAGGATTGCCGATCTACATACTGCTTGATACTTCTGGATCGATGCACGGTGAACCGATAATGGCTCTGCAGAACGGACTGCAGGTGATTATTGCAGCGTTCAGGCGAAGTCTCTCCACATTCCAGAAGGTTAATTTCTCTCTTATCACGTTCGGTGACAAGGCCGAACTGCTTACCCCTCTCACCGATATCGAGGATTTTGTCATGCCTCAGCTCAACTGCAGCGGATGCACCGCCCTGGGTGATGCCTTTACCCTGGCGGCGACCGAGGTTGCACAGCACCAGCTCGACAATGAGAAGGTGAGAATAGAAACCTGGAAACCGATTATTTTTGTAATCACCGACGGTGAACCCACCGATGAGTATGCACAGGGGCTTCTGCTGCTGCGCAACCAGAATATCTCTTCTGTTGTGGTATGCCTGGCGAACCAGGAGGCCAAGGTTACAGATCCGTGGCTGGCTGATATCAGTGAGAACATTGTGACGCTGGATACGGCCGACAGTACTGTGCTGATGTCCTATGCAATGAGGGTGGAGAAATAGTACTTCCGGCCGGAATACAGATTGAGAAATACCTGAAAATAAAATATTACTATAAAAAATTATTATAATAACCGCCTCAAGACGGAAGAGGATAAAACAGATCAGGAGTGATTACTCATGAGAAGATTGCCTATTTACCTAGTGATCGACTGCTCGGAATCAATGGTTGGCAAACCGATAAAATGCGTGGAAGAAGGTATAACGACGATAATAAGGACCCTGAAACAGAGCCCCTATGCCCTGGAGACCACGGTACTGTCGGTTATTGCCTTTGCGGGAAAAACCAAAAAACTTCTTTCCATGGCCGAACTTTACCGGCTCAGCTCCGTTCATCTGCCCGTGGGCGGCGGTACCTCACTTGGCAATGCACTGGAATTCCTGATGAAGGATATTGATCAGTGCGTCAAGAAGAACACCTACGAGGAGAAGGGCGACTGGCGTCCGATTGTGTTCATCTTCACTGACGGAACTCCTACCGACCGCTATCAGGAGGCGGCAAAGAAATGGCGTGAAAAATACAGTGAATCGGTACTGTGTGTGGCGGTTTCCATAGGTAACAACGTTGATACCAAGATCCTCAAGGAGTTCACCGACAATGTCTATATCCTTGAAAACACCGATCCGAGTTCCTTTGAACAGTTCTTTGACTGGATTTCCCAGTCAATAAACTCCTCCAGCAAGAGTGTATCCCAGACCACTGAAAATGATATCAACCGCAACAACAGCAGCAATGTGGTCAAGAAGGTTCACGGGGATGATTCGGTGGTGGTGGATGACAACTATATTGTGATCCTTTCCAAATGTCAGACCACCGGCAACTACTATCTGATCAAGTACCAGAAAAACAGCAGGGACAGCAGTGACTACACCCTTGAGGGGGCCTATCCGGTTGATGACGATTACTTTGAACTTTCAGCCGAGGGTTATCACAATCTGAAGATTAATACCGACCACCTGTTCGGTCATCCGACCTGTCCGATCTGCGGCAATGACAGCGCCATCGGGATCTGCAGCTGCGGTGGTGTGCTGTGCGTGAAGAACAATCAGGTTAATGTATGCCCGCACTGCGGCAAGCATTCCTTCTTCGGCATTGCCAATGTAGGTATCAATATCAACCGTACCATCGGTTAACCGCGGAGCGCCTATGCAGAACAGCACAACTGTCAATATCGATGAGTTCGATCTGTCGGGAAACCGCGAGCAGCCGCGTAACAACGTATACGTGGTCAGCGAGGAGAACATAGATTTTCTTGAACAGCCGGAGGATGAACTTCCTCCCGGTTTCGAGGATCGTACCATCTCCAAAAGTTTCACCAGATATGATCCCAGGGTTATCAATCTGCTTAGCGGCAAGCGTACAAAGGTTAAAAATGAATCCGATGTGCAGCAGAAACTGTTCAAACTGCTGTCTATCAATGAGCTGGATCAGGCCATTGTAAACATATCCTATTACTATGATCTGAAGAATATAGTACCGCTTTCAGCCTTCGGCAGTTTTAAAATAGTCGGACTTGAAAGCATCGGGCTGTACTACAACAGCAGGGACTGCACCATAGAAGGGGTTCCTGAGCATCTGGGCAGTTTCCAGGTCGGCATTCAGTTCAATCTCAAGGGCAATCCGTTCTCCAAACTGCTGACCATTAATGTAATCACGCTGTGGAAGGAGACAGAACCTCCGGCAGGCTCTCTGTTCCCTAAGTCAAATGAGGACAGTAAGTCTGTTATTGTTGACGAGTTCAAGCAGCTTGGACTGAAAAACATGGTTGCCGCAAGCAAGCGAGGCAGATCCCATGCCTATGACGGCAAGTTCCGCGATGATGATTTCTATATCAATTATTTTGACAAATTCGGCTGGTATGCGGCTGCTGTCTGTGACGGTGCCGGTTCCGCCAGGTATTCCCGCGAAGGATCAAGGATCCTGGTGGAGGTAATTGGATCAACTCTCAGTGATTTTCTGAATGACAGTGCCTTCAATCAGACTGTGGACGGTGTACTGGCAACCTTCAGGGTGGAGGGGGATGCGGAGGATCTGGAGACTGCCTTGAAACAGCAGGTATCCGTGATGATCAGATCCGTGCTGGTGAAAACCATCGCCAGATTCAGAAAGGAGGCCGAGCAGCTGGAAGATGCCACGGCGGACAGTTTTGCTTCAACCTGTCTGATTACACTGTGCAGAAAAACCCGCTACGGCTGGCTGGTTTTCTCCTATAATGTCGGTGACGGAGCCATCGGTATGGTGGATCTTCAGCACAATACCGCGGCAATCCTCTGTAATCCTGATGAGGGAAAATATTTCGGTCAGACCAGATTCATTACCACCGAGGGTATTACCGATATCGAGGATGTACGCAGCAGGATCGTGGTGAAACTGGTAAAGGATTTCGATGCGCTGCTTCTTATGACCGACGGGGTTTCTGATCCGAAGTTTGAATCCGACAGGAATCTTAATGATTCACGCTGCTGGGTTAAATTTTTCAACACGCTGAGAGAACAGGTGGAACTGTTCGGGTGTAATGATGAACTTGAGAAACAGCTGCTTGATTATCTGGATTTCTGGTCAATCGGCAATCATGACGATCGCACCGTGGTTGTGATCTTTTAAACGGATGAATTATGATTATTCAGTTAAGAGCTTTGGACGGCTCAATTGTAGAGTTTGAAGATTCCAAAATTATCGGTAAGGGTGAAATGAAGGATGTTTATTTCAGCCCCGATAAATCCTATGTTATTGCCTTCTACCGCAGCGGCAAGCTTGATAAGGAAAAGCTGATTGACCGTCTTGACACTATTGTCGGTCTGTACCGTAACAGTATATTCAACAACAAGGGCGGCGACTACTGGGCTCCGCTGTACTGCTGGCCGACCAAGGTTGTGATGTACAACGGAAAAATCGGGCTGGTGCTTCCTACCTACCGCAGCTGCTTCTTTTTCAAATACGGTTCCGATCATAATGATATCGGCGGGATCAAGGGAAAGGAGAAGGAGGGTAAATGGTTTGCCTCCATCCGCAACCGTATGTACCTGGATGCCCGCGAGCGGGGCAACTGGAAGGGCTATATCATCGCCTGCATGAGACTTGCCCAGGCGGTAAAGAGGCTCAATGCCGCCGGCCTTGCCCATTCCGATCTGTCATATAAGAATGTGCTGATCGATCCGCCGACCGGTCAGATCTCCATCATAGACCTTGACGGTCTGGTGGTAACCGGAAAATTCAACCCTGAAGTTATGGGAACCACCGATTTTATTGCACCGGAGGTTATGAAGACACAGCATCTGAGCCTGGATGATCCGAACCGGGTGCTGCCGAGCATGGAGACCGACTGTCACGCCCTGGCAACTCTGATCTACATGTATCTGCTCAACCGTCATCCGCTTCGCGGAGGAAAGGTTTATGATCTGGATCCGGACGAGGATGAAGAGCTGGTTATGGGTGAAAAGGCTCTTTTTATAGAACATCCGACCGATCCGACCAACAGAGTCAATGTCAGGGATCTGCATCCGATGGAGCGGGTGACCGGGGATCCGAGCAAAACCCCGTACACTATATGCGGCCCGTACCTCAAGATCCTGTTTGAACGTGCTTTCATCGACGGACTGCACAATCCTAAAATGAGACCTAGGGCGGAGGAGTGGGCCAATGCCCTGATGAAAACCTTCGAACTGCTTGTTCCGTGCAGCAACCCGCGCTGTGATCACGGCTGGTTTGTTTATGAACGCGGTATGCTCGAATGTCCGTTCTGTCACCGCGGACTTCAGCATGTGCTGCCGATTTTCCATTTCTACCGTCAGAGGGATGAGCAGGATTTCAGTCTGACCAACACCAAATTCGTCAGCTATCACCGGCGCAATCTGTCCATGTGGCTGCTCAAACACCAGAATACTCCGCTGGAGTTCACTACCAATGAAGATCACAAACCGGTTGCCAATATCACCTATGAGAACAATAACTGGTATCTCAACAACACAAGTATCGAAGGACTTTACGATATCAGTTCCGGATACGGCAAACCGGTGCTGGTGGGGGAATCGGTTAAGATTGTCAACGGTTCAAGATTCCGTCTTAATGACAATCCGAAGGAATTTCTCTATGTAATACTGGATCTGAAGGCCGATCCTCCTCCTACACTGTCCAACGAAAGCTCCCCGGTGCTGTATAACTATAATTTCGGGGAAGGTTCCGAGGAAGGCAAAATCAAAAAGAGAGATGAGAAAATCCAGTCTCAGCGTGAGAAGATCCAGCGTGCGGATCCTGTATTCTACTCCAAATACAAATTCCTGTTCGTGGATGATGAAATTATTCTCCCGGCGGGACTGGTAAACCGGGAATACAGTTTTTCAGTCGCTGATATTTTCCCGCATGACTGCAACGTGAAGTTTGTCGGTCTTGACACCTACGGACTGTACTACCTTGACGATCAGATGGAGCTCAAGGGGTTTCCTACCCAGGTTGGAGACATATCACTGCTGATTAATTTCACCTTTAAAAAGTTTGACGGGCTGAAGGTTCAGAAGAATGCACGTCTGGTGATAAATGTATCCAATGTGGAGGTTGAAAACCGCGGACCCGGTGAGCACAGCGGTTTCCCTGAACTTCCTACCGCCACCCAGGAGCAGAGCTACCGCATCAACCTGAGAGATCATTTTAAGGATATCGAGGTTGAAAGCGTGCTGGGATGCGATGAACTTGGACTGAGTTTCAACAGCGGCACCATGACCATGCAGGGTGTTCCGAACGCTGTCGGCAATTTTGTTCTAAAACTGCGCTACCGCAGCAAGGGGATCGGAAATTCAAGAATGCTGCTGCTGTCAAAATCAGTGGTGCTGAGAATTCTGCCGGCAATCAAGATCATCTGGCAGAATATTCCTACCCCGAAGGATATAAAATTCTACAAGATTGATAATTTCCATATGCACCGCCAGGTATATGTGAATGATTCCATGACCTCCTCCAAGAAGATCTACGCTGTATCGAACCGTGGAAAGATGCATGCCAACAACGGACTTCCCCGCAATGCGGACTGCGGGATCGGCAATGTCAACGGCTGGGTGATCATCGCCCTGGCAGACGGCAGTGAAAAGGCGGAGTTTTCCCGTGAGGGTTCAAGGGTTGCAGTGTATTCCGTGATTCAGACGCTTACCAACAATCTTAAAAAACTCAACGGTAAAATTGATGATATCGTGCACATGCTGGCCAATCCGGACCGCCCGGAGAATACCAAGCGTGTTGCCAGAACCTCCTTTGAAAAACTGATGATTGACGGATTCAAGCAGGCCTATCAGGAAATTATCATCCAGTCCAATTTCGCCAGTGTCACACCGAAGAAATTTGCTTCGACACTTTCAGTGGTGCTGATGAAGAGGTTTGACTTCGGATGGTTTGTGCTTACCGCTTCGGTAGGCAGATTCGGTGTGGCAATATGTACCGGCGACTATGATCTGATCCCGCTCGGCTACAACGAGTACGGAGACTATATCTACCGCGACGGGGTGATAACCGATGATATTTATATTCAGGACAAGGAACTCAGACACCGTATTGACTACCGGATCTGCGATTCCCTGATTATGCTCATTGCCATGAATAAAGAACTTACCAAGGAACTGTTCACCAATCTGTCCAATATGCGCAACAAGGATTTGTGGACCGAATGGATAGCGGACTTTGCCTCCAAGGTCAACCTGCGCAATACCAATGACGATCAGATCCTTGATGAACTCAGAAATTATGTTGAAACCTGTACCACCAAGAGTATCGGTGATGAAACGCTGCTGCTGCTCAAGTAGCTGACGTCTGTTTATTCTGACTTTGACGGAGAGATTATGACTGTATCTGAAGAACATGAGTTTTTTATGAACGAGGCTGTAAAGGAGGCTCAGATCGGGATCCGTGCCCGCCACGGCGGTCCCTTCGGCTGTGTGGTGGTTAAAAACGGTCAAATCGTGGGACGCGGGCACAATCAGGTGATCGGCAACCAGGATGCCACCTGCCATGGTGAAATGCAGGCTATCCGTGACGCTTCAAAAAATCTTAAAACCTTTGATCTTTCCGGATGTGTTCTTTATACCACGGCGGAGCCGTGCCCGATGTGTCTAGGTGCGATCCTCTGGTCGAATATCGCAGAGGTGTACTACGGCTGTGATGTGAAGGATACGGAGAACATCGGCTTCAGAGATGATAAATTCTATCAATATATGCAGGGTGGTGATCAGAAGATCCTCGTGCGCCGTCAGCTGGGCAGAAAGCAGTGCCTCAGTGTGTTTGACGAATATTTTAAAGATCAGGCCAGGACAGCGTACTGACAGTTCCTGGTTTATCGGATGAATATCGGCACTTCAATGTTTACACAATTATTCTACTCCAAGGCAGACTTATTGAGCTCAATTCTTTAGGCAGAACATGCGAGTAAAAAAGATTGGTATTCGATATGTTTCCAAATTCAAAAAACGTCGAGACCGTAGTTTTACTATCGAGGGAGAAATAGAACGGTTGAAAATCTCGTAAAATCAAGAGTTTAGCTGGCTTTGAATTTTTGAATGAGTGAGGGGAAAATGCATTTTTGGCTGTATCTGAAACACACTTTAGCCGGGAGATACAGAGGTTGTGGCTACGGTTTTGATATAAAGAGGTAAATATATGTTGAGAGTAAATGTAGGAGAGTACCTTAAGTTTGGCTGTTACCCACAGAATGACGAAAACCAAAAGGAACCTATTGAATGGCTAGTTCTTGAGATAAAAGAGAATAAGGCGCTCCTTATCAGCTGTTATGGATTAGATTACAAACAATATCATCACGAGAATGCAGGTATAACATGGGAGGAGTGCAATATCAGAAAGTGGCTTAACAATGATTTCTTTAAGATGGCGTTTCTGGATAAGGAACAGCAAAGAATCATTGTTTCGGTTCTTTCCAATGATGATAACCCGAAATATCGTACAATGGGAGGCATCAGAACTGAAGACCGGGTATTCTGTCTCAGTATTCAGGAGGTGGAACAGTATTTCACTCGTGACAGGGAGAGGAAATGTAAGCCTACGTCTTTTGCTCATAACAATGGTGTATATGCTAATGATAGAAATGGCTGTTGTTATTGGTGGCTTCGCTCACCAGGTCGTAATCAGAACAGTGGTGCTTGTGTGCACGTTGACGGTTCGATCAGCCTGCGTGGTCGCAACGTCACCTGTATTGGTCGTGCAGTTCGGCCTGCTCTATGGGTGAAATTGTAATCAGTAACTGCTGAAATTTGCAATAAAACTGCGGGAATGCATTTCCTAATTGCGATATTGTTTGTACCCATTAAACTTTACTTTGTATTTGGAGACTTAAGCAGGCGTTTAGCCTCATCCTTGGAAACACTGCGGTTTTCTTCTAAACTTTGGAGAAGAGCAGCGAAGAACACATACAAATATGCTTTATGGTGTATCTGTTCAATGATTGGACAGTCATTTTTGATAGACGTGTAGAGATAAAGAGAAATGAAATATAACAAGATTAACGTGAATGGTATTCAGATATTCTACAGAGAGTGTGGTGATGCAGATAAGCCGATTATGGTGTTATTCCACGGATTTCCGTCTGCAAGCCATATGTTTCGTGACCTGATGCCGAAGTTGGAAGAACGCTTCCACCTGATTGCTCCGGACTATCCGGGATTTGGTCAAAGTGAAAGTCCTTCCAGGGAGGAGTTCAAGTATACTTTTGATCATCTGGCAGAGGTAATGAGTGACTTTCTCAAGAAAATCAATGTCGAGAAGTTTTATATGTATGTGTTCGATTACGGGGCGCCGATCGGCTTCCGCATTGCCAT
>JAEEGF011593522.1_pt1 | contig 10991 bp, 10 predicted proteins | sample 9134171 | NCBI WGS metagenome assembly JAEEGF01 (sample SAMN16246542, study PRJNA631951) | gut metagenome | biome: gut microbiome; feature: rumen; material: AP-attached | host: Bos | place: Iran: Karaj | collected 2018-10
CCGGAAATGCGAGCCGGACTCCTGGCACTTGGCACCCAGGCCAGGCGTCTCGGTACAGGCGAGCACCGAGGTGTTGAAGACCGTCCCGTCTTTCAGGACACCGACCATCAGGCTCAGCGGACCGCCGAAACCGATCGTCGTGGACTTGACCGCGTAGGCGACCTCGTCCCCGTCCTTGACGGCAGGATAGTACTCATAAGACACGCCTTCCCACTCGTGGGTCTGCGGCTCGGAAATCTCGACGCCTTCGGGCAGGACAGCGCCGATTGAGGCCTTCAGGATATTCTCATTGGCCTTCCGGATGGGCTCGAAGGTGAGCGCATAGATGCCGCCGAGAATCGCAGCGCAGACAAGGCAGACGCCCGTCAAGCAAAGGACCATGTTGGTCAAAGTCGATTTTGCCGCCATACGCTACGCCCTCCCATATTTTTTACCGTGGAACCAGCGGTTGAGCAGGGGCACGGTCATGTTCATCAGCAGGATGGCGAAGGAAACACCTTCCGGGTAGGAACCGAAGTAACGGATCATCATGGCTAGGAAACCGATGCCGACGCCGAAGATCACCCCGCCCCAGGTACTCATGGGCGAAGTGACATAGTCCGTCGCCATGAAGCAGGCGCCGAGGATCAGACCGCCGCTGAGCAGGTTGAAGAGCGGGCCGGTGTAGGTCGCAGGATCCACCGCGTGGAAGATGCAGGCGACCAGCGCCACCGTCGCGAAGATGCTGAGGGTGATCCAGGGCTTGATGACCCGGCGCACCAGCAGATAGACCCAGCCGGCAAGCAGCGCCAGCGCGGAAATCTCACCCGCGGAGCCGCCGATGTTGTAGAAGAGCGTCTGCAGCGAGACCAGCTTGTCGGCCTCCAGGGCACCCAGGACGTGCACCTGCCCGAGCAGGGTCGCGCCGGAGAAGGCGTCCACGTTGCCGATGAAGCCCGCGGAAGCCGTCCAGTCCGTCATCTGCTGCGGGAATGATACCAGCAGGAAGACGCGGGCCGCGATGGCCGGATTGAACACATTCTGACCGATGCCGCCGAACGACATCTTGACGACGCCGATGGCGAAGAGGGCGCCGATCAGTACGATCCACCAGGGGGTGGAGACCGGCAGGTTCATCGCCAGCAGCAGACCCGTCACCGTAGCCGCGGAGGGACAGAACAGGTCCATGTTCTTCATGAGGAACTTGGCGATCGCCCACTCGATCAGCACGCAGGATACGGCGCTGACGGCAAGCACCAGAAGTTCGGCCCAGCCATAGAACAGGACCGACACCACGATCGCCGGCACCAGCGCGATGATGACATCCCGCATGAGGGAGGCCGTCGAAACCGCCGAGTGGATATGTGGATTGGGTGAAACCAGATGTTTATCCATAGGTCGTAACTATTTAGCTTGTTCTTTCGCAGCTTCCGCAGCCGCCTTGGCGGCAGCGGCACGGGCACGGAGGACGCCCATCACCTGGCCCTTCGCCATGCGGATCTGGTCCAGGAGCGGGATGTTGGCAGGGCAGCTGTAGAGGCAGCAGCCGCACTCGATGCAGTCCTGGGCAGCCTCTTTCTCCAGGCCTTCCAGGTCGCCGGCCTTATACAGGCGGCGCAGCAGGAACGGTTCCAGGCCCATCGGGCAGGCGTCCGCGCAGCGTCCGCAGCGGATGCAGTAGCTCTCCTTGCCGCGCTTCGTAGCACCCTCGGAAAGATAGAGGATGGAAGAGGAGCCCTTGACGGTCGCGGCATCCAGGTTGGCGATGGCCTTGCCCATCATCGGACCGCCGCTGATCAGTTTCGCGGCTTCGGCCGGCACGCCGCCGGCGTATTCCGCGATAAAGGAGAGGGGCATGCCGATGCGGAAGAGATAGTTGTGCTGCTTCTCCTCCGGCAGGCAGTCGCCCGTGATAGTCAGGGTGTTGGTGATCAGGGGCTTGTTCTTCTGGACGGCTTCGTAGACGGCCAGGGCGGTCGCCACGTTCTGCACGACGGCGCCGACGCTGATCGGCAGGGCGCCGGATCCCACCTGACGGTGCATCACGGCGTCGATAAGCTGCTTTTCGCCGCCCTGCGGATATTTCTTCTTCAAAGGCAGCACCTCGATCCCATGATAGCCGAGATCATAGACGGCTGCATCCATCGCAGTGATGGCCTCGGGCTTGTTTTCCTCGATGCCGATGACGGTGCGGGGATCGCCGAGCACTTTCTTCATGATGGCGACGCCGACGACGATCTCCTTGCTCCGTTCGAGCATGATGCGGTAGTCGCTGGTCAGGTAAGGCTCACACTCCGCGCCGTTGATGATCAGGCACTCCGCCTTGGCACCACCGGCCGGATTGAGTTTGACGTGGGTCGGGAAAGTCGCGCCGCCGAGACCTACGACGCCGCAGGTCCGGATGCGGTCCAAGATGGCATCCGTGTCTTCGGGAATTTCGGTGTCAAGTTTGTCGCTCCGGTTGATGCTCTCCTCCCACTCATCACCTTCGACCGTAATCTCGATATGGGTGACAGGGTTGCCGGCGATGTCCTTGCGGGGACCGATGGACTTGACCGTGCCGGAAACGGGACTGTGGACGAAGGCGGAGATGAATCCGCCCGGCTCCGCGAGGACGGTGCCGACCTTGACCTGGTCACCGACGGCGACTACGGGTTTGGCCGGAGCGCCCAGATGCTGGGCCATGGAAACATAAACGGTCGGGGGCAGCGGAAGCACCTCAATGGCGCGCTCGCGGGCGATCTTGCTGTCGTCCGGATGGACGCCGCCGATGGAGAATGTCGTCAGTTTAGCCATTGCTTTCCTCCTTTTTCAGTTCAACGCTCTGGGGAGCGGCCGGTGCAGGCGCGGCGGCCGGTTTCGGAGCCGGAGCCGCTTTCGGCGGCAGGGGCTTCGGGAAGTTGATGTCATGGATGGCGCCGGTCGGGCACTCCTGGACACACTTGCGGCAAAGCTTGCACTTCGCGAAATCGATATACGCCACGTTGTTCTCGACGACGATCGCATCGTGCGGGCAGACCTTGGTGCACTTCATGCAACCGATGCAGGCTGCCTTGCAGGCCTTGCGGGCGACGGCACCCTTGTCCTTGTTGATGCAGGACACATAGACGCGCATGCCGCGCGGACCCTTGTTTCGCAGCTCGATGACCGCTTTCGGACAAGCCTTGACGCAGGCGCCGCAGGCGGTGCACTTGCTCTCGTCCACGACCGGCAGACCGGTGGCGGGATCCATCGAAAGCGCACCGAACTGGCAGGCTTCCACGCAGTCTCCGCAACCCAGGCAGCCGAAGGAGCAGCCGGTATCGCCGGCATAGAGGGCCGCCTTGACCTTGCAGGACCGTACGCCATCATACACATTGGTCGTGGGCCGGTTCCCGCAGCTGCCGTTGCAGCGGACGACCGCCACCATGGGGGCCTTCGCCTGCGCCTCGATGCCCAGGATTCCGGCCACCTTCTTCATCACCTCATCGCCACCCACCGGACAATACTGGTTGTCCAGGTTGGTCGCCTTGACCGCGGCATCCGCAAACGCCCGGCAGCCGGCGAAGCCGCAGCCGCCGCAGTTGGCGCCGGGCATCACCTTCTCGATCTCATCGATCCGCGGATCCTCCTCGACCCGGAACTTCTTCGCGATGAAGAAGAGGGCGAGGGAAAGCAGCAGACCGAGGCCGGCCAGGATTCCGATGGTCCAAAGAAAAGTTGTCGTCATAGTATATGTTTTACTGTTTTTTACGGATCGTAAAGATGTACTGGTCGCGCAGGCGGTCCCGCAACAGCCAGATGCACAGATAATAAACGGCCACGGCGCCGATGCCGGAGAGGCCTGCGACCAGTTCGCCGGCACCCGCCTTCAGCAGGATGCCGATGACCGCGAGCAGGACGACCAGGGGAAGGGCGTAGGCGATCCAGACCGCCTTGTGCCCCATCGATGCCTTCAGGTCCACGAAGACCTCCTCCCCGACCTCATAAAACGGAGAGACGGGCGTGGGGACTGAAACCTGCTTTACTTTCTGCTCTCCGACACCGCAGAGACCCTTGGCGTGGCAGGCGCCACAGGCGGATTCGGAGACGATCTCCACCTGGATGAACTGCGGATCGGCCGAAATGACCTTACCGGTATGGGATACTGTTTCCTGTGCCATAGTCTAAAAACCTTGAGGTTCGAATCCACCGCCTGCGAAAGGCGCGTCGCCGGCAAAGGGGTCATAGCCGCCCGCGGCATTCTGCGGAGCGGCGTTCATCCCCGAAGGGATGTTCAATGCCTGGGCCGCAAGGGCTTCGTCCATCTCGACGAAACGGACCTGCTCGCTCTTGAACAGCATCGGCAATTCGCCGGTCTCGCCGTTACGGTGCTTGGCGATGATGATCTGGGTCACTTCCTTGTCTTCCGGATTCTCCGAAAGGCCGATGAAATCGGGACGGTGGATAAAGATGACCATATCCGCATCCTGCTCGATGGAGCCCGACTCACGAAGGTCGCTCAGGACGGGCTTGCCGCTGCCGCCGCTGCGCTGCACCGCGTTGCGGGACAGCTGGGACAGGGCGATGATCGGCACATCCAGCTCCTTGGCGGTCGCCTTGAGGGTACGGGAAATTGCCGCCACCTCCTGCTCACGCATGCCGCGCAGCTCCGCAGGCCCCTGCATCAGCTGGAGATAGTCCACGACGATGAGCCGCACGCCCTTGTTCTTCACAAGCGTCTTGACCTTGGTGCGGAACTCCATGACCGGGATACCCGGCGTGTCATCGATGTAGAGCGGAGCCTTGATCAGGTTCTTGAGTTTGAACTCCAGCTGCTCCCACTCATAGCTCTCCAGCTTCGTACCGCCCTTGATCTTGTCGGCGCTGAGGCCGGACTCGGAAGTCATCAGGCGTTTGGCCAACTGGATGGCGGACATTTCCAGGGAGAAAAAGGCGACCGGCATATGATGGTCGACCGCAGCGTTGCGGGCCAGGTTGAGCGAGAACGCCGTCTTACCGACGGAAGGACGCGCCGCCAAAATAATAAGGTCGGACTTCTGCCAGCCCTGGGTGATCCGGTCGATGGAGGGGAATCCGGACGGTACGCCGTTCAGCCCCGTCCTGCCCTGCATCTCCTGGATGTCCTCCATAGCGGTGTTGATGATGGAGCCGATGTCCTGGACTTCCTTCTTGACGTTGTTCTGGATCGCGTTGTACACGCGGGTCTGGGCGATGTCGATCAGATCGTCCACCTTGACGGAATCGTCATAGGACTTCTTGAGGATCTCATGGGAAGCCGTGATCAGATCCCGCTGGATGGTCTTCTGCTTGAGGATCTTGATATAGTACTCCATGTGGGCCGCAGCCCCGACCTTCTGGGAAAGCCCGGCCAGGTATACGGGACCGCCCACATCCTCGAGCGTGCCTTTCTCCTTGAGCTTGGTGCTGACCGTGATGATGTCGATGGGCGTGTGCTCCAGGACAAGGGACGACATCGCCTCAAAGATCATCTGGTGGCGCTTATCGTAGAAACAAGACGCAGAAAGCTCCTCCATCGCCTCATCGACGGCGACGGGCTCGATAAGCATCGCTCCCAGGACAGCTTCTTCAACATCAAGAGCCTGAGGGGGTTTATTGCCCATCTCAAGCCCTATGGTGTCCAAATCTACTGCCTGATTCTTCTTTCGGGAAGAAGACCTTTGGTTGGTTTCAGGCATAAAAATGTGGTATCGTGACTCCTATTCGGCAGTCGGATTGACGATGATACGTCCGCAGTGCTCGCAAATGACCAGCTTCTTGCCGCTCGCAATCTCGATGAGACGCTGGGGAGTGACAGTATTGAAGCAGCCTCCGCAAGAGTTCCCGTTGAACACGGGCACCACCGCAAGGTGGTTGTGTACGCTCTGACGGATGCGGGTATAAGCACTCATCGTACGGGCGTCGATCTTGGCGGCCAGGGTCTCGCGGCGGGCCTGGAGTTTCTCCTCCTCGGCGGCCGTGGAATCCTTGATGACAGCCAGCTCTTCGCGCTTGGCAGCCAGGTCCTCGTTACGGATCTCAAGCCGGCGGCCGAGCTCCTCGAGCAACTCTTTCTTCTCCTCGATGGCCATGCGGGTCTCACCGATGTTCTTGACGGCGATCTGGCGGAGCAGGTCCTGGTTCTCGAGTTCCTTATTGATGGAGTCGTACTCGCGGCTGTTGCTGATGTTGTCCAGCTGGGCCTTATACTTCTCGATCTGGGCGTCGTAGTCGACGATATTCTGCTTGTTGAGCTCGATGGAACGGAGATACTCCTCGATGAGCTCGTTGACATGCGCGATCTTTCCTTCGATTGCCGCCACGTCACCCTCGAGCGCCGCGACTTCCGCCGGCAGCTCACCGCGGAGCTGGACGATCTTCTCGATCTCGTTGTCTGCTTCCTGCAGGGCGTAGAGGGTCTTGAGCTTCTCCTGGATATTGGCCTCGGAGTCTGCAAAGGACTTCTGGAGGGATACGAAGGTTTCCCGCTCATCGATGGGGGTCTCGACTTTCTTGATTTTCGTTGTCGCCATATGATAACTATAAATATTGAATCGGGTTACTGTCTTTCAGCGCATTACTGACGCGAATTGCAAAGGTAGGAAATTTTTTCCTTAACAAAGAAAATAATATGTCCACAATCTCCACTTCACTCTCGAAATGGCCGATGTCCATCAGCATGAATCCCGGCGGGGTGAAGAAATGGTGATAGGAGATGTCGCCGCACAGATAGAGTTGCGCGCCGGCCGCACGGGCCGCTTCGATCAGGGACGAGCCGGACCCGCCGCACAGGGCCACGCGCCGGACCTTTTCCGGGATAAAGCGGGAGCAACGCACGGTTTTCAGGCAGAACGCTTCCTTCACCCTGGCGACCGCTTCCTCGCAGGAAAGGGGTTCCGGCCAGTTTCCGACCATCCCCAGTCCCACCGTTTCCTCCGTCCCGTCCAGGAAACGCGTCCCGTCCGGTTCCAGGACGGAAACATCCTCTAAGCCCAGCCGGCGGGCCATCGCCCCGCTCACGCCGGACGGCACCTTGTCAGCCGTCGTATGGGCGGCATAGACGGCGATCCCGGCACGGACGGCCTTGATGACCGCCAGTCCCACAGGATCCTCCGGCGCGATCTTTTTCAAGCCGCCGAAGATCAGGGGATGGTGGGTCACAACCAGGTCCGCTCCCACCTCAACCGCCTCGTCAATCAAGGCCGGCGTGCAGTCAAAACCCAGCAGGATGCCGTGCACTTCCTGGTCCGGCGACCCGATGCACAGGCCGCTGTTGTCCCATTTTTCCTGAATGGAGAGCGGTGCAAAACCTTCGAGCGCCGCCGTGATTTCCCGGACCGTCATAACGACTTGCGCACCTCCACAAGCTGCGCGCGGATTTCCTTGAGCGAATCCAGGGCGCGGACCCGTTTGTCCACGCTGCTGCGTCCGGAGGCGAGCTGCATGGCGGCGCCTTCCAGGGTCAGGCCCTTGGTCTTGACCAGGTAATGGATCTGCTTGAGGGTCTCGATGTCCTCCGCCGTGAACATCCGGTTACCCTTCGCGTTGCGGTAGGGCTTGATGTACTTCGGGAACGAGTTGGACCAGAAACGGACGAGAGAGGTGCTCTCTCCCAGGATTTCAGCGGTCTCGCTGATCGTATAGTATAGTTTCTCCATCTTGAAGGAAGGTTTTAATCCATTGATTGGCCGGTATTTACCGACATATAAAGCATATTCGCATAGTCGGACGGGGAGACCGAAGCGAAGAAATAATGCACGGGGTCCCGGTACTCCCCGTCCTTGAGGACCTCGAAATGCAGGTGAGGGACGAGGGAATTGCCGGATAGGCCGACCGAAGCGATCTTCTTGCCGACGGCGACCGTCTGCCCCTGCGATACATGGATGTCGCCCAGATGGCAGTAGCGGGTCACATAACCGTCCCCGTGGGTGATCTCCACGACGTTGCCTTCGCCTTTGAAAGAGCGGACGACCGACGACACCCGGCCTTTGGCCGCTGCGTATACCGGATCCCCCTGGGAAGCGATGATATCCAGCCCGTTATGCCGGGCGTTCACCTTGTAAAAAGGATTCATCCGGTCCCCGACGGAAGCGCCTACCTGCACGTAGGAAATGCCGGAGAGGGGCAGAGAAAGCGGAGGCAGCGCCTGGCCGTATTTCGCGGCGACTTCCTGCATTGCCGCCTCCACGCGGTCTGCGGCGGAAAGCAGGGCATCGGCCTTCATAGCCGTGTATTTCAGGATGTTGCGGTCCGGGATCGTATCGCTTCCGGAGAAGAATTCCGTGGTCGCGACAGGATCGAGGGTGGGCGCAGAGGCGTAAAAGACATCCTTGTAAATCTTGGCGTCCCGGAGCTGGAGATAGTCGATCACATCGGAGACCAGCGCTTCCCGTTCCTGCATCCCGGGATACAGCTTCTCATAAAGCTTGTTTTCCTTATGGAGCCGCTTTTCCGTATCGGTGCTGACGAAAGCGGCAAAGATGGCATAGTACACCGCCGCCATCAGGACGGACAGCAAGGCGTATTTGACCACGCCGACGAGGAAGCGCCAGAAGGTGCGGTGCGCCTCCTTGAATCGCTTCAACGTTGCTTTGATCTTTTCCGCTGCCATCATCTTATCTGCTTCTGACACGGAAACCCGAGCGCAGCACCGCGGGGGACTCTTCCTCGCGTTTCTGCACCATCGTGGCGTATTCCGTCTTGCTCATCGAAAGGTCATAGAAATTGGCCGGGTTGACCTTGTTGTCCCGGTACAGGACTTCGTAGTGGAGATGGTCCCCTGTCGCCTTGCCGGAGCGCCCGACCGTACCGATGCACTGCCCGCGCTTGATCGGCATCCCCTCCACGACGAAGACCTCGTTCATATGGGCGTACATCGTCTTGTAGCCGAAGCCGTGGTTGATCGTCACGACGTTGCCGTAGCCGGTGAACAGGAACTGGGCGGACTCGACCGTCCCGTCTCCCGTCGCATAGATCGGGGTCCCTTTCCGGGTAGAAAAATCCACGCCTGTGTGCATCCGGGAGTCACCGTAGACCGGGTCCGTCCGCACGCCGAAGGGACTGGAAATATTGTAATGGCGGGGGTCCGGTTCGATCGGCGGGATGGCCGGGATGCAAGAGGCCATATCGCCGGCCCGTTTGGACAGGGCGGCCACTTCGTCGAAGGATTTGCTCTGCAGGTAAGTCCGTTTCGTCAGCCGGTCCAGGCGCAGGTAGGTACCCCGCAGCAGGCTGTTGCGGCCGATTTCCTCCAGCACCCCTTCGGCCCCGCTCACGGCCAGGTCTTCACCGAGGATGCCGGCAGGCAGCCGGGACATGCCGAAGATGGAACGGTAGACGTCGCCGCCCCGCATTTCCAAGTCCCGGAGCGTCTCTTCACTGCGATCCAGGTCACGGTTCATCACGGCCATGCGGGCCGTCCATCGGTCGTTCCGGCTCTTCAAGATGGCCGTCTTGGGCGTATCCAGTCCCAGCACGCCGAAAAGGATCCAGAAATAGAGCATTGCCAGCAACAGGCTGGCGAGGAAAAGCAGCCCATAGCGGACCAGGCGCCGGAGGATGGGCTCCGACGAGAGATCGTAAAAAAGGGTCTCGGGATTGAGATCGAATTTCTTGGGCTCGGACATGGGATTTAGACGCCTGCAGAACGCAAATATACCTCTTTTTTTATTTTTTTAGCTAATTTTGCATTTTGCATCAACAAAGGATGACTATGACATCAAAAGAAATAAGACAGAAATTCCTGGATTTCTTCGCTTCCAAGGGGCACACGATCGTCCCCTCCGCGCCCATGGTGGTCAAGAACGACCCCACGCTCATGTTTACCAATGCCGGCATGAACCAGTTCAAGGATATCTTCCTGGGCAACGCCGCACCGAAGTTCAAGCGGGCGACCGACTCGCAGAAATGCCTGCGCGTCAGCGGAAAGCACAACGACCTCGAAGAAGTCGGACACGACACCTACCACCATACGATGTTCGAGATGCTCGGCAACTGGAGCTTCGGAGACTACTTCAAGACGGAGGCCATCGACTGGGCCTGGGAGCTCTTGACGGAGGTCTACGGCATCGATCCCAAGCTGCTCTATGCGACCGTTTTCGAGGGCAGCGCCGAGGACGGTACCACCCTGGATACGGAAGCCCGCGACGCCTGGCTGAAGCACCTGCCCGCGGACCGCATCCTCCTGGGCAACAAGCATGACAATTTCTGGGAGATGGGCGACACCGGCCCCTGCGGCCCCTGTTCCGAGATCCACATCGATATCCGCACCACCGAGGAGAAAGCCTCCGGCATCCCCGGAAAGGACCTGGTCAACCAGAGCGACCCCCACGTCATCGAAATCTGGAACCTGGTCTTCATGCAGTTCAACCGCAAGGCGGATGGTCACCTGGAGCCGCTCCCGGCCAAGAACATCGACACGGGCATGGGCTTCGAGCGCCTCTGCGCCGTCCTCCAGGGCAAGAACTCCAACTACGATTCCGACGTATTCACCGGCATGCTCTCCAAGATCGAGGAGCTCTCCGGCCACAAGTACGGGGAGAGCGCCGACACCGATGTCGCGATGCGCGTCATCGCCGACCACGTCCGCACGATTTCCTTCTCCATTGCTGACGGACAGCTGCCGGGCAACGTCAAGGCCGGCTATGTCATCCGCCGCATCCTGCGCCGTGCCGTGCGTTACGGCTACACTTTCCTCGGCTTCAACGAGCCTTTCCTCTGCCGGCTGGTCCCCCAGCTGATCAGCGATATGGGCGAGGCTTATCCCGAGCTGTCCAAACAGCAGAAACTCATCGAGAACGTCATCCGTGAAGAAGAACTTGCCTTCCTGAAGACCCTGGACCGCGGTATCTCCCTGATGGATGAATACATGGAGAAATCCAAGGCCGCCAAGGTCATCGCAGGCCCTGACGCCTTCAAGCTTTATGACACCTATGGTTTCCCGATCGACCTGACGCAGCTGATCGCCGCCGAGCACGGCTTCACCGTGGACCTGGACGGCTTCAATGTCGAGCTGCAGAAGCAGAAGGAGCGCG
>JAEEGF011919805.1_pt1 | contig 10991 bp, 8 predicted proteins | sample 9134171 | NCBI WGS metagenome assembly JAEEGF01 (sample SAMN16246542, study PRJNA631951) | gut metagenome | biome: gut microbiome; feature: rumen; material: AP-attached | host: Bos | place: Iran: Karaj | collected 2018-10
GGTAGAGCAGTGGAATCATAATCCACGTGTCATTGGTTCGAGCCCGATACCCGCTACCATTTCAGCCTCTCAAGTCAAATGATTTGAGAGGCTTTTTCGTATGTGGCACGCATCAAAGGAGTTGGAACCATGGCAAAACAGAAGCGATTCATTTTTTTCGGCGCTCACCCCGATGATTGCGAACTGCGTTTCGGCGGGACGGCGTTGCGGCTGACGCAGGCGGGCCATCTGGTCAAATTCGTGTCCTGCTGCAACGGTGACAAAGGCCATCAGAGCATGACGCCTGAAGGGTTGGCGGCGCGTCGCTACGCGGAGGCCCAGAAATCGAAGGAGATTGCGGGACTCGCTGAATACCAGATACTTGACATTCCGGACTGCGAATTGGTCGCGTCGTTGGAGAACCGCCATCGCATCATCCGCATCATCCGTGCATTCAAGCCGGACATCGTCATCTCTCACCGCACATGCGACTATCATGCCGACCATCGCGCGGCTGGCCAATTGGTGCAGGACGCCGCCTATCTGGTGAAAGTTCCGCTGTGCTGCCCCGATACGCCGATTCCTGACGAAAATCCCGTCTTTGCATGCTGTTACGATGCCTTCACGGAGCCGCGTCCATTCCGGATGGATGCCGTCATTCCGATTGACGACGTTCTGGAAAAGAAGCTACAGATGATGGATTGCCATGTCTCGCAGTTCTACGAATGGCTGCCGTGGGATAAGGGCTACAAGGATTTCGATGTCAACAAGATAGACAAACGGAAGTGGCTCATGGACAATTGGATTACGCCACGCAACGGCAAGATCGCCAAAACGACGGGCATCAATGCACAGTACGCGGAAGCCTTCGAACTGACGCCATATGGCCGTCAAGTCTCGCTGGAAGAATTCAATGCACTTCTGAATCCATGAGTAGAGTTTTATTCTAAAGAAGCAGAGGCGCAGAGTTGATTAAGATTCTGCGCCTCTATGTATTTTACAGTGAGACAATAAACTCTGATTCGATAGGTATTTTCCTTATAAAATCATTTCAAGTTCGTTGATGTATGCCTTGGCGAATTTAAGCGCTTCCCAAGCTGTTCTAATATCGTCTGTATGCGCCAGCAATCTTTGAACTAAAGGAAAATCCTTTGCGGGATAACATATCTCATGTTTGGAATTTTCCCATGGGTATTCTAGCTGTGGTTCATGAGGAGATTTTCTCTTTGCTATGGCTGGTTGCGCATTCTCAAGAGTTTTGATAAGTCCCATTATCCTCTTATAATATTTGTGTTTTTGAGGATTTTTGCGAATGATCTCATCAATTGTCTTATCAAAATGCACACCTGCGATCTCATGGCGCATTTGTGCGGGAATACAGAGCTCTTGTCTATGTCTGTAAGCTTTGGCGAGCTTTTCAAAGACCATCTGAAGAAGCATGCAGAAAGTTGAAGGAGACGCACTAATGTCATGCCCAAGTGTTTCCGTGGCTTGCAAGTCTTCCTTCGCTTGCAAGAGAAACGCCTTGCCGACAGATATTTTTTCTGCGGTCATAGGAGATCCTCCGCATATTGGAGATCCCAATCGTCAGGCAGCAGAAGCTTCTTGTCTAGAACATCCTTCCATTCTTCGTCACTTAAGAGAATAATCTCAATACGGTAGGGGGCTTCGTGCTTTTCATCGTAATCACAGAGAAACGGGTCAATGGTGCCAGATGTAGCCACTGAAGATGAGACTTCCAGAATTTTTATCAAGTTGTCATTGGAAGGAAAATATTTTGCCGTATGTGTGCCTTCATCCATTTTGTGATGGGACTCGGCAACGGCTTTTGCTGTATCTTTTAAACTTAATGTTACCATAATTGCAATCCTCCTTGTATATTTTTTTATTTAATCTACATGGGGGACTGATGATTGCAAGCGAATGAGGAAAAAATTATGAAAAGAATATTTAGAAAGGGCGGATGAAGAGTCTTCGCCCTTTCGTGGATATATCTTCAATGAATTAACTCACTGCAGTTCAGCTTCTTGCAAGGCACGGGACCAGATTTTCAGATTGTCGAATGTGCCGTTGAAGGTGAAGGCATGATGCGGCGAGTGCGCACCTAACGTGCCTTTGAAGGCGTCGAGACGCGGGGCTGTATAGGCGGACGTGTTGTGAATCAACAACTTGCCGTCAATGTAGAGGCGGCGGTCGTTCGGCTTCCAGACGAGCGCAATACGATGCCATTGGCCTTCACTGAGCGGCGTTGGGGTGCCGCCTGCGAAGGCTGGCATGCCGCCGCAATGGATGCGGAGTTGGTCGTTCTTTATATAGACGGCGATTTCATCGAAGCCGTCGGGCAGGCCATTGCCATCGGTCTCCATCAGATAGAATAGGCATGCATATTTGTCAGAGCCCGTGTTTGCAAGCGTTTGCGGATCGAAATCCGGTCGAACCATGAATTCGACGGTTCCTTCCGTCGGCTGCGGACCGAGCAGATCAATGCCGGACGGTAGCTGAACATAGCCTTTGTTTTGGATTTGCAAGGCTTTGCCGTCGCCGTTGGCGACGCGTTGGGCATTGGTTGGAATACCGATGAAGCCGTTGCCTGAATAATCGAACAGATATGGCAAGTCGGAATCGAAGCGATAATGGAGGCGCAGGCCTTCCTGTGGTTGTGGTTTCGGAAATGCAAGCTTCGTGAAATCAATCTGTTCTGACTTCTTGTTTTGCTTTGGAGCGTTGTTCATGGCGGCGGCGACTTGTTCAGGCGTCACGCCGCGACGGCGGCGCGGTCGGCCTTGAATGATCGGTTCATGGCCAAGTGCGGCGACGGCTTGTTCGAGGCAGTCCGACATTTGCTGGCGGGCGGCGAGCAATGCCTTCGGATCAAAATTGTATTCGCGGAAACTGGTGGCGACGGAAGTATCGATGGCGCAGAGCTTTTTGATAGTGGCGACCAGATCGGGCCGTTTGTCTCCGAGTTCGCGGGCGGCGGCTTCCAGCAGGCAGAAGACTTCATAGTCCTCCATACCGTCGCGGAGGCATTCCCAACGGATGGAATCGACTGGTTTGCCGTCGTTTCCGGGATAGATGGCGGAGCCGTCGCCATTGGCGCGAGGGAACATTTCGCCAGTCATCCACGGATTTTTCGGCCAGTAGGTGATGGACCAGTAGAGCATGCCGTCGATGTCATGCTTCCATGAGAGCCATGGCCAGATACGGCAGTCGATGGCGGGATAGTCGATCCAGATGTTGGGGAACGGATGGCGCGTGCTGAAGGCGACGTACCACCAGACTTCGCGATCTTTTTTCTGTTCAGCCGCAGAGAGTTCCGCATTGTAGGAATAGACTTCGGGGCACCAGATATCGACGTATGGCAGTTCAGGCGGGAAGCTACGGGCGGTCATCATGTTTTTGAGCAGGCCTGGCTGCGGCAGTTTGATTTGCGAAAGAAGACTGTTGACGTGCGGGTAGTCCTTCGGCTCGGGCTCGTCAAATAAATAGGTATAGAAATAGGGGAGCCAGCCTTTGGGGCCAAGATGTTTCTGAAGTTCGTCCGACCAAACGGCGAGCGGCTGGCGGATGGGAGCGATGTGCGACGTGATGCCTTTGTCGAGAGCTTCCGCGAATTTCGTGTCGAATTCAGTCCAATCAAAAACGGCTGGATTGTCCGGTTGTTGCCAAGCTTCGAATTGCCATGTAGGCCATGTCTGTAGCCAACCATTGGTCAGACTGGCGGATTGCCGTGAGGCTGTGAACAGCGTCTTGGCGGGGCGGTCAGTGAATGCGACAACAGCTTGCAATTCAGCACTATCCGTGTTGATGACGGTAAATTTTACGGAAAGAATCTTCTCGAAGGCGATTTGTTCTTTGGTGAATTCGACGACGGTCGTCTTGCCGGCGGGAAGCGTGTGTTTCGGCAGGGCGGTGAGCAGCTTGTCCAATAGGGTGATGGCTGTCTGTAGTTCAGCGGTTTGGTTGGGCGTGATGGTGACTGTCAGTTTCTCTGCGTTTTTCCAGTCCAGCGTGGGGAGCGAGATGAGTTTCGGCGCGGGAACGCTGTTGTACGGCGTGATGCGATGTTCGAGCAGATTGTCCAAATAGGCGGTGCGGTCCTGCGGAATGCGCCAATTCGGACTCATGCCGAAAGCCGTCGTGATGCTGGATTTTTTAGGAATGGTGAAGTTGCGGACACGGACTTCAATGGGCACTTTCGTCGGACTGCCATTCATGGCCGTGACGGTGACGGAACCTTTGTAGAGGGCGGCGGGCTGGTTGTCTGGAACGCGCACATCTAGCCAGATGGTTTCGAAGGAGCCAGCGGCGATGTCGAACGGCGCGAGATCCATCAGCGGATCAGGCCACAGGCCGACGTGTTCGACTTTGTAAACAGGCTTGTTTGTGTTGACGTAGCCGACGCGGCGGAGACGTAACGAATTGGCGGGCAATATCTTGCCGTCATCTGATTTCAAATCGCCATCGAGCTTCGCCTCCGTCAAAAGCATGGTGAATTCGTTGGCGAAAAGGACGATTTGGGCGGCGTCCATTTCATGGCGGGCCGCGTCCAGACGGACGGTGCCGCCTATTTCGCCGTTGAACGCACTGTGCTTCAACAGTTTGACGAGCGATGTTTCGACACCATAGGGGATTTCATTGGCGGAATGCTTTTTTTCAATGAAATCCGCTTTGATCTTGATATTGCGTGATTTGGCGACGAGATTGGTGATGGTGTCTTGGAATGGCGACTGCTTGTCCGGCGGTGTCTGCGCGAGAAGATCATGGAGCGTATTCAATTCGGCGGAAAGCGCCGTCGCTTCAGATGATGTCAGGCCTTCAAGATTGGTTTTGGCAGCATGGATCATCTGCTCTAATGGATTGACGGGAATCGGCAACAAAGCGCGGAAGATGCTGTGGCCGTTGTATTTGCTTTCAAGATACAACTTGTTGTTCTGGACCAGCGAATAGGTGAATGAGCCGTCTTTCTGCAGGGCTTTGCCGTCCAACGTGGTGGTGATGCCGTCGGCGGAAGACCATGCAAGAGCGACATTTCCATGGCCTGCACGCGACAAATTCCATGTGAATTCCTTTGGATACGGTTCGTTGGAGAAGCGGATGACGCCGAAGGCGGATGGATTGTGGAAGCCACCGACAGACGGCGACCATGTGCTCAGTTCGGGAACGGTCGTTCGCGAACGGCAAATGTTGATACGCCATTCGTCGCCGTCTTTCGGAGCACCGCCGAGAACGTCGAATGGAATGGAAACACTTGCCGTCCAATGGTCAGCGGCAGTTTTGCATGCCGTTTTGAAGGTTTCCGCATTCCATGAGACATCGCGATTCAATTCGTCGAAAATCGTTCCAATGGAATTGACGACGACATGGATGTAGTCCTTCCAGCCTTTGGGCTGGATGAAGAGCTCGACACAATCGTCGCTCCAGACTTGGCTGTCCCGCGTCTTGGCGTTGGCGGCGAGTTTGTCCATCTTCGGTTCAAAACAGACGACGTCGAAGATGAGCGATGTCGCGTCACGGCGGATGGTTGCGGTTGTGGCGGCAGCGGGCATGGCATCGCCTGCGATCGTGGGCAGGGCTCCGATGGAGACGTTTCCATTCGGCGGGACGACAACCATGGGAATCCATGCGTGGATGGCGATGCAGGACAGAATCAGAAATAAAAAGGCTTTTCTCATGGTCGCTCCTTTTTTAATGCATAATGCATACTTTTGCTAAAAGCTTAAAGCCTAAAACATAAAGCAAAAATACAGTGGTTAGTGGATTGTTGCGTCCTACAGACGCTGATTGTATAGCTGGCTTGTCCCCCGACTGAAGTCGGGGGTTACCCAGATTTCGCCCTTCAGGCGAGGGGGAGTATTTTGTGTTGATTAATCTCCGAAGTGGCTGATATGGAATCGGTTGGCACCGCAGACGGGAAATTCCTGATCGCCCCATGGTTGATACCATCTGGCGTAGCCGCGCAGGCGGTTTTCCGGATCATAGACACCGTATTCGAGAGCGTCCACGGCAGGTTCCAATCCACGGCCGGATTCGAAGTTGATGCTGCCGATTTCAACGGCGCACGGGCCTTTTTCGTGGCCGAAAAGCTCCGTCGTCGTGGTGGTGATGATGCGTTTGTTATGCTGTGCGGTGATGTGGTTTATGATGGTCAGATGGGATGAATCGTGGAACGTGACGCCTTCCTCACAATTATGTATATATAGGTAATCCGCGATGACATGTTCGCTGAGGACGAAGCCGTAACGGAAGCCCTGCGCGGCGACGCTGCGCAACGTGTTGTGGTCGTTTTGGTCGCCGGACATCATGAGGCCGACGGTGTGGCATGGATTCGGCTGGAGTTGTTTGCCCAAAAACGTATCTCCGACGTTGTCATCCAGACAGAACTGCGAATCTGCTACATGGGCGCGGGAGACATTTTGCAGATTGACGGCGCTCTGTGTGGGATACATGCGGTCGTGGTCGAGATGGACACGGAATTCGAGATTGGCGATGGAGAAACTTGTCAGGCTGAAATGTCCTTTACAAGAATCGCCTTCGGGAGCGGCGAGAATGGCGTAGGGGCGTTCTTTCGGATCATGGATTTCTGGGGCCTGCCAGTCGGAGAAAAGGAACGTGTTGTCATTGCGGAGTGTGCCGAACTTCGTGGGGCTGAAGATTTTGGGGCAGTCCGCACGGCGGACGATATAAGCGTTGAGCAGACGGCAGGGCATTTCGCCTTCCAGAAAGATGTTGTGTTGGCCTGGCGGGATGACAAGCTGTGCGCGGACAGGGCGGCCACCGTATGTTTCCACGGCTGGTGACGCGATGCGGTAACCATTGGGGCTGAACGGGAAGAGAATGCGTCCACCGCCGCGTTTTGCGCAAAAATCGATGGCGCTTTGGATGGCCTGCGTATCGTCGGTGACGCCGTCAGCCTTGGCGCCGAAATCCATGACGTTGAATCCGAATGATGACATGTGCTTCCCCTTTTTCTTGTGATTGTGGAATCAAAATACCATACAATAGCATAAAAAGTTTTAAAATATGCAAATGACGGGCTATATTTTCATTGTTTTTTTGATTGAACGTTAACCATCAATAAAGGAAAAGCATCATGAAGAAGAGTTTGTTTGTGTTGTTGGGCCTGGGCGGAATGCTGCTAGGCGATATCGTGCCGAAAGAAATTCCGAGCCCGCTCGTGCTGCTCCAGCCTGAGCAGAAGAAGATCATGCAGTACGATACGCATGAAGAACGCGCCAACATCATGAAGGAAGACCACAAGTTGCCGAAAGAGAAGCGGTTATACTGCTCTAATACGGCGAAATGGCGTGAGGCGGTTCCCGTCACGTTTGCATGGGAATGCACCGATGGAGAGGTCGGCCCGTTTACCGTGACGTTCGCGGACAATGAAGCGTTTGAGAATCCGCAATATGTTTATTCTAAAAAAGATAAAGATATGTTCGTCACACCGCCGAACTACTTGACGAACTTCAAAATCGGCCAGACTTACTACTGGAAGGTGACTGGTAAGAAGGACAAGCAGGAAGTGACGTCCGCCGTGTCGAAATTCACGACGGAGGACATGGCACCGCGTTGGATCAAGCTGGAAGGCCGCGTCGGCAACACACGTGATTTGGGCGGTTGGAAGACGAAGGACGGACGCCGCATCAAACAGAATATGATCTTCCGTGGGCAGGGCCTTAATGACAACAGTGTGAACGGCCGGCAGCCTGGCCGAAACCGTCTGACGGCGGCGGACATCGACTGGATGCTCAACACGCTCCACATCAAGACGGATCTTGATCTGCGCAGCTCCGGTGAAACGGCGAACATGACTGTGTCGCCGCTCGGCCCGACCGTGAAGTTTATCCATCATTCATCTTCTTGCTACAGAGGTATTTTCAAAGAAAAATACATGAAGGTCATGGCGGATAATTTCCGCGTGTTCACGGATCCGGAAAATTATCCGATCTACTTTCATTGCATTGGCGGCGCGGATCGCTGCGGATCACTGTCATTGGTCTTGGAAGCCATTCTCGGCGTGCCCGAACGGGAGTGCGGCATTGATTGGGAAAACACGTTCTATCCGCATCTTCCAGACATGAAGGAAGAATTTGGTCCGAACTACTGGTGCCGTTATCAGGACTTCCTGGAATGGTTCCCGAAGTACGGCAAAGAAGGCGACTCCTTCAACAAATGCGTTGAAAACTATCTCCTGCAGTGCGGCATCACGATGGAGGAGATTGAGAAATTTAGGAAGATTATGCTTGAGTAAAAGGGACGAAAGGGACGGAGAGGACAGAAGGGACGGAGAACTGAGATAAATAGGCGGGGCGGTTACACAAAAGCGTAACCGTCCCGCTGTTTTGTGTTCCAGTTACCGTCTATTTGATGACTTTGTTGTCACCAATGATGTCAGGTTTGTTGACCATGGAGTCGGCCTCCGTGATGGGACGGATGACTTTGCATGGGCAACCGGCGGCAAAGGACATGGGCGGAATGTCCCGCGTGACGACGGCGCCTGCGCCGATGACGCAGCCGTCGCCGATTGTCACGCCTGGACAGATGACGACGTTGGCGCCGAACCAGCAGTCGTTGCCGATTTTTACAGGTTTCGCATAGCAGAGATGGGCGGGTTTGCCGTCCCCGTCCAGCATGGTGCGGCGTTCATCAGGCAGCATGGGATGGATCGGCGTGACGATTGTGCAGTTCGGGCCGAAATTGTTGTCGTTGCCGATTTCGACGGTTGCGTCGTCCTGTATTGTGAGATTGTAGTTGAAGAAATTCCGTTTGCCGATTTTTGTGTGTTTTCCGTAATGGAAGAAGATGGGGCCTTGCATGAAGGTGCCTTCACCTATCTCGCCTAAGATCAACTCTAGGAGATGCTTGCGAATTTCTATATCATCTTCGTTCGTGCGGCTATATGCAGCGCTGAGCTTGTGGGAACGCATTTTGATGGCCCGCAGTTCAGGATTGCCTGGAGCGAACAGAATTCCCGCCATGATTTTTTCTTCTTCTTTCATGATGCCTCTGGAAAATAAAGGGTTGTGGGAAAAAGGATAACGACATTCATGGAAAATATAAGTCTGTGGGATAAATTATCCAATTTGAAACGGTTTTTATTGTCGGATGCATCAAAGGAACCATGAACGGATGGTCAAAAAACTGCTGTTTGCATGTTTCGCTTTAATAGGGAGCCTGATGATGGGTCTTACACCGAATGATTTTAAAGGTACTGATTCTGAACGCATTGCGCAGGCGTTGTCGGTTTTGAAAAAGCAGGGCGGCGGCACGCTGCGAATGCCGCGACGCGAAGACGCTGACGGCCGCGCCTTCTGGCTGATTGATGAAGCCATCCTGCTGGATGCCAACACAACGCTCATCATCGAAGATTGTACCATCAAGCTCTCGGACCGTTGCCGTGACAATTTCATCCGTTCTGCGAATTGCGGCTACGGCATTGAGAACGTTCAGAGAATTAACAACATTCGTGTCGTCGGCATTGGAAACGCCGTGTTGCTTGGCGCAGACAATCCACGGGCGACAGGCGATAGCGGTAAGAAGCTTGGTGACCGGACTTACGGTACGGATGCTGGGAAGGAAGGTGAGACGCAGACGGGAGACTGGCGGAACATCGGCGTGCTCATGGCGTATGTCGATGGCTTTTCCGTACAGGGCATTTCCATCGTGGATTCACACTGCTGGGCGATGTCGTTTGAACATTGCACAAACGGTTTGCTCTCCCATCTACATTTCAAATCGACATCGAAAAAGGTTATTGGCGACAAGACGGTGACAATGCTGAACCAAGACGGAATCGACTTGCGGCAAGGTTGCCATAATATTGTCATTGAGGCGATTACGGGATACACTGGCGATGATTTGATTGCGTTGACGGCCATTGGCAAAGGTGGATCAAAGGCCGGTTTGTATGGTCATACAATGGTCGGCGGAACGATTCCGACGGACGACGATGACATTACTAACATCCAGATCCGCAACGTGACGGGATATTCGGCGGGGCGCTGCCAAGTCATCCGTTTCTTGAATACAGGAGGTAATAAAATCAATCATATCATTCTTGATGGTTTAATCGATAATTCGCCGAAAGGCTTCGAATCGCATGCGACGATTCGCATTGGCGACCACAATCCGAATTGGGGCGGCGTGACGCCATTGGGCGATACAAGCGATTTCATCATCACGAACGTCCATGCCAATTCAAAGAACTGCATTTTAATTGCAGGTTCGTTGGCTAACTCCATCATTTCCAACGTCATCAACCACTATCCGGACTGCGGCCCCGTCACATACGAATCCGGTCAGGACTATGTGAAAGACGTGATCATGACAAATTTTAAATGAATGATTGATGATTAATGCCATAAGCACCGTCCAAAGGGCGGAAAGGCTGTATATGTATCGGAAGATAAAAGAGAAGGTTTTCGAAGTCATTCAACCGGCGGAGGATGGCAAACTGGCCAGTCGAATTTTCGACTGTTTCATCATGTTTCTGATCGCTGTGAGCATTTTCAGCATCTTCGCCATAACGTTTGATTTATCTGAGACGATGACGCGTCATCTGAAGCAGATAGAAAAGATTAGCGTTATTGTTTTCACAATTGAATATCTGCTTCGCGTCTGGACGTCCGATCTGCTGTTTCCTGAAGAAAAACGCATCAAGGCGCTGTTCAAATACTTGACTATGGGCATGGCGATCATTGATCTTCTGGCAATTCTTCCGTTCTATCTGCCCATGATTTTCCCAATTGACTTGTTGGGATTGCGTATGCTACGTCTTACCAGAATCTTGCGAGTATGTAAACTGACGCGTTATTCAGAAGCGCTTGCGTCGATCGCCGATGTTTTTACTAGCAAATCGAAAGAAATCATCGCGTCGTTTCTTGTAGTCTTCCTGTTGCTGATCGTCGCGTCATTGATGATTTACTACGCCGAACATGAAGCGCAACCGGAGGCGTTTAAGAACGCCTTTTCCGGCCTGTGGTGGGCGGTCGCCACGCTGACGACGGTTG
>JAEEGF012061807.1_pt1 | contig 10991 bp, 9 predicted proteins | sample 9134171 | NCBI WGS metagenome assembly JAEEGF01 (sample SAMN16246542, study PRJNA631951) | gut metagenome | biome: gut microbiome; feature: rumen; material: AP-attached | host: Bos | place: Iran: Karaj | collected 2018-10
CGGAAGAGACGAGGACCTCCACCACGCGGCTGGTCTTCTCCTCGATGACGCTGGACATCACCATGCCGCTGAAGATGACGATGAACATGTACAGGGCCATCGCCAGGACCATCGAGACAATCATGTACACCTCGCTCTGGGAGATGGTCTCCTTGCCTTCGTCATCGACGGTATAGGATGTGAGATGGACATTGGAGTGGACGTCTTCCATGATCTGCTCCAGGCCGGGAATGTCATAGGAATTGATCCGGTAGGCCTCCACGGCGTCGTTGATGCGGTTCTCGATCACCTCGGCCGTTTCCATGCCCATGGGCTTGTCGGCATAGGTGGTCGCGGTCACCGACTTGGTGGCGGTGTCCAGGGGGGAGACATACAGGAGGATGTCCGCGTCGAAGTCTCCCAGCCGGTTCTTGACCGCTTCGGGATCCGTCTCGGACAGTCGGGTGAACGTCAGTTGCTTGGTGTTCTCCAGTTTCTCCATCACGATGCCGGAGTTGTCGATGACGGCGATGCGCTTGGAATCGCCCTCGGCCTTGAGCATCACGAAGAGCATCACGGCGTACATGCCCGCGAACAGGATCGGAACGCCGAAGGTGGTGAGCAGGAAAGACTTCTTCTTGACCTTGTTCAGGTATTCCCGCTGGATGATGATGCCTAATTTCTTGAAATTCATGCTATTTGCCCTCCCCTTCCGTTTCAGTTACGAGTTTGATGAAGATGTCGTTCATGCGCGGGACGAGTTCGCGGAACGAATTGATGCGGATCCCTTCTTCCATCAGGGCCCCGAGCCGGGCGCGGGCGTCGGCCCGGGCGACGACCTCCGTCTGGCGGATGTAGTCCTTCGTATATTCGATTTCCACGTTGTCCTCGCCGAAGCGGTGGCGGATGTCGTCCGTCCCGCCGGTGATGATGAGCCGCGCCTTGTTCAGGAGGGCGATCTCATCGCAGAGTTCCTCCACCGATTCCATGTTGTGGGTGGACAGGATGATCGTGGCACCCTCCTCCTTGAGCCGGAGGATTTCCTTGCGGATCAGGTCCGCATTGACCGGGTCGAAGCCGGAGAACGGTTCGTCCAGGATCATCAGGGACGGCTTGTGGACCACGGTGGTGATGAACTGGACCTTCTGGGCCATGCCCTTGGAGAGTTCCTCCACCTTCTTGTTCCACCAGTCCTGGATGCCGAAACGGACGAACCAGGCCTTGAGTTCGCGGGCGGCGTCGCGGGAGGACATGCCCCGCAGTTGCGCCAGGTACATCGCCTGGTCGCCGACCTTCATCTTGCGGTACAGGCCGCGTTCCTCCGGGAGGTAGCCGATGTGCGCGACATCGTCGTCCGTGATGGGACGGCCGTTGAACCAGACCTCGCCCGAGGTCGCCATCGTGATGCGGTTGATGATGCGGATGAGCGTGGACTTGCCCGCTCCGTTCGGTCCCAGCAGGCCGAAGATCTTCCCTTCGGGGATGTCGATGGACACGTCCTGGAGCGCCACCTTCTCTCCGAAGTGTTTGGTCACATGCTTGACTTCTATGATTGCCATATCCGTGTTGTTTTCTGCAAATATAGAAAGTATTTATTGAAATGCAATAAAAAATTTCTAAATATTCAAAATTTTTGTTGTTAGTTCAACCAGCAGGTCCGCCGGGGTGGCCTCCCCCACTTCGCCGCCTTTCCCTTTATAGTCATAGTCATTGAGCAGGGAAATGACCCGCATCGCCTGCTTCAGCGAATACTTCCGGACAGCCGCGTCGTACTCCTTGTGGAAGAACGGACCCAGGACCTTCACCTTCAGGGACTGTTCGTTCCCCTGCCCGGCCTGGATGAGGGCGTGGTACCGCAGGATGCGGTTGAAGTGCATGTACAAGGCGCTCACGGCCATCGGCATGAAGAATCTGGGGGTCTCGCCGATGTTCCGGGCCACTTTCACCGCCCGCGCGGCATCCCGGAACGAGAGCGCCTTCGTCAGTTCGAAGACGCTGAACTGCCGGCTGATGCCCACATTCTTCTCGATGTCCTCCGCCGTGATGGATTTCACGCCCTCGGGGAGATTCTTCAGGAGTTTGTCCGTCTCCACCGCGATCTTGCCCAGGTCGGTGCCGGCATATTCCACCAGCAACTGGGCGGCTTCCGGCTCGATCTTCAGCCCCCGTTCGCCGTAGAAGGACACGATCCACTGCTGCGTCTCGTAATCCTTCAAGGGCAGGGACTCCACGATCACGCCCTGCTTGAGGACGCTCTTGTACAGGGCCTTCCGCTTATCGACGGACGCCCCGTGCAGGAGGATCACCAGCACGGTGGAATCCAGCGGTTTCTGGCAGTAGAGGGCGAGGTCCTCCAGGGTCTTCATCACCTGGGCCTCCTTCACCACCACCAGTTGCCGCTCCGCCATCATCGGGAAACGGCGCGCCGCGGTGATCACCGCATCGGCATCCACGTCGGCCCCGTAGCAGATGAGTTCGTTGAAATCCTTCTCCCAGTCCTGCAGGCAGTTGTCGATGACGGCCTGGCACAGGAGTTCGGGGTAATACGGCTCCTCCCCCATGAGCAGGTACACCGGCTTGAACACGCCGGAGCGGACCTCCTCGATGAGATTCCGGACTTGCCGGTCCGTTTCGATATAAGACTTTCCCGCCACTATTTCAACTCGAATTCCACCGTTCCCCGGACATCCTGGGCAGAGGCCGCGACGATGGCACGGAAGAGGCCCTTTTCGGCCACCCAGGCGTGCTTGTCGGCGTCGAAGAAACTGAGCGCCTCCCTGTCGATGGTGAAACTCACGTCGGCCTTCTGGCCGGGTTCAAGGCAGACCTTGGCAAAGCCCTTGAGTTCCTTGGCGGGACGGCTGACGGAGGATTCCGCATCAGCGATGTACAGTTGGACGACCTCGGCGCCGGCGACGGAGCCCGTGTTCTTCACGGGGACGGTGACCGTCACGGTGCCGTTCTCCTTCATGGACTTCCGGTCGATCTTCGGCTCACCGAACTCGAACGTGGTGTAACTCAGACCGTGGCCGAACGGGAACAGGACGCCGCCATGCAGGTCGTACCAGCGGTAGCCCACATAGATGCCCTCGGTGTATTCCATGTCCAGGACGGGCATTCCGTCGATGGTGGTGCCCCGGAGGATACCGGGATACTGCGCCTCGGTCTGGACCGGATTCTTGTCATAGGAGACGGGGATCGTGAACGGCAGGTGTCCGGACGGGTTCACGTCGCCGGACAGGACATCGGCCAGGGAGTGGCCGGCCTGGGTGCCCAGGTACCAGTCCTGGACGATGGCGGGAACCTGCTCCACCCACGGCATCGCCACGGCGTTGCCGGAGATGTTCACCACGACGAGTTTGTCCGTCACCCCGGCCAGCGCCTCGATCACGGCATCCTGGCCGTACGGAAGGCCGTACTGGACGCGGTCCAGCCCTTCCGAATCCTGCCGGTCGGCCTTGTTCAGGCCACCGATGAAGATCACGTAATCGGCGCCTTCCGCCGCCTTCACCGCATCGGCGATCAGGGTGGCGGCATCCCGGCCTTCCCGGAGGTCCTGGCCGGTGGAAACACCGTTGTATTCGCCGCCCACGTCACCCACGTAGCCGCGCTCCCAGACGACCTCGGCGCCGGGATAACGGGCCTTGATACCGTCCAGCGGGGAAACTTCCAACTTCGCCTTCAGCGAGGAGGAGCCGCCGCCCACGGTCATCATCTTGACCGCGTTCTCGCCCACGACGAGGATCTTGCCGGGGTTGGCAGCCATCGGCAGGACACCGTCGTTCTTGAGGAGGACGATGGACTCGGCGCCGATCTTCCGCGCCGCGGCGTAATGCTCCGGCGAGGTCTGGCTGCCGAACGGCCGGTTGCGGTCCATGGAGGTGCGGAAAACCAGGCGCAGGAGCCGCTTCACGCGGGCGTCCAGTTCCTCGGTACCGATCTCGCCCTTCAGGATGGCATCCTTGTAGGCCTTGGCCAGGTAGTAGTTGTCATAGGCGTTGGTCTTGCCCATGGTGAGGCCGTCGGTCCAGGAACCGTATTCCAGGTCCACACCGTGCTTTGCGGTCTGGAGGGTGTTGTGCACGCCGCCCCAGTCGCTGATGACCACGCCGTCGAAGCCCCATTCCCCGCGGAGGATCTTGTCCAGGAGAACCTCGTTGGAGCACAGGTGCTCGTCGTTGTACAGGTTGTATGCCGCCATGATGGACCAGGCGTGGCCCTTCTGGACCGCTGCCTTGAAGGCAGGCAGATAGATCTCATAGAGGGTGCGGTCGTCCACGATCGTGTTCGCCGTGTGGCGGTTCACCTCACTGTTGTTCAGGGCATAATGCTTCACGCACACCGCGACGCCGTTGGACTGCACGCCCTCGATGTAAGGGACCACCATCTCGCCGGCCAGATACGGGTCCTCGCCCATGTACTCGAAATTGCGGCCGTTGAGCGGGAAGCGGTAGATGTTCACGCCGGGGCCCAGCAGGACGGTCTTGTTCCGGTAGCGGGCCTCTTCACCGATGCTCTTGCCGTACAGGCGGGAAAGTTCGCGGTCCCATGTGGCGGCGAGGCCGCTCAGGGCCGGAAACGCCGTGATGGAGTCGTTCGTCCAACCGGCCTGGTCCCACTCGTCCCAGAGCACTTCCGCGCGGATGCCGTGGGGACCGTCGGTGCACCAGATCTCGGGAATGCCCAGGCGCGGAACGCCGGGCGAACTGAACTTGGACTGGGCGTGGACCATCGCGATCTTCTCGTCGAGGGTCATCTTCGAGAAGGCGTCGTCCACCCGCGCTTCGAGGGGCTGGGCATCGTCCAGATAGACGGGGAGATTCGATTGCTTCCGGGGTGCCTGCCCGCACGCGACGGCGACAAGGGCCAGGCCAAGGAGGAGGGATCTGCAGTTCATTCGGTCAGTATTTTAATAACTTACAAATATAAACAAAATCTGCGGAAAAACTCCCGCAGACTTGTATCAGAATGTCGTCAGGCAGACACCCACCATCCAGGTGGACATCGTGGGCCCCGGTTCGGGGAACCGTCGGGCGGAGGCAGGTGAATGATTTTTTCATAGTCTTTCTACGAAAAAAGGCGGCCGGAAGGCCGCCGATAAGGGTGTCAGATGATTATTTCTCGAACCGTTTCTCCTTGGCGCGGACAATCTTTTCCTTCATGGCATCGGTCGCTTCGGTGACGGCTTCCTCGAAGGAATGCGCATGACGCTCGATCACGAGGTCTTCACCGGGGAAGCGGGTTTGGAGCCGGACACATTTGTTCTCGGGTTCCGGGGAGAGGGAGAGGGTGACATCGATGTCGCCGAGGTTGTCGAAGAACTTCTCCACCTTGCCGACTTTCTTCTCCACATAGTCGAGCAGTTTCTGGTCTGCATCGAACTTCAGGGACTTCACATTAATCATTTGAGCCTCCGTTTTTTGCCCTGGGATGGGCGTTGTTATACACTTTCTTCAGCCGGTCGACGGAGTTGTGCGTGTACACCTGCGTGGCGGCAAGGGACGCGTGTCCGAGCATCTCCTTGATGGAGTTCAGGTCCGCGCCGTCGTCCAGGAGGGCCGTGGCGACCGAATGCCTGAGCACATGGGGGGATTTCCTCCCGGTGATGCCGTACCCGTCGAGTTCCGTCTTGATGGTCCGGTCCACGTAATTGGGATACAGGGGCCTGCCCTTTTCCGTCACGAGGAGGGGATCGTCCGCAGGCGGCGCGCCGCCTCTCATCGACTCAACTGCTTGTAAATATAAGCAAATTTCGTGACAAAGTGAAGGTATGAGGGGAATTTCTCGCATTTTATCGCCCTTCCCGAGCACCCGGAGGATCTGTCGGGCGGGGTCGAAAGAGTTCACCTGCAGGCCGATGAGTTCCGCCCGCCGGATGCCTGTCCCGAAGAGCAGGCTCACGATGAGCCGGCGCAGCCGGGCACGGTAGATCTCCACCGCCGTCCTGTCCCGGGGCGCCGGGCCGAAACTGCGCAGGATCTCCAGTTCGTCTTCTCCGGCCCAATGCTCCGTGGCCGTGTAATACGCGTCCATCGACTTTTCCGGATAGTATTCCGGCAGGCGCTTCTCCATCTTGGGCCGTTTCACGGTCCGCGCCGGGTTGGACTTCAGCACGCCCTTCCCCATCAGGAACCGGCAGAAACCGCTCAGCACGGACATGTGCTGGTGGACGGTCCGCGGTTTCAGCCCCCGCCCCATGCATTCCGCCTCGTACCGCCGCAACATGGACGGCGTGAGCGACGGCACCACCTCTCCTTCGCTGAAGCGCGAAAAGTCATCCAGGACATCCCGGTAAATGTCCTGCGTCCGCGGCGAGTACCGCCGGATGTCCCGGATGTATGCGAGGTATGCGTCGATCATCGCCGGAGAATCATTTCACGGGCGTCAGACCCAGTTCGGCGGCCTTTTCGCGCATGAGCCGGTCGGCGGCTTCGGGGGTATTGGGAATGACCCCGTCCAGGATGGCGTTCTTGACGGTTTCCTTGATCTGGCCGATGAGGTTGCAGGGGCCGATGCCGAAGACTTCCATCACGTAGTCGCCGGTGATGGGGTTCTTCCAGTTGCGGATCTTGTCCTTTTCCTCCACCTCCACCAGTTTCGCCTTCACCAACTGGAAGTTGCGGTGCAGGCGGGCGACCTTCACGGGGTTCTTGGAGGTGATGTCCGCGTGGCAGAGAAGCATGAGGTCGTCGATGTCGTCGCCGGCGTCGAACAGGAGCCGGCGCACCGCGGAATCCGTCACCCCGTCGTCCACGAGGGCGATCGGGCGCAGATGCAGGTTCACCAGTTTCTGCACGTATTTCATCTTCTCGTTGAGGGGCATCTTCAACTCCTGGAAGATCTTCGGGACCATCCGGGCCCCGATGACTTCGTGCCCATGGAAGGTCCAGCCCTGGCCCGGTGCATAGCGCTTGGAGGCGGGCTTGCCGATGTCGTGCAGGAGGGCGGCCCAGCGGAGCCAGAGGTTAGGCTCCCCTTCCTCGCTTTCCGCCACGTTGTCCAGCACCTGCAGGGTATGGGAGAAGTTCTCCTTATGGCCTTTGCCCTCGACGGTCTCCACGCCCTTGAGTTGCACGAGTTGCGGGAGGAACTGCTCCAGCAGGCCGGTATCGTCCATCAGGCGGAACGCCATGGACGGTTTCCGCGTAAGGAGCATCTTGTTCACTTCCTCCACGATGCGTTCGGAGGAGAGGATCTTCAGCCGGTCCTTCATCGCCTTCATCGCTTCCAGGGATTCCGGGACGATGGTGAAGGCGTGTTCCGGGGTAGAGAGTTGCGCGGCGAAGCGGATGGCCCGGAGCATCCGCAGCGGGTCGTCGCTGTAGGTCTGCTCGGGCTGGAGCGGCGTGCGGATGATGCCTGCGGAGAGGTCGCGGATGCCGCCGAAGGGATCGACCAGCGCCCCGAAGTCCTCCCTGTTCAGGCTGAAGGCCATCGCGTTGATGGTGAAATCCCGCCGGAGTTGGTCCTCTTCCAGCGTGCCGTCCTCCACGATGGGTTTCCGGGAATCGCGGTGGTAGGACTCCTTGCGGGCGCCTACGAACTCCACTTCGATGCCCTTGTAGTGCAGCATCGCGGTACCGAAGTTCTTGAACACGCTCACGTTGGTTCTGATCCTGTCGGCAACGGCCTTGGCGAGGTCGATGCCGCTTCCCTCCACGACGATGTCGATGTCCGTGTTGGGACGGCCCAGGAAGCAGTCGCGGACGTAGCCGCCGATGACGAAGGCGCGCACGCCCAGACCGGCCGCGACGTCGGACACCAGTTGGAACACCGGTGCGTCCAGGTATCCTTCCGTTATCGTCGGCATAGCATATCCTCCCAGAGCGGAGCCCGGTCCACGAAGACGAAGCCGTCCGCGTCCCGCTCGAACATAAAGGTCTTCAACCCATTGGTAATCACGATGTAACGCACGTCCAGCGCGTTGTTGTACCGGATGGCCTGGTCCACGACCTCCTGCGTCAGTTCCACCTCCGGCCGCTTGCATTCGGTCACGAGGAGCGGACGGGCCTGCCGGTCATAGACGACGATGTCCGCCCGGTAATCCAGGCCGTTCCAGGTCAGGGACACCTCGCTCATCATCATGTGCTCGGGAACCTTCATCCCCTCGTGCAGCACGGATATGAACCACTGCCTGACCTCCTCCTCGGGGGTCAGCCGAACGCTCTTTTTCCGGAGCGGATCCCATACCATGTCGCTGTGGATCGGCATCTGTTGCAAAGATAGCAATTATTTGTGCGCTTTGCGCAAGGCCTTGCGGATGACCGGAAGGACGAGGTCCACGTAGCGCTTCATGCCCAGGTCCGTCAGGTGGATGGTGTCGGCGGTGGATTCTCCGTCGGGTTCGGTCATCTTCGCGGCGGGGATGAAATAGATGCCCTTCTCTCCCTGCTTCCTGAGCCGCTCGAAGAGGGCTTTCTGCTCGAAGTTCTTGTCTTCCACCTCTTTCCGGATGGCGCTGTCGAACAGGGTGTGCGGGAAGATGACGTCCTCGATGAAGATGACGGGCACGTCCGGATGCGCATCGCGGAGGATGCGGAAGAATTCCTCGCCATGCTCCCTGATCATCGGCGCGTAGGCGTTGGGCGCGTAGTCCAGCACATAGACCGCCGGATCGGGCACGGAGGCCATCAGACGGGCGATTTCCAGATCCAGGAGCGCGTTCCCGCTGAAGCCCAGGTTGATGACTTCGCGGTCCAGGGCACGGGCGATCATGTTCGTATGGGCCATGCCCGGACGGCTGGCGCTGCAGCCCTGCAGGATGCTGGTGCCGTACATGACCACCGGCCGCTCCGTACGGGGCGTCGGGGCGAGCGGCTGACTGAGCGTAGCCCCTTCATCGACCCCGATCTCCAGCGCATCGACCCCGTCATACAGGGACAGGTACAGCATGTACTCCCGCTCCACCGGCGTCATGTTCTTCACCATGCAATCCGTGGTCGTCTTCTGATTCGACGGCCGGGCCACGCCCGCGTGCCGCCAGGTTCCGTCCACGAGGATGTACAGGTCCAGTCCGCGGACGCCGGTCGGGCACATGTTCGAGAGTTGGCTCCCGTAGGTCGATGTCCACCGTGCATGGATGGACGTGGAGTTGGACCGGAAGCGCAGGTACAGACCGGCGCTCTGGGTGCCGAGGTTCCACACGGGGGCGCGGGAAACGCCTTCCAGGGCGGCGGGAAGCCGCTGATAGCGCGTTTTCGTCGCTTCGGATGCCTTGCCGTACACGGGGAAGGCCGATGCGTCCGTGAACACCTGGGCGCTCAGGTTCAGCCCCAGGAAGGCCGCGAGGAGGAGGGTCAATGTCTTTTTCATAGCAGGGTTCTGCGCAGGTCTCCAGGAGACGGCCGGCCGCCATCAGGCATGCCGGGGCCTTCTGTCGATGAATTTCACGGGTTTGCGGGACTGGGCCGGATACAGGATGGCCGCCACCTCACCCACGGGACAGACCTCGATGCGGGGTGCCACGCGGATGCGGGAACGGAAACGGTCCTTGAGGTCCTTCACCGGGTCGAATTCCGGCTGGTATTTGAGTCCCAGTTTCACGAGCACATCGTCGGTACCGGCGTCGCTTTCCTCCACGATCACCACATAGTTCTCCACGTAGTCGGTATTGTCCAGGACGTCGTTCACGGCCGGCGGATACAGGGTCGTCCCCTTGAGTTTGATCATGTTGTTCTTGCGGCCCACCAGCGGCGTGAGCCGGTAAGACCAGCGGCCGCAACGGCACTGGTCCGTGACTTTCGCGGCCATGTCGCCCGTCCGGAAACGCAGGAGCGGCATTCCCTCCACGCCCAGCGTCGTGACCACGACCTCGCCCACTTCCCCGTCGGGCACGGGAAGGTCGTCCTCGCCGATGATCTCGACGATGATCAGTTCCGGATGGACATGCCCGCCGCAGCCGTAGGGGCATTCGGAGAAGGTCGCCCCCATCTCCGTGGAGGAATAGGTCGCGAACAGGTCCACGTCCCATTTCTCCTTGATCCGGCGGCCCAGGAGGTTCAGTTCGAACCGCTGGTCCCGGAGGCCTTCGCCGATGCCGATGATCCGCCGCACGGAAGAGTTCCGGTAGTCGATGCCGTGCTCCTCCGCGTACTGGATCAGGCGCAGGATGAAGGAAGGGACGCACATGATGGTATCGGGCTGGAGGCGCCGGATGGTGTCCCACTGGAGTTCCGGGATGCCGTTCCCTACGCGGATGACGCTGGCGCCGAGTTCCCGGATGCCCAGGAAATAGGCCAGCCCCGCCATGAAACGCTTGTCGAGGGTCGTCATCAGTTGGACGATGTCCCCGGGCCGGACGCCGGCGCAGGAGAAGGACTTCCTTTCGTTGAAAGCCAGCCGCTGCAGGTCCTTTTCCGTACAGCCGAAGGTGACGGGATCCCCGAGGGTGCCGGAAGTCGTGACGTAATCCACGATCTTCTCCTTCGGACAGCACAGGAAATCGTCATTGAACAGTTGCAGGTCCTTCTTCTCGGTGAAGGGGATCTTCACGAGGTCCTCCAGCGTCCGGATCTTCGCCGGGTCGATCCGGTAACTCGCGAACAGCCGCTGGTAATACTTCGAATGCGCCGCCAGGTATTGCAGCGCCTCCGCGAGAAGACCCTCCTGATAGGTCTTGATGACTTCGGGCCTCTCGAACTCAATGTCTGCCATAATGTATCTCTTCAAGCCAATCGAGGAATTCGGCCTGCCAAAGGGCCGTATCCTCCGTCATTTTCTCCGGGTTGGCACCGAATCCATGCCCGCCTGTGCGATAGCGGACGGTGCGGTGCGGCACCCCCTTTTCCGTCAGGGCCGCATCCAGCAGTTCCGCATTGGCGGGATCCACCACCGGATCGTCGTCGCAGCGGAGCAGGAACACGGGCGGCGTGTCGGGCCGGACATGGCATTCCAGCGAAAGGGAATCGCGAAGGGCCTGGTTTCCCGTCCGCCCGTCGCCCAGCAAGCCGCGGCGGGAACGGGCGTGGGTGCAGGGCGCCCGCATGGAAACGACCGGATAGACGGGTGCCACG
>JAEEGF012253630.1_pt1 | contig 10991 bp, 9 predicted proteins | sample 9134171 | NCBI WGS metagenome assembly JAEEGF01 (sample SAMN16246542, study PRJNA631951) | gut metagenome | biome: gut microbiome; feature: rumen; material: AP-attached | host: Bos | place: Iran: Karaj | collected 2018-10
TAGAGCGTAGCATCGCGCATTAACAGGCCCAGTGTTCCTTCGTTGCTATTCAACTTTTGAGTCATTTGTTCCACATTAGCCAATGTCTGATTCACCTTAGCGGCCATACCTTCCACATCAATAGCAGCCAAATTACCTGTCAACTGCTGGGTGTTATCCAACACACCGTTGGCCTTATTCATCATGCCAGGCACTTCCCTATTCAATGAAGCCGACAGGCTCTTCAGCTCTGCACTGGTAGCATTAAGATTACCGGTCATGCCTTCCACGTTGTGCAGTGTATTACGAAGTGCAGGATCAGCCAACAGCGTATTCAGGCTGGTTATGATAGAATCGAGCTTGGGCATCATGTGCTCTATGGCGGGCAGCATTTTAGATACCTTGGTCATCATACCCATCTCCATCTCACCAGGAATCGTATCACCATGACCTATCATGTTGATGGGGTCTTCAGAGAGCACGAGATTGATCTTGATGTTACCCAACAAGTCGCTGGCCAGTTCGGCGTGAGAGCCACGAGGTACTCGCATGTTCTTATTCAGGTCCAGTTCCGCCACGATCTTTCCCTGAGGGTTGTAGTCGTAGTTCAGCGACTTGACCACGCCTACTCTATAACCATTGGCATAAACCGGCGAAGAAGGCGACAGCCCACTGACATCGTCAAAGGCCACATAATAAGTAATATCGGTTGAAAAGACGTTGAGTCCTTTCAGGAATTGTAATCCATAGAACAGCACCACAATACCTACAATGGCAGTCAGTGCAATCTTCACTTCTTTTGTAAAGAACTTCATGAGCTATATAATTTTACTTTTTACTATCTTACCTTTTATTATTTATTTCCCCTTTTTACTTTTAAACTCCTGTATTGCCACTCTCACGTCCATTTTCTGTCCGTTCTTAAAGGCAACGACAAAGGCTTGTGGGAATTTCTCCTGCAGCGTCTTGCGAAGCTGGTTAATCTCGTTATAATCTTCCGAGGCACCTACTGTGTATTTGAACAATCCACCTTCTTCATAATAAGAAGCATCCGACTGTCCCTTCAGTCTGGCATCATTAGCTTTCAGACGAGAACTGCTGGCCAGTATCTGCAATTTGAAGACGGGAGCGCTAGGCGCTGTAGCCACTGGTTTCTGTTCTGCAGGAGTTACCACCTGTGGTTCTGGCGTCGGCTCTACCTTTGGCTCAACTTTGGGCTCTGGTTGGGGCTCTGGTTTCGGTTCCACTTTAGGCTCCGGCTTTGGTTCTGCCTTTGGCTTTGGTTCTGCCTTTGGCTCCTCCTGAGGCACCACAGCGGGGATACTTACCTCCTGAATAGGCTCTGCCTTGTAAGGCACACTGATACTCTTGTCATACTGATTACGGTAATCCACGAAAGCCTGGAAAATGCCACGTCCCAGCTGCTCAACGCCAGCAGCAGAATGAAGGTACTGTTCCTCGTCTGGAGTAGAGATAAAGCCCAACTCTATCAGACAGCTGGGCATTGAGGTTTCTCGAAGCACCAGAAAACCCGCCTGCTTCACTCCTTTATTCTGACGACCTGCCGAAGCACAGGTGCGACGCTGCACATACTTCGCCAAGTCAACGCTCTGTGCCATGTTACGGTCCTGCATGAACTCGAACATGATATAGCTCTCTGCCGAACGGGGGTCAAAGCCCTGATAACGCTGTTTGTAGTCCGTCTCTATCAGGATGACCGAGTTCTCTCGCTTCGCCACATCCAAATTGTCGGCAGCACGGTGCATACCGAGCGTGTAAGTTTCCAATCCTCGTGAGATGCGCCCCTTGGGCAGTGCATTCGTATGAATGGAGATAAAGAGGTCAGCTTTATTACGGTTGGCAATATCGGCACGAGTATGCAACGGCACAAAGACGTCCGTCTTACGGGTATAGATTACCCTCACGTCAGGACAATTACGCTCTACCAGTCGTCCAAAGGTCAGTGCTACATTCAGATTGATATGTTTTTCCTTCGTAATGGAACCTACAGCGCCCGCATCCGTTCCACCATGCCCCGCATCAATAACCAGCGTGAATTTCTTGTTCGCAGCCGTTGCTACAGCCACAAACAGACATGTTATCCATAGAAAAGCAAACAGTCTCTTCTTCATTACGGGTGCAAAAGTAGTCATTTTCTATTAAAAACCAAGCACTTACAACCTAGTTTTATCATTTATTAAGTGTAATTCCACGCCAGCCCCTTGACAATCTGCCCCCATCGGCGGGTTCAGTTTGGTCAGCATCACATCAACGGTTGTCACTTGCGGAAAGGCTGTTATCACATCTCGTCCTATGCGCCCTGCTGCATGTTCCAGCAGTTGCGAAGGTTGCGCCATCGCTTTCTTCACCACTTCATAAAGAGTGGCGTAGTTCAAAGTATCAGCAACGGAATCGCTGACCATAGGAACGCTCAGGTCTATACCCACCTTCAGTGAAACGGTGAAATCCGCCCCCACCTTCCGCTCTTGGGGCATCACCCCATGGAAGGCGTGGAAGCGGACTTCCCGCAATATAATATATGACTCTTCAACTATCATCTATCACCTAACATTCATCATCCACATCGTGACGAACCGCAGTTTTTACAAATCAGACAGCCTTCCTGATATACCAAGCTCTCTGAGCCACAGTTCGGACATTTCTGTCCCTTGGCCTCGGTGCCGTCCACGATGTATTTCTTCAGTGCACGCTCCACACCCACTTTCCAGGTGTTGATGCTCTCCGACTTCAACTGCAACGACGAAACCAGCTTGATGACATGGTCGATAGGCATTCTGTAGCGCAGCACACCACTAATCAGCTTGGCGTAGTTCCAGTATTCAGGATTGAACTTCTCCGAGAGTCCTTCCACAGTGGTCTTATAGCCACGCTTGTTCTCAAACTGGAAGTCATAGCGCTTCGTACCGTCGTCATTCATCTGCTTGATAATCTTACCCTTCGTCACCGTCTTGGGCAGCACGATACCCTCTTCATCGTCCTGCAGACCGGTGAATATCTCGTAGGGATAGCCATCCAGCAATCCTACGAAGGCCACCCACTTGTCCTTGTTATTCTGGAAACGAACCACATCACATTCCAGTTCCTTCGGGCGGACCTCCGTCACCTCTGGGTGCTTGCAGGGAGCCTCTATCTGAGCTTCTATATTATTATCCTTGGTGGTGTCTTCCTCCTTCTGATCCTTCTTGTCTTTCTTCGACACGCTGATCATCACACCCGAACGACTTCCGTCACGGTAGATGGTACAGCCCTTGCAACCTGAGCGCCATGCTTCGACATACAGGCGGTTCACCAGTGCCTCGTCCACGTCGCTGGGCAGGTTCACCGTCACGCTGATAGAATGGTCCACCCACTTCTGGATGGCACCCTGCATGCGAACCTTCATCAGCCAATCTACATCATTGGCGGTGGCTTTATAGTAAGGCGACTTAGCCACCAACTCGTCAATCTCCTCCTGCGTATATCGCTTTGTGGTGTCCATACCGTTTACCTTCATCCACTCCATGAACTTCGGATGGTATACAATGTATTCCTCGAACGAATCACCTACTTCATCGACATAATCCACATGCACATCGGTATCGTTGGGATTCACCTTACGACGACGGGTGTAAACAGGCAAGAACACGGGTTCGATACCACTCGTGGTCTGTGTCATCAGACTGGTTGTTCCCGTTGGTGCAATTGTCAGACAAGCAATGTTTCTGCGTCCGTACTTTACCATATCGGAATACAAAGCAGCGTCGGCATCCTTGATACGCAGGATGAACGGATTGTTCTGCTCGCGCTTAGCATCAAACACCTCGAAAGCGCCACGTTCCTTGGCCATCTCCACACTCGAACGATAAGCGTTCAGTGCCAGTGTCTTATGCACCTCCACGCTGAAGTCGGTGGCCTCCTGCGTACCATAGCGCAGTCCCATAGCTGCTATCATGTCACCTTCGGCTGTGATACCCACACCCGTACGACGACCTTTCGAGCTCTTGGCCTTGATTTTCTCCCACAGGTGCATCTCGGCGCCCTTCACCTCCATCGACTGAGGGTCGCTCTCCACCTTCTCCATGATGAGGTCAATCTTCTCCAGTTCCAGGTCAACGATGTCGTCCATCAGTCGCTGGGCCATCTGCACATGTTTCTTGAACAGCTCATAGTCGAAGTAGGCATCCTTCGTGAAGGCGTTCTTCACATAGCTGTACAGGTTGATGCTCAGCAGTCGGCAGGAGTCGTAAGGACACAGGGGAATCTCACCACAAGGATTCGTGGAAACGGTGCGGAAGCCCAAATCGGCATAGCAATCGGGAATGCTCTCCCTCAGGATAGTGTCCCAGAACAGCACACCAGGCTCGGCACTCTTCCAAGCGTTGTGAACTATCTTCTCCCACAACTCTTTGGCACTGATTTCCTTCTTTACATCGGGGTTGTCGCCCGTTATCGGGAACTGCTGTACATAGGGTTTGTCTTCCGTAGCACAGCGCATGAACTCATCGTCAATCTTCACTGATACGTTGGCGCCCGTCACCTTGCCTTCCGTCATCTTGGCATCGATGAAAGCCTCCGAATCAGGATGCTTGATGCTCACACTCAGCATCAAGGCTCCGCGACGACCGTCCTGAGCCACCTCGCGCGTACTATTACTATATCGCTCCATGAAGGGTACCAAACCCGTAGAGGTCAGCGCCGAGTTGTTCACAGGCGAACCTTTCGGACGGATATGGCTCAGGTCGTGACCTACGCCACCGCGACGTTTCATCAGCTGCACCTGTTCCTCGTCAATGCGCATCACGGCACCATACGAGTCGGCGTCGCCGTCCAGTCCTATCACAAAGCAGTTCGACAGCGAGGCTATCTGGTGGTTATTACCGATTCCCGTCATAGGCGAACCTGCAGGAACAATATAGCGGAAGTGGTCCAACAAATCGAAGATCTGCTGCGCACTCATAGGGTTCTTATACTTCTGCTCAATGCGGGCTATCTCGTTGGCAATGCGCCAATGCATCTGCTCGGGCGACTTCTCATAGATGTTGCCAAAAGAGTCCTTCATGGCATATTTGTTCACCCACACTCGAGCTGCCAATTCGTCACCGCCAAAATAGGCTAAAGAGGCCTCGAAAGCCTCGTCATACGTGTATGTATTATTTGATTCCATGTTTAGTTTGGTAAAAATTTGCTTGCAAAGTTACTGATAAGTTTTCTATTTCGGGCAACTTTCTCTATTAAATTTCCCAAAAAGTTTTCCGTTTCAGGAAATTATTCGTACCTTCGCAGCATGAAAAACTTAGCAACAAGACGAACTATTCGCCAATACAGTGAGAAAGAAGTCAGTGAAGAACTGCTGAACCGTCTGATGACCGAGGCCAGCCGTACCCAGACCATGGGCAACTTGCAGTTGTACAGCGTCGTGGTAACCCGTTCCGACGAACTGAAACAGAAGTTGGCCCCTGCCCACTTCAACCAACCCATGGTGACGCAAGCGCCCGTAGTGCTAACCATCTGTGCCGACTTCAACCGCACCAGTTTCTGGGCAAAATGCCGCAATGCCGAACCAGGCTACGACAATTTCCTGTCGTTCATCAATGCGGCCACCGATGCCCTGCTCTACACTCAGACGCTCTGCAATCTGATGGACGAGGAAGGACTGGGCTATTGTTATCTGGGCACCACCGTTTATCAGCCCCAGCAAATCATCGACATCCTGCAGTTGCCTCGTCTCGTCATGCCCGTAGCCACCCTTACCGTAGGCTGGCCTGCTGAGCAACCTCCCCTCTCCGACCGTCTGCCCTTGGAGAGTTTCATTCATCAAGATACCTATCATGATTATATGGGCGCCGATATAGACACCTATTATTATAATAAGGAACACTTAGAGGAGAACCTCAACTTCGTGCGTATTAACAACAAAGAAACCCTCGCCCAGATCTTCACCGACATCCGCTACACGCGCAAGGACAATGAAGCCATGAGCCAGGGTCTCCTAGAAGCATTGCGTCACCAGGGATTTATGCCGTGATTTTTTTACGCCATTGCTGACATTGCTTAGAACCCCATTGTTCGCGAGGCACCTCTTCCACGAAGCCGTCAATATTCCAACGGCTGATGATGTTGCGATAGGTTGAGTCTGCATAACCTGCACCTTTGGCGCTCTTGACATCGGCCATCGTGAATACTTGGGGCAGATTGTCGAAGGTAGTGACGTTGCCCAATTTCTGATGGGTAGTTGGAGTGTTCAGCATCTGCTGGTCTTCCATCATCTTGCTCAGCAACTTCATCTGGTTCTCCAGCGTATAGTCGGCCATCATCAGCATGAAGTCGACACAAGCCTTCGATTCACGCTCCTTGCCCGTAAGCAGATGGAACACGACGGCACAACGGAAGGCAATGACTGCCGAGCGCTTACGCAGTTCATCCATCGTCTCGTTCATGTCCTTCATGGCTTCCAATCGCTTCTCTTCCAACCACTTATCAATGGCTTTTCGCAGACGCGGAGTGTCGACGAACCCCACCTTGTTACGCAACAGTTCCGTAGCCTGACGGATGGCATCTGTCTGCTGTTGGGTCAGCGGCTTGTACTTAGGAATCTTCGAGAAACGGGTGTCGGGCATTTCCGACATGAGTACACGACCTGCCAGACCGTTCTCCACATTTTCAGCACGGAAGCAGCGGTTAAATGCTCCGTAGGTGCCGAAGATGGTCCAGTTGTAGGCTGCGTTAACCTCGCCCGACTCAGCTTGGTCGGAGTTGTAATCCTGTCCCCACTCACCACGATCGAACGACAAACGGTAGACATCATACTTGGCCGACCAATTGCCAGCGTTATTCGTCTTCAAAAGGGTGTCGAGTTCCTCACCAAACGAATAGAGGGTGTGGCCTGGCGCATACTTGAAACGCTTCAGCAACGTGGAGCACGAAATGGTGATGGGCACCTTGCGGATAGGCAACTGAGGAATTTCCTGTGCACGCTCGTTGGCCTTGCGCAGCTTGTTTTTCTGCTTGATGGCATCCTCTTGGCGACGGGCCTCTGCTGCCTCCTCTTTCAATGGCCCCATCCAAGTCTCAACAGCCTCTTTGGCACACGATTTACCTCCTGCCTGACGACCAATGACGAGCGACATCAGGCCCAGATGCTGACGCTTATTGTCGGCATACTCCACCTCCACTTGGTCGGCATAGGCAGCAGCAATGGGCATCATGGCGCAGAGCACATTCATGCGCATTGGTTCTGGAGCCATCACCACAGGCTCTTTCAGTCCTGACGGCAACTGGTTGACGTTCAGCTGACGCTTCTTCTGAGACTCCTCTACCCCAGCCTCCTCTGTTTCATGGTCGTCCTGACCATCCTCACCATAAGCCTCTGCATGGATTTCACGCAGACGTTTGGTCAGGGGCTTGTTCAACTCGGTGTAGTTCTGGTAGAAGTCACTGATGAGCTGTTGGCAGTCACGCTCCTCGGCATACTCGGGCATACGTTCCTTCACCACAAGTCGCATCTGTTCCTGGCTGATAAGTCGGCAGGCACCTACCGAGAAGATGCTCAGCAACGAGTTGTGGCGCACACCCTCCACCTGCAGGGCCTTCTCCGTCAGTCCAGCTTCCTCCATACACATGTCGAAAGCACGCAGACAGCAGGGGTTCAAGACATGGGCTGAATTTTCAGCCGACATCGGTTGCTCCGTGGCTGTCGTGATCGATGGTGTTGTAGGCAGGCTACTACCGTCTTCCCAAGGGCGATAGTGCTTATTGGCCTTCTTGGCACCAGCAGGCACCTGTTCCTGACGGTTTTTCTCGCGGTCAGTGAGGGCGATGAATTCGTTCTCGCTCTCCTCAACAGTCATGTTGTCGTGGAAGATAGCCTCGTCCAGATAGAGCAATTCGTCAGCATCGGCCGTAGTGGTGAACATCACGCGACCCAAGTCGTGGGCTCCCGTGTCCATCTCGGTCTTGGTGAGCAACGAGATGCGCACCTGGTTTTCGAGAATGGTCTTGCCCTGCTCCCTAATAAGAATAAGGTGTAGACCGAAACGGGCAGAACGGCTCACCTCCAACAGACCGATTTCCTGCTTACGGGCAATGATTTGCTGGGCAATGCGGGTGCTCTCCTCGTAGTTCTCGCAATCGACGTCGTAGGCAAACATGCCACTGGGGTGGCAGCATCCAGCCACACGCCCATCGGGCATCAGGTCGTTGTAGGCAAACTGGACGAGACGACGTTTGGCCTCCTCGTCTCCCTGACGGGCAAGGGCAAGGTTGCGGCGATTCTCCTCCGAATTGCGCAAGTTAAAGTACTCCTCCTTCGAGTTGATGGCCTTGGCCATCTTGATTTTGTTAACGTAAAAAATATAATGCATAAAAAAAAATAGTATTTCGGCCTCCCCGGCACCGCGCCTTCGTTTGACCGAGTGCGAAATTACTACTATTTTCTATGCTTTAGAAAGGAAAAAAGGTATACCCCGTTTTGGGACGGAAAAGACCGGATTAGACCGAAAATCGGTCTGCAATATTTTCAAAATCCTTCTTCATTTGCTCAAATACTGCATCATCATAAGGGGTGTTCATAGGGTTCATATAATCATTGTAGGACGATTTCGCCACATCCTTTGCCAAAGGGAACATTTCGATGAAATCGGGATGGGCGGGTCTCGTAATGGCACCGCCCTCAACAGCCGCTCGCGCAGGCATCACCAGCGACTTCGGCTGATTCTTGCCCTTCATATACTTATTGATAGCATTAAGGATAGCATCGACAGCCTTAAGACTAATGCTATATTGCGCCATCAGTTTTCTGGCAACACTTTTCTGTGGTTTGAAATCGATACCGTACGTTGCTCCCTGCCCGTTCAGTATGTCGGTCAGAATGGCTATCTCGTCAAGCATCGTGAAGAATCGGTCAACCTCTTCGGCACTGATGCTGCCCTGTCTGCCCCAAATCTTTCGGGCGGTATAGACCCACGTATCATCGTTGTCGCTTGACTTCATACAGCGTATCCAGTGCTTGCCTATCTCGAAACCACCCATACGGGCTATCAGTTCGCTACGTGTGTTAATCAGCTCTTCTTCTAAAAGCTCTTTAGGGGTAGATTCAAATAGGTATTTGATGCGTGGCAGCGACGAGCCGTAGTCGGCTATCAAGCGGTTGATAAACAACAGCTCGGCACGCTCTGACGACGTAGCGCTCAGGAACTGCTGGCGCATCGCTTCCCAGTCCTGCTGCTCTATCTCCTGTTTGCGGTTAAAGAGCCGTTGGCGCAGGTTGTCCAGGGCGAAGACACGATTCATTTCGATGTTCGTTAGCGTCACGAATTCCTGTCGTGACGAGGTGTGTAAGATATCGCTCATGGTGCTGCTTACTCCTCAGGTTTTGATGCGGCCTCACGCCAATAGAGACGCGAGAAAAATTCGAGTATATAGCCCTGTTCGGTGCAGTACGACTCGCCTAAATGGATGTCTACCTCAAAGTCTTTCAATCGGTTGGCTCCGTAGCGCAGCATCTTGGGCGCAAACTCCTCCTTGCCCTGCTCGCTCCAGATATAGGGGCGCTTGGAGGCCAGAATGCGCTCAGCTTCGGCCAGCATATCGCGCGCGGCAGTAATCATGTCGGGGTCGTACGTGGACGGCAGAAAGCCCCACGTGCAGTCGTGAAGCACTATCTCGTCCATCGTCAGTCCCATCGCCTTGCCCTCGGCCACATGGCCCTCTACGGTGTCAATCTTCGCGTAGATGTTCTCGACGAATTGCCGTCCTGTTATCTTCCCATGCTCATAGTCATCCCATTCGAACCAATTGTCGGCATAGAAGTCCTGTGCAGGGTCGTAGAGCCCCACAACGGCATCGATGACCGTCTGGCGCACTATCTTGGTCGTATAGGCCGCCACGTTCTCCAGAGGCGTGCTGAACAACCACTGGCGCAGTTGCTGGTTGTCGGCAGTAAACAGATGGGTGTAGCGAGCCTTCATCTCCTCTACTCCCTCGTCCGTGAGAGGACGCTCGATACCTTCATCAAATCGCGCGCACGTACCTTTATATAATATATCCGTATCGAACGGTTTCGTACGGAAGAAGTGCCAGGCCAGCTTCTCGTAAGCAGTCTCAGCCCAGTTATAGTTCATGTCAAAACGCTCGTCGGCCAGACGCTCATTCAGTGTTTCCAAATTTTCTATTCTATCTTTCATGCTGCAAATTTACACATAATCTTCTGAACCGCCAAATGCCCCACCCCGAAAAGTTGTGTCTCATCTCATTGTCTCAATGTCGCATAAGGAGTATAATAGTAGTATTATAAGTATTCTATTTATCATAATATTATAAACACTACCTATATAGATACACATGGATAGTCCTTATGAGACAATGCGACGATGAGACGCGACACTCCCTTACTCCCCCTCAGTCTGCACTTTTTGAATTTTATTAACACCAACAAATCGGCATTCACACCCCCTGCCGAAAGGCTCCGCACGCCCTGCGCATAGGCTCCACACCACCCTTCCACGCACTCCGCACCACCTTTCCACGCATTCCGCATCATGTCCGCACGCACTCCGCATCATGTCCGCACGCACTCCGCACAACCCTTTCACGCACTCCAGACATACACAAGAAAGTTCCCATAGTTTGCGCATTTTCTTAAAGAGTATTAAAACGAATACTTTTTCTATAGTTTTTCTTTGAAAATGGTATTCTTTTTATTACCTTTGCAGCATCATAGAAAAGAAACAATGAGAGCATATAAAGTAATTGAGGTCATCAAACTACTTGAGGCAGACGGATGGATTCTTGTAGCGACAAAGGGTGACCATCGACAATACAAACACCCGCAGAAGAAGGGAAAGGTAACTATCAGAGGACATAAGAATGAGGTGTTAAGCCAATTTCTCTTGAATAGTATTTGGAAACAGGCTGGTTGGAAATAAAAGGTAAGATTATGGAAAAAATTGTTGTAAACGTATCTTGGTGTGATAAGAACTATGGCGCAGCGCTGAGCGACAATGTACCTGGCGCTG
>JAEEGF010461769.1_pt1 | contig 10989 bp, 10 predicted proteins | sample 9134171 | NCBI WGS metagenome assembly JAEEGF01 (sample SAMN16246542, study PRJNA631951) | gut metagenome | biome: gut microbiome; feature: rumen; material: AP-attached | host: Bos | place: Iran: Karaj | collected 2018-10
TGACAGGAATCAGTAAAAGCATGCTATATCGCATGAGGTGAAACAGGAACCTGTCCCTGCGTTCCCCTGCGTTCCCTGCGTTCCCGCTGCGGAGAACTTTATACTCGCTGGTCACAACGACACAGATGAAATCACCAGGAATATTTTCCTTCCATGAACTCAGACGCTTCAGTGCATAATATAGTCCAAACATCGACCATTTGACATTTTAATGGGAGATTAAATGTTAAAAATATAACAGAAGAACAATTTTGTTCCAAAAATATTTGGAAGTTTGGAACAAAAACGTTACCTTTGCGCCATATTTCACGAATAAATAATTATAGATTATGAAGTTTAGTGAATTTTACAAGCTGCTCGAAGAACATGGGTGGCGTAAAGATGGAGGTAGCAGGCACGAACATTATGTGCATCCTGACTACGATTACTTCATCCCGGTGGGCAGACACCCTTCGAAGGAAGTACCAAAAGGAACCCTCAATAAGATGCTGAAGGATGCCGGTGTTAAGAAACAATGAAAGGACATGGTAAAAGAAGTTTATTCACATTATTAATTTTATTATGGCAAAAATGTTAGTCGGTGTTATAGAAAAGGCAAGTGACGGAGGTTACGGCATCTATGCACTTGAAGACGTGATTCCCGTAACAGGTTATGGGCTCACAGAAGAAGAAGCAAAGAAGGACTTTGTGGAACAGATTAAGGAACAGGCCGACTATTACAAAAACAAAAAGGGTGTTTATCCCGAATGGTACACAGAACATCTGGAAGTGGAGTTCAGGTATGACATGTCGGCTTTCTTTATGAGTTTTCCATTCATCAATGCTTCAGAATTGGCAAAATGTCTAGGCATTAATCCGTCTCTTATGAGAAAGTATAAGAGCGGACTTGCAAAGGCGAGTAACAAACAGAAGGACATGATTCAAGAGAAGTTCAGTGGATTAGTGGAAAAACTTGAATTAGTGAAATTCTAAACTATTATGGCAGAAAAGGAAGAAAAGAGCCGCAGGCAAATTTGCTTGCGGCTTTTTACGTTTTTTGCGTTAAAAAGTATGATTTATTAGACTTTTCTTGGCGGAATTAAAGAAATTGCTTATCTTTGCAGGCAAAAGTTGGTTATATTGTACTTTTATGGATCTAAGAGTGGTTGTTAAGGAGCGTCGAGGTGTGTTGGGAATATCCCAATTGGACTTGGCGGAGATGGCGGGAGTTAGTTTGGCCACAGTGAAGGACATTGAGCGTGGTGCGGGAAACCCGTCGATGAAAACAGTGACACGAATCTTGGAGGTGTTGGGACTGGAAATGGATTTTCGGATTAGGAGGATTAGCTAATGAGACATATTATCAATAGAGCAGTGCTTTTTATAGTAACAATTAATTATCAAATAAGATTATGAAAAAACTGAAAGGAACAAAGACTGAGCAGAACCTCAAGGAGGCTTTTGCTGGTGAGAGTATGGCTAGGAACAAGTACACTTACTTTGCTTCGAAGGCTAAGAAGGACGGTTTCGTGCAGATTGCTGCCATCTTTGAGGAGACTGCTGCCAACGAGAAAGAGCACGCCAAGATGTGGTACAAGTACCTGAACGGTGGTAGCGTGAGTGACACCCAAACGAATTTGGCTGATGCTGCTGGTGGTGAGAACTATGAGTGGACGGATATGTATGCCCGTATGGCCAAGGAGGCTCGTGAAGAGGGCTTTGAAGAGATTGCTGAGAAATTCGAAATGGTGGGTGCGATAGAGAAGCACCATGAGGAGCGTTATCGCAAGTTGTTGAAAAATATTGAAGATGCTGTGGTGTTCAGTCGCGAAGGAGATGTCATCTGGCAATGCTCAAATTGTGGACACATCGTCATTGGCAAGAAGGCACCTGAGGTTTGTCCCGTTTGCGACCACCCGCAGAGCTTCTTCCAGATCAAGGCAGAGAATTATTAAAGCTGGGATATATTGAAAAGCGTTACAACGGGTAAATGCGAGACTATCCCGATAGGATGACGGCGGAGCAGGCGAGGGCGTTTGGGGAGGATGTGCTGAACATCGTCAGTCAGATACCTCGTGGAAAAGTTACGACCTATGGGCATATTGCGGCATTGGCAGGATGGCCGAGTCATGCGAGGATGGTGGGGAGGACGCTCCGTTATATGCCAGGAGCAGAGACATTACCTTGCCATCGGGTGGTGAATATCGTGGGGCGAACGGCTCCTGGATGGTCTCGGCAACGCATACTGTTAGAAGAGGAGGGCGTGACCTTTAAGGCCAATGGGCATGTGGATATGAGTAAACATCTCTGGGAACCGGGAACTAATTGAAAATTTAGAATTGAGAATTAAGAGAATTGAGAGTGACTAAGGCTAAGGAGATTATCGCATATATGGAGTCGTTGCGCAATGAGGAGCAGCGACGGATACTCATGGGGTTCTTTAAGACGGGGCCTGGGGAGTATGGTTATGGCGATGAGTTCCTGGGACTGAAGGTGCCACAGACGCGGGAGATCGTAAAAGCGGCAAAAGATTTACCGCTTGAAGATATTCCTGAATTGGTGATGTCCAAATGGCATGAGGTGAGGCTCTGTGGACTACTGATACTTGTGGCTCAATTTGAGAAGCAGGCAACCAAGAGATTGGAGAACGATCCAGTGGCGATCAAGAAGCGCGATGAGATTGTGACGATGTATTTGAAATATGCTGAGCGGGCGAATAACTGGGATTTGGTGGATTTGTCTGTCCATAAGATATTAGGGCATTGGCTGATGTTGCCTTCGAACTTAGGCGACAGAGATTATAAGTTCAAGGTGATGGATGAACTGGCTGCCAGCGACAACCTGTGGAAGCAACGTATGAGCATCGTATGTTCGTGGAAGACTTCGCAGATGGGGGATCCTTCGTGGTGCTTGCGGTATGCGGAGATCCACTTGCACCATCCGCATGACTTGATGCACAAGGCTGTGGGGTGGATGCTTAGAGAGATGGGCAAACGGGTTTCGATGGACCTCCTTCGTGATTTCCTCCGTCAGCATGCTCACGAGATGCCTCGCACGATGCTGCGCTACGCTATTGAGAAAATGAGCGATGAAGAACGCAAACAGTGGCTGGAAATCCCTATGGAGAAGTGTATGCCTTCAGTCTCAAAGATGAGTCCCTATGCAGGTGTCCCCATTCCTCAGTTTGTGGACATCATATTGCATGATACCAAGAATAGTGATGAGGCCGTGTATTACCTGCGCTCACCTTTATCCGACGCTTCTGACGTTGTATGACCAGACCATTGATTCTTTGAAGTGTGCAGATGCTATCCGTCGGCTACGTCAGGAGCATTATGAAGCGACTGGTACGATGGCTCACGAGCCGGAACCTTCGAATTCAATCGTGTTAACCGTTTCTGGTTTCTGGGAGAGATTGGACAGGATGTTGATCTGTATAACAAGTCCCTTGGGGCGAATGTGAAAAACAAGATCAGGAAGAGTACATAAGAAAGAGAGGGGCCTTCACAGGCGCCTCTCTCGTAGATTTAAGGGAAACAAGGATTGGGGACCAACCCTTTCGTTTAGTATTGTGAGACATTTTTTATTGTTTCACGGTGCAAAGATAAGAAAAATAATTGAATCAGAATGCAATTTTTGTAATTACTTTTGTTAAAAATATCTTACAAAAATTAATTGTATTAATTAACTATAAATCAGGATGTTATATCAAAAATATTTATTATCTTTGTAAGATATTTTGCCTAATTTTTGAGGGTTAAAACGACGATCTCTCCCGTGGCATCGAAGCGGAAGGGAATAAGACCACCGAGGCCGGCTGTGACGAAAAGTGACTGCCGGCCTTCTTCGTACCAACCGTTGACTTCTTTGCTGGTGACAGTCATGGGGCACCAGCCAAAGAGGGAGAACTGCATCTTGTGGGTGTGACCGCTAAGGGTGAGTTGGGCACGACCATCGGGGATGATCTTACGGCGCCAGGCGGAGGGGTCGTGTTCGAGGAGGACGGTGAAAGGGCGATAGTCAGAGCGCTTGTTTAGACCACCCCTGGAAAAAGATAGCGTTTTCTTGATATCGCCCTTCTGGGGGAATTTGATACCGTCGCCATCGTTCTCCATACCGGCAATGACGATGTGGGCACCTTTCCGTTCAATGATGCGATGTTCGTTCTGTAGTACAGTCCAACCCAGTTGTTGCTCCAGACTGACGGTCTCACGGCAGTTGGCTACCTTCCTGGCAGCATCGGCATTGCTGTACTCGGCATAGTCGTGATTACCAAGGACGGAGTAGACACCATCCTTCGCCTTGAGCTTGCTCAGCACGTCGATGTGAGGGTAAATGTCTTGTGGCTGGATGTTCTGCAAGTCGCCGGTAAAGACAATCAGGTCGGGGTGCTGGGCGTTGATACTGTCGACAGCACGTTGCAAGACGTCCTTGTTACGATCGGTATACGAACCCACATGGGCATCGGAGAAGAGCACAATCTTATAGCCTTTGAAGGCCTCAGGCAGATCAGGAGAGCTGTAGGTCTGATGATTCACCTCCAGTTTGTTGAAGCCCACAAACGCCCCATAGAACAGGATATACCAGATGACGGGCACACAGAGGAGTCCCACCATATTACCATAGTTCTTGCGACTCCGAAACAACTTGCAGAAGCCCAGTCCTGTGATGGAGCATAACATAAACACCGCCTTGGGAATCGCTATCGCCCCGAGCAACAGCAAGTAAATATATAATATGACGGGTTTGTCGGGGATGAAGTTCTTCTCGTACATCAGTACGATGGTATAGGCGCAGAGCACGACACTCGGCAGCCAGTTCCTGATCCGTTTGCCCTGAGTCAGGCGATGACGCCAATAGTGCTGGTCGAAATACAGGTCTGGAATAAGAATCAGCAATAAAAAGAGATAGGGTGCTCGTGCTATCATTGGTCTGGGTTCTCTACATATCCTTGATACTTCTCGACGAGGCCGCCCATAATCGCGTCATAGGCCTGTTGACGACTGTTTTCTACATTCTCCGGTCCTTTTCCGATGGGATGGATGGGCTCATGGATGGTGAGTCGCAGCGGATGCCAATCGATTAGATTGATGAATCCTCTGGTGCGTGGCAGAATGTCGAAGGAACCGTTGATGGTCAGGGGTACGACAGACAACTGCAGTTCGTCGGCCAGTGCGAAAGCGCCCTTGCGAAACTTGCCCATATGGCCCGTAAACGAACGGGCACCCTCAGGGAACACCGTCACGCTGTAGCCCTCCTGGAGTATCTCCCGGGCGGTATCGTAGGTCTTCTTGATCTTCTTGGGACCGCTCTTGTCTACGAAGATCTGGTGCGACTTCCGGCAGGCATAGCCAATGAAGGGAATACGTCCCAGCTGGTGCTTCATCATCCATTTGAAGTTACGGCCCAGATGACCGTAGACCAGGAAAATGTCGAAGATGCCTTGATGGTTCGCTACAAACACGTAGCTGCGGTCTTTCTCCAATTTCTCACGTCCTTCTACCTTGACGGGTATCAGCAGTGCCCAAAGGATGATTTTCGCCCACCAGCGGCCTGGATAATAGCCCCAGAAGTGGCCGTTGCCGATAGTTGTGCCGATACCCACCTCCAAGGCGGTCACGATGGTCATAATGACCACTACCGGCAGTCCCACAAAAATCTGATATAATCTGTATAACAGTGTAATCATCTGTAAACTGTAAACCGTAAACCGTAAACTATAAACTTACGCCATCAACAGGTTTCGGGTATTCCCTTGTCCAACCGTCCCATCTGAGCTTCATCACCCCGAAGAACGCCTCACCGAAGATGCCACCCGACATCTTGCTCGTGCCCTCCTTGCGGTTCACGAAGATGACACTCACCTCCTTGATCTTGAAGCCGATCTTATGGGCCGTATATTTCATCTCTATCTGGAAAGCATAGCCCTTGAAGCGGATCTTATCGAGTTCAATGGTCTGCAGCACACGACGCTTGTAACAGACGAATCCCGCCGTGGTGTCGTGCACCTTGAAGCCTGTGATGATCCTGACGTACTTCGAGGCGAAATAACTCATCAGCACGCGACCTACAGGCCAGTTGACTACGTTGACACCACACACGTAACGACTGCCTACAGACACATCGTAGCCTTCGTCGTGACAGGCGGCATAGAGTCTTGGCAGGTCCTTGGGGTCGTGACTGAAGTCTGCATCCATCTCGAAGATGTACTCGTAGTCATGTTCCAACGCCCATCTGAAACCAGTGATGTAGGCTGTTCCTAACCCCAGTTTCCCGCTGCGCTCGATGATGAACAAACGGTCGCAGAACTCCATCGCCATCAGTCCTCTGACGATGGCTGCCGTTCCGTCGGGGGAGCCGTCGTCGATCACGAGAATATGGAAGCACTTGTCCAGGGCGAATACCGCACGAATGATCTTCTCGATATTCTCCTTCTCGTTATACGTCGGGATGATGACAATACTGTCGCTTTGGTGCATAATCTTACGAATTATGGTGCAAAAGTAATAAAAATCCGCGATATGTGTACGCTAATCAAAGAATTTTTAGTATTTTTGCACACAATTTCTAATGAATATACAGGAATTAGAGAAGAAATATGCCAAACTGCCGCAGGTGTCGGCACTGGCGAAAGAGCTGGGAAAATCCTCGAAAACGACGATTTTCCTTGAAGGCTTGTTGGGTTCTTCGGCCCCGATGCTCTTTGCCAGCTTGGCTAACATGCCCCCTAAGTTTGGGGGCTTGAGGGCGCTGTTCGTTCTGCAGGATGCCGAGGAAGCGGGCTATTTCTATCACGACCTCACGCAGTTGATGGGAACGGATCAGGTGCTGTTCTTCCCCTCCAGTTACCGTCGGGCGGTGAAATACGCCCAGCGCGATCCTGCCAGTGAGATCCTGCGCACGGAAGTATTGTCTAGGATTAATTCGTGGAAGGATAAAGGTGGAGGGTTAAAGGAGAATACTTTGTACATTGTATCCTACCCAGAGGCACTGGCAGAACTGGTGGTGTCGAAGAAGAATCTCGACGACCGGACGCTGGTGTTGAAGAAAGACCAGACCGTGTCAGTCGCTGAAATCGGGAAGACGCTGCGGACCTTTGGTTTTCGTGAGGTGGACTATGTCTACGAACCCGGACAGTTTGCCCAGCGTGGTTCCATTCTCGACGTCTATTCCTTCAGTTGCGAATATCCCTACCGTATCGACTTCTTTGGCGATGATATCGACTCCATCCGAACCTTTGAGGTGGAGAACCAGCTCTCGCGGGAACAGCGGGAACAGGTGGAGATCGTACCAGAACTGGCGACAGGGGCAGGGGAGAAAGTGCCATTCCTCTCGTTCGTACCTCAGGATGTGCTGTTGGTGACGAAGGACTTCCTCTATGTGCGTGACGCCATCGACCGTACCTATCAGGAGGGTTTCTCTGCTCAGGCCCGTACTGAACAGCTCGAATCTGCCACAGAGATGGAGCGTGCAGAGATAGAACGACAGTTGCACCGTGAGATGCAGTTGGTTACAGGGCCACAGTTCATGCGTGATGCCGTCAACTTCCGTCGCATCGAATTCGGTCATCGCCCCTCCACGGCCCCTGAGCTGTCGCGCTCGGCTTTGCCGCTTGCTACCGAAGGGACGCAAGAAGGACGCTCATCACTCGTCACTCTTCATTTCAACGTTTCCGTCCAGCCGCTGTTCCATAAGAACTTCGAGCTGCTCACGCAGACCTTCGAGGACTATCTACTGCAGGGCTATCAGATCTATATCTGTGCGGACAGTCAGAAACAGAATGAGAGATTAAAAGATATTTTTGCCGAGCAGGCAAAAATATCTTTTAATCCCGTCCAGAATACCCTCCACGAGGGCTTTGCAGACAACGATCTGCGTATCTGCGTCTTTACCGACCACCAGATCTTTGACCGTTTCCATAAGTATAACCTGAAGAGCGATAAGGCCCGCAGTGGAAAGATGGCCCTCACGCTGAAGGAGATCCAACAGTTTGAGATTGGCGACTTTGTGGTGCATGTGGATCATGGTGTGGGTAAGTTTGGTGGGCTGGTACGGCTGCCTCAGGGCGATGGGTATCAGGAGATGATCAAGATCATCTACCAGAACGGCGACTCGATCTACGTATCCATCCACTCTTTATATAAGGTCTCGAAATACAAGTCGCAGGACAATGGCCAGCCACCTCGTCTCTCCACCCTCGGCACAGGCCAGTGGGAGAAACTGAAGGAGCGCACGAAGAAACATATCAAGGACATCGCCCGCGACCTGATCAAACTCTACGCCAAGCGTCGTCGTGAGAAGGGTTTCGCCTTCAGTGCCGACTCCTATCTGCAACACGAACTCGAGGCCAGTTTCCTCTATGAGGATACCCCTGACCAGCTGAAGGCCACGCAGGATGTGAAGGCCGATATGGAGATGGCCAAGCCGATGGACCGTCTGGTGTGTGGTGATGTGGGCTTCGGTAAGACCGAGGTAGCGGTGCGTGCTGCCTTCAAGGCTGCTACCGACGGTAAACAGGTGGCTGTGCTGGTGCCAACGACGGTGCTTGCCTATCAGCATTTCCGTACCTTCTCCTCCCGTCTGAAGGATATGCCCGTGCGGGTGGATTACCTCACGCGTGCCAAATCGGGCAAACAGACCACGGCCTTGTTAAAAGACCTCGCCGAAGGTAAGATTGATATCCTGATAGGTACGCATAAGCTCATCGGTAAGTCGGTGCAGTTCAAGGATCTTGGATTGCTCATCATCGACGAGGAACAGAAGTTCGGTGTCTCTACCAAAGAAAAGCTGCGCCAGATGAAATCGAATGTCGACACCCTCACGATGTCGGCGACACCGATACCACGCACCCTGCAGTTCTCGCTCGTAGGCGCCCGTGACCTCAGCGTCATCCAGACACCGCCGCCCAACCGCTATCCCATCCAGACGGAGATCCATACCTTCGGTGCAGAGATCATTGCCGACGCCATCAATTTCGAGATGTCGCGCAACGGACAGGTGTACTTTGTCAACAACCGCATCAGCGACCTCACGCATATCGCCGAGATGATCCACAACCATATCCCCGATGCCCGTGTGGCTATTGGTCACGGACAGATGAAACCCGAGGAACTGGAGAAGATCATCCTCGACTTCTCGAACTACGACTACGACGTGCTGCTCTCTACTACCATCGTTGAGAACGGTATTGATATCCCCAACGCCAACACCATCATCATCAACGGTGCCCATAACTTCGGACTCTCCGACCTCCACCAGATGCGAGGACGTGTGGGACGCGGCAACCGCAAGGCCTTCTGTTATCTGCTCGCACCGCCTCTGGCCAGTCTAAACCCGGAGTCGCGTCGTCGTCTGGAGGCCCTCGAGAACTTCTCCGATCTCGGTTCTGGCATCAATATCGCCATGCAGGACCTCGATATCCGTGGTGCGGGTAATCTCCTGGGTGCCGAGCAGAGTGGCTTCATCTCCGATCTCGGCTACGAGACCTATCAGAAGATCCTCAACCAGGCGATGGCGGAGTTGAGGAATGAACGGGTAGGGGAGACAAGAAGACAAGGAGTTCAAGGAGTTCAAGACAATAGTTCTGCCGCTCGTGTAAGCGCTTCAGGTAATGTCCTGAACTCCTTGTCTCCCTGTCTCCCTGACTCCTTGTCATTCGTCGACGATTGCACCCTCGAGTCTGATTTGGAGATGTACTTCCCTGATCAGTATGTGCCCAGTGATTCAGAGCGTATGCTGCTCTATCGTGAACTCGACAACCTCGCTGCCAGTCAGCATCTCGATGATGACCTTGCAGCCTATCGTCGTCGCCTTACAGACCGCTTTGGTGCTATCCCCGATGTTGCAGAAGAACTCATTCGCGTCGTGCCACTTCGTGTCTGTGGCAAACAGCTCGGCATCGAGAAGATTATTCTCAAACAGTCCAAGATGCACTTCTATTTCGTCAGCAATCCGGAGAGTCCCTATTTCCAGAGCGAGGCCTTCGGACGCATCCTCGACTATGTGGCCCGTCATCCTCGGCAATGTAACTTCCACGAGACCGCCGGTAAGCGTTCCGTCATCATCTCCGACGTTGCCTCGATTGAAGCTTCTCTGACAATTTGTCGTGAGATTCTGACATCTTGACATATTTGTTCATTCCACATTCCACTTTCCACATTCCTCATCATCTCTGGCACATTGCTTGCCTAAACCATCATGACCGCGAATCATTCGACGGCCAAAAAGTTTTAATATTGTATCACTTTAAAAATATAATTAGGAGGTAAAGATTATGATGCCAATGATGAGAACAAACAACTGGATTCCTGCAGTGTTCAACGATCTGTTTAACACGGAGTTTCTGCAGAAGACCAACTGCACTGCACCTGCGATTAATGTGAAAGAAAGCGACAAAGCCTACATCGTAGAGCTCGCCGCACCGGGCATGAAGAAGGAGGATTTTAATGTACACATCAACGACGAAGGCAACCTCGTCGTGAAGATGGAGAGCAAGACCGAGAAGAAGGATGAGGACAAGAACACCCGCTACTTGCGTCGTGAGTTCTCTTACTCAAAGTTTGAGCAGACGCTGATCTTGCCAGATGATGTAAAGAAGGAGGATATCTCGGCTCGCGTCGACAACGGTGTCCTGACCGTAGAACTCCCCAAGATCATCGAAGAGAAGGTCAAAGTCTCCCGCCAGATCGACATCGCATAATCGGTGTTATGGTCAAAGATTAACCACATTTGCCTGGGCTCGCAGTCACTGCGGGCCCTTTTTTTATAATTCCTGCCCATTTTCTTTTGCACTTTGCTCAATTTTGCATAACTTTGCCATCAAAATGGCTTAGTTACTCTGTCTCGGCAAAAAAAAGATTGAAATCTTTTGTTCTGCGCTCAACTTTTCGTAACTTTGCAGCAAAGAAATTTAAAACGGTTACTGCGATGAAAATATTGGCTATTAATCCGGGAATGATCTCGACGAAAGTGGGAATCTTCCAAGACGAGGAGTTGCTGATGCACGCCACG
>JAEEGF010762352.1_pt1 | contig 10989 bp, 11 predicted proteins | sample 9134171 | NCBI WGS metagenome assembly JAEEGF01 (sample SAMN16246542, study PRJNA631951) | gut metagenome | biome: gut microbiome; feature: rumen; material: AP-attached | host: Bos | place: Iran: Karaj | collected 2018-10
GCCCGTCCTGTATGCGCCAGGCTTCCCCCCGCAGCTCCTCCCGGCTGTCGTCGATGAACAGGTAGCTGCCGTCGTGGATGGCGCAGAAGGTCCGGCCCTGGCTGTCTTTGTAAGTGATGTCCTCAAAGAGCCGCAGCCCGTCCAGGACGTCGTCCTTGACCTGCTGATAGTGGGGGAGGAGGTTCACCTTCGTGAGCCCGAGGCCCGGCAAAAAACGTTCATAGGTTGGGTCAATGGCCTCGCCTTCCTCCTCGGGCTGGGCGTAGACCACGTCAGCGGCGTTCATGCTCCCGGCGCTGATGCCGATAACCACTCCGCCGAAGCCCTTCATAAGCTCCCTGAGGCCGATCCGCCGGAAGAAGCGGTTCTGGGTGGGCACGTGGCCGCCGCTCAGGATGATGAGGTCGGCGTCCCGCACCAGCTCCGCCGCCCTATCCTCGTTCCGGCTGTCCAGGACCCCAAAGGTCTCAAACCGGAACCCGGCGTCCTCGAAGTAGCCTCGGGTGACCCCGGCGTAGAAGTCCGTGATCTCCCAGCTGTCGGGGTGGGAGCAGATATTGAGGCCCCGGATGGGGTCGGGGAGACAGCGCCGAAGCTCGTCAATAAAGCCGTTGGCGCCGTTCAGTTCGCCCCTGTCCTCGGGGTTCACCTGGCTGGTCAAAAAACAGATCATACGTCCCTCCTCGATCCCGATTTGTTCTCTCGGGCGGCATTTCATGGTTGCCTTTTCTCCTGTGAGTATAGTATAATGTTTTCGACAAATCAAGAAGGGGCGTGACTATGAAGATTTCAAACGATATCCTGTACGTGGGCGTCAACGATCACAAGGTGGACCTGTTCGAGGGCCAGTACAAGGTGCCCAACGGCATGTGCTACAACTCCTACCTCATTTTGGACGAGAAGGTAGCCGTCATGGACACCGTGGATCAGCGCTTCACCCACGAATGGCTGGACAACCTGGAGAGTGCCCTGGCTGGCCGGCAGCCGGACTACCTCATTGTCCAGCACATGGAGCCGGACCACTCCGCCAACATCGACAGCTTCCTCAGGACCTATCCCAACGCCATCGTGGTGGCCACAACCAAGGCCTTCGCCATGATGGACAACTTCTTCGGCTCCGACCTGGTGAGAAATCGCCGGGCGGCGGAGAACGGCGGCACCCTGGAGCTGGGCCGCCACACCCTCACCTTCGTTTTCGCGCCCATGGTCCATTGGCCTGAAGTCATGGTGACCTATGACAGCGCTGACAAGGTTCTCTTTTCCGCGGACGCCTTCGGCAAGTTCGGCGCTCTCGACAGGCCCGAACCCTGGGACGATGAGGCCCGCCGGTACTACATCGGCATCGTGGGCAAGTACGGCGCCCAGGCCATGAACCTGCTGAAGAAGGCCGCCGGCCTGGACATCGCCACCATCTGCCCCCTGCACGGTCCCGTCCTGGACAAGGACCTGGGGCACTACATCAAGCTGTACCAGACCTGGGCGTCCTACTCGGTGGAGACCGAGGGCGTGGTCATCGCCTACACCTCCGTCTACGGCCACACCCGCAAGGCTGTGGAGCTGCTGGCAGACAAGCTCCGCCAAGGCGGCTGCCCCAAGATAGTGGCTCACGATCTGGCCCGTACGGACATGTCCCTGGCCGTCAGCGACGCCTTCCGCTACGGGAAGCTGGTCCTGGCCACCACCACCTATAACGCGGACATCTATCCCTTCATGCGGGAGTTCATCGATCACCTCACCGAGCGGAACTTCCAGGGCCGCACCGTGGCCTTCATGGAGAACGGCTCCTGGGCGCCCATGGCCTATAAGATCATGAAGGAGAAGCTGTCCTCCTGCAAGAATTTGACCTTTGCGGAGAACGTGGTCCGGATAAAGTCTGCCATAAGCGAGGCCAACAAGGAGGAGATCACCGCCCTGGCCCAGGAGCTTTGCAAGGACTACCAGGCCCTCTCCTCTGAGACCGCCAACAAGAATGACATGACCGCCCTCTTCAAGATCGGCTACGGTCTCTATGTGGTCACGTCCAACGACGGGAAGAAGGACAACGGTCTCATCGTCAATACCGTGGCCCAGGTGACCAGCCAGCCCAATCGCATCGCCGTCACCATCAACAAGATGAACTACTCCCACCATGTGATCGAGCAGACCGGCGTCATGAACCTGAACATTCTCTCCGAGGAAGCGCCCTTCTCAGTGTTCGAGAACTTCGGCTTCCAGTCCGGTCGCACGGCCGACAAATTCGCCGGCGAGGAGCTGACCCGCACGGACAACGGCCTGGTGATGCTCCGCAAGTATGTGAACGCGGTCATGTCCCTGAAGGTGATCCAGTACATCGACCTGGGCACCCACGGCATGTTCATCTGCGACGTGACCGAAGCCAGGGTCATCAGCAACGCCCCCTCCATGACCTACGCCTTCTATCATGCTCACGTGAAGCCCAAGCCCGCCACCGAAGGCAAGAAGGGCTTCGTGTGCAAGATCTGCGGCTACGTCTACGAGGGAGAGACGTTGCCCGACGATTTCATTTGCCCGCTGTGCAAGCACGGCGCAGCGGATTTTGAACCTATCCAGTGAGCCATTCAGAAAGGAAACAGCATGAACAAGTACGCCGGAACCCAAACCGAAAAGAATCTGCAGGCAGCCTTTGCCGGGGAATCCCAAGCCAGGAACAAGTACACCTACTTTGCCTCCAAGGCCAAGAAGGAAGGGTATGAACAGATCGCCGCCCTATTCCTCATGACCGCGGACAACGAGAAGGAACACGCCAAGATGTGGTTCAAGGAGCTGGAGGGCATCGGCTCCACAGCCGAGAACCTGCTGGCCGCTGCCGAAGGCGAGAACTACGAGTGGACCGATATGTATGAGGGCTTTGCCAAGACCGCCGAAGCGGAGGGCTTTGCGGAGCTGGCCGAGAAATTCCGCCTGGTGGGCGCCATCGAGAAGCACCACGAGGAGCGGTATCGGGCGCTGCTCAGGAACGTGGAGACCAAAGCCGTGTTCGAGAAGGCCGAGGTGAAGGTGTGGGAGTGCCGTAACTGCGGCCACATCGTGGTGGGCGTCAAGGCCCCCGAGATCTGCCCCACCTGCGCCCATCCCCAGAGCTATTTTGAAGTATCCGCCAACAATTATTAAGACAGGAGGAACAGCCTATGGAACAGAAATTTTATGTGTGTGAGACCTGCGGCAACATCATCGCCATGGTGAAGCCTTCCGGCGTCCCCGTCATGTGCTGTGGTCAGAAGATGAAGCAGATCATCCCCGGCACGGCCGACGCCGCCCTGGAGAAACATGTGCCCGTCTGGCAGCAGGAGGGGAATCTGGTCACCGTGAAGGTGGGCGCCGCCCCCCATCCCATGATCGCCGCCCATCACATCGAGTGGGTGAGTTTGCAGACCAAAGCGGGCAACCAGCGCAAGGCCCTTGCCGTGGATGGCGCGCCCGAAATCACCTTCGCCCTCACCGACGGCGACCAGGTGGAGGCGGTCTACGCCTATTGCAACCTCCACGGACTGTGGAAAGCATAAGCAACGAAAAGCAATCCAAAAGCAATCCAACGAAAGGAGAAACAGCCATGAAGTACGTTTGTCCCTGCGGCTATGTTTACGATCCCGAGGTCGGTGATCCCGACAACGGCATCGCCCCCGGTACCCCCTGGGAGGAAGTGCCCGCCGATTGGACCTGCCCCATCTGTGGCCTCGACAAGGATTCCTTCACGGAGGAGTAACCCCGTTATCGACGCGAAAGCCGCCGTCCGTTTGACGGCGGTTTTTGCTGCCCGGCGGCGAAACCTGTGGGCAGGCCGTGTTTTTCATGTTGCACATTTTGATCAAACCATGTAGAATAGGGCCTATGAAGCGATTGGTTTGCAGTTTGATGATCCTGTTGGACCTGGCGCTGCTGGCGGCCTGCTGCGAAGGATTCACCGGGGCGGCGGCGGAATGGACGGCCGTACCCACGGCGGACGCGGCTGAGCCCACGGATACTCCGGCGCCCTCGGCCACACCGGTGCCCACCCTTGCTCCCCCGGTATCGGTGGAGGTGGAAGCGCCAAAGGCGACGCCCTGTCCCACGGCGATGCCTTCGGATACGCCGGAGCCTACGGACATACCCACGCCCACACCGGAGCCCACTCCTGATTGCCTCCACGGAGCGGCCCATCCTGACGTGTTCGGCACGGGCGATCCGCTCAAGACGGAAAGCTCCTATGTGAGCGACCAGGTGAGCATCCGGATCGAGAAGATCGAAAACCCCGAGGGTTTCCCCAAGCCCATGGTCTGCTTCGTGGCGGACATCTATATCGAGGACGTCACCAGCATCCGCTCGGCCTGGTCCCGGGACACCCTGAGAAACAGCGCCAATGATCCCATGGACGTGCTGGATCTGATGGGCCGGGAAAATGCCCTGCTGATGATAAACGGGGACTATGTTTCCAAGTGGGACTTCGGCTGCGTGGTGGTCAACGGCGAGGTGGCTCGCCGGGTGGACAACCCTCGGTATGACCCCTGCGTGCTGCTGCGGGACGGGCGGATGCTCACGCTGGACGGGAACGCGACCAGCAGCGACCAGATCATAGCCATGGACCCCTGGCAGGCCTGGTGCTTCGGACCTGCTCTGCTGGACGGGAACGGCCACGCCAAGGACACATTCAACTCAAGTCTGACCGGCGCCAACCCCCGGACGGCCCTGGGATATTACGCGCCGGGACACTATTGCTTCGTGGTGGTGGACGGCCGCCGCAACGCCTATTCCCGAGGCATGACCCTGCCGCAGCTGTCCCGGTTCATGGAATCCCTGGGTTGCCAGGCGGCCTACAACCTGGACGGCGGGGACAGCTCTGTCATGGCGTTTGACGGAAGGCGGGTGAACGCCCCTCGCAGCAGGCGAAGCATACCGGACGTCATCTATATCGCCGAACCGAGAAAGGTACAGTGACCCCTTTTCGCGGGAACAGGCCTTTTGCGCGCCTCCGTGGAGAGGAGAAACTTTGGACGAATCGCAGCAGCCGACCCATGGTCTGGGCCGGCTGTTGTTTTTGCACGATGGGTTTGTCCTGATGCACAGCGGTCCTGCCGCGGTTCAGTGCATCTCGCAGGAGGCGCAGGAAGGGACGTCGGGGAACTGGGCGGGGTCGTAGGGGATGCCGTTTTTGTCGAAGTAGTCCTTGAGGGCGGCCTTCACCGCCTCCTCCGCCAGGACCGAGCAGTGGAGCTTGTAGGCGGGGAGCCCGTCCAACGCCTCCACCACGGCCTTGTTGGTCAGCTCCATGACCTTCTCCACGGGCTGGCCCTTGATCATCTCCGTGGCCATGGAGCTGGAGGCGATGGCGCTGCCGCAGCCGAAGGTAGAGAACTTGGCGTCGGTGACCACGCCGCCGTCGATTTTGAGAAAGATCTTCATGATGTCGCCGCACTTGGCGTTGCCCACCTCGCCCACGCCGTCCGCGTCCTCGATGACGCCCACGTTCCGGGGGTGGAGAAAATGATCCATCACTTTTTCACTGTATAAAGCCATTTTTTTCGTCCTTTCCGCTTTAGAGCATATGGGCCCGCCGCCCGCTTTGAAGGTCCTGCCAGATGGGGGAGAATCCCCTGAGGTATTCCACGATCCGGGGCACCTCGGCCAATATGGCGTCCACCTCCGCCTCTGTGTTCTCCTCGGAGAGGGTCAGCCGAAGGGACCCGTGGGCCACCTCGTGGGGCCGTCCGATGGCGAGCAGCACGTGGCTGGGGTCCAACGACCCGGAGGTGCAGGCGGAGCCGGAGCTGGCGCAAATGCCCGCCTGGTCGAGGAGGAGCAGCAGGCTTTCACCCTCGATGCCCTCGAAGCAGAAGTTCACGTTGCCGGGGAGGCGGCGCGTCCGATCCCCGTTGAGGGCGCTGTGGGGGATCTTGGAGAGGCCGTCCATGAGCCGGTCCCGAAGGGCCGACACATAGGCCCCGTTCCTGTCCAGGTTCGCCACCATGTCCTCCAGGGCCGTCACCATGGCGCAGATGCCCGCCACGTTCTCCGTGCCCGCCCGGCGGTTTCGCTCCTGGGCGCCGCCCTCGATGAGGGGGTAGAGGGGCAGGCCCGTCCGGCAGTAGAGGGCGCCCACGCCCCGGGGCCCGTGGAACTTGTGGGCGGAGAGGGAGAGAAGGTCGATGTTCATCTCCTTCACGTCGATCTTCACGTGGCCCGCGGCCTGGACCGCGTCCGTGTGGAAGGGGACCTTGGCCGACCTGCACACCGCGCCGATCTCCTTGATGGGCTGGATGGTGCCGATCTCGTTGTTGGCGAACATGACGGTGACCAGGCAGGTGTCGGGCCGGATGGCGGCCTTGACTTCCTCGGGCGTTACGATGCCGTTCTCATGGACCGGCAAATAGGTGACCTCGTAGCCCTCCTTTTCCAGGCGCTTCAGGGTGTGGAGCACGGCGTGGTGCTCGAAGGCGGTGGAGACGATGTGGCGCTTGTCCTTGGCCGCGCCGAGGCGCGCGCAGGAGCGGATGGCCTGGTTGTCGCCCTCGCTGCCGCCGGAGGTGAAGTAGATCTCCTTCGCTTCGGCACCCAGGATCGCCGCCATGCGGGTCCGGGCGTCCATAAGGGTCTCCTGGGCCCGCTGCCCTAGCTCGTAGAGACTGGAGGGGTTGCCCCAGGTGTTCCGGGCTACGTCCGTCATGACCTCCAGGGCATGGGGGCTCATGCGGGTAGTGGCCGCGTTGTCTGCATAGATCATGTACAATACCTCTTCATTGGATTCGGTTCTAGTATAACATTAAAACCTACCTTGTCAATAGGTTATATCCTCCATAGTCGAGGCGATTCACGGATCGCCCGCCGTTTTGGGCAGCAGGTCCTGAAGGGTATGGGCCATCAGATACTCGTCGATGACCTTGTCCAGCCCCTGCCACAGGGGAAAGGTGGGGCAGTCCGCCGCCTGGGGGCAGGAAGCCCCGGATTCGAGGCAGGTCACAGGAGCCAGGCTCTTCTCCGTCAGCCGCAGGATCTCGCCGATGGGGTAGTCCTCCGGCTTCCGGCTCAGCCGGTATCCGCCGCCCTTGCCCCGCAGAGCCTTTACAAGACCCGCCCGGCTGAGGCTCACGATGATGCTTTCGAGATACTTTTCCGACATACCCTCCCGCCGGGCGATCACGTCCAGGGGCACGTAGGCCCCCGTGTCGTCCTTTGCCAGGTCCAGCATGACCCTGAGAGCGTACCGTCCTCTGGTGGAGATCATCATGGCCATCGCCTCCTTTCTGCCAACCTACTATATCACAGGGTTGATGCTGACGCAATGCTCCGCAAAAAAATATGTGAACATTCCTCCAAATGGGTAAAAGAATCCTGTTTATGGGACACATAGTGTGGTATGATATAAAAAAAGGGAAACAAAGGGGACAGTATGGACACTTTAGCGGGACTGAACGAAGGACAGCTTCGGGCGGTGCAGGCCACCGAGGGCTATATCCGGGTGGTGGCGGGGGCCGGCACGGGCAAGACAAGGACCCTGACCCGGCGCTACGGGTATCTGGTGGAGGCGGGAGGCGTGAGCCCGGGCCATATTTTGGCCGTGACCTTCACCAACAAGGCGGCCAACGAGATGAAGCAGCGGGTCCGGGCCATGGTGGGGGACGCCGACACGGGCTATATCTGCACCTTCCACGCCCTGGGCCTCATGATTTTGAAGGAGGACCTGCACACCCTGGGCTGGCCGAAGAACTTCCTCGTTCTGGACGAGGAGGACAAGGATTCCCTCCTTCGCACCGTGTTCGAGGACATGGGCATGACCCTGAAGGAGATGAGCCTCCACAAGGCTGCGGATCTCACTGACGACATGAAGTGGGATTTGGCCTACGTGCCCCTCTTGACCGGCGAGAGCGACGGGCCCCTTTTGAAGCTCATCGACCGGGAGCAGAACCGCCGCCGGCAGATGTTCTACCGCTACCTCTACGAGCAGCGGAAGATCTATGCCCTGGACTTCGAGGACCTGGTGGACATGGCGGTGGCCCTGCTTCGGCAGAACAAAGAGGTCCGGGAAAAGTGGGCCAGGCGGTTCGAGTATGTGATGGTGGACGAATTTCAGGACATCGACGGCAAGCAGTACGAGCTGGCGGACATGCTCTCCTCCTGCCACAAGAACCTGTTCGTGGTGGGGGACCCGGACCAGACCATCTACACCTGGCGGGGGGCGGACGTCCATTTCATCCTGGACTTCCCCAACCGGTACCCGGGGGCCCAGACCGTCATCCTCACCGAGAACTACCGGAGCACGCCTGAGATCCTGGCCGCTTCCAACGCCCTCATCGAGAAGAACCAACAGCGGGTGGAAAGAAAGCTCCACGCCGTGAACGGCGCCGGCCCCGTGCCCCCCTACTACCACGCCAAGGATGTGGGGGCGGAGGCGAAGTTCATCGTTCAGCGCCTGCGGGAGCTGAAGGAGCAGGGGAACGACTGGCGGGACATGGCCATCCTCTACCGGGCCCACTACGTGTCCCGGAGCCTGGAGGACGCCCTGTTGCACGCCAAGATCCCCTACGCCGTCTACGGCGGCATGGAGTTCTACGGCCGCAAGGAGATCAAGGACGCCATCTGCTATCTTCGGATGCTGGCCCTGGGGGACGACCTGGCCTTCGCCCGGGTGGTGAACGAGCCCCGGCGCGGCGTGGGCAAGAAGCGCATGGCCTTTCTCCGCAGCTACGCCCAGCAGAAGGGCTGCACCCTGTACGGGGCCCTTTTGGACAACCTGGAGGACCCCATGATCCAATCCTCCGACGCCGCTTCCTTCGTGGCCCTTTTGAAGGCCTACGAAAACCACGAGGGCATGAAGATGAGCGAGCTTTTGAGCCACCTTTTGACCGAGAGCGGCTACATGAAGATGCTCAAGCAGCTGGGGGACGGGGACAGGCTGGACAACATCGCGGAGCTTTTACAGAGCCTGGAGGAGTATGAGACCAGCGCCGGGGAAGCCTGCACGTTGGAGGACTTCCTCGCGGAGGTAGCCCTCTTCACGGACCGGGATCGGGAAGACCGCAAGGACTCCGTGAAGCTCATGACCGTCCACAACGCCAAGGGGCTGGAGTTTCCTCACGTGATCGTGGCCAGCCTCAACGAGGGCGTCTTCCCCAGCCGCAAGACCGACACGGCCGAGCGCATGGAGGAGGAGCGAAGGCTCTGCTACGTGGCCTGCACCCGGGCGGAGAAAACCCTGACCCTCACCGAGGCTGCCGGGGTCTCCCACGAGGGCACGGCCCGCTACCCCTCCCGGTTCCTCTTCGACATGGGGAAGGAGCATTTGAACTATCTCGTTGAGCTGGACCCCGCCTGGGAGGGGGAGGCCCGGCGATATATCCGGTCCACCCAAAGGCGCATGGCGCCCCCCGTCGATCCCCTGGGCCCCGGCGTCCGGGTGGAGCACGCCCTCTTCGGCAAGGGCACCGTCCTCACCGTGGAGAAGGACCAGCAATGTCTGGTCATCCGTTTCGATTCCGGCCGGGAGCGGACCATCCGCTTCGACGGCCCCATTCGGCTCATATAGGTCATATCAGGAGGAAAACAACATGCCCAGAACACTCAATCAAAAGGCCAAGGTCCTGTATGTCATGCGGATCCTGCTGCAGGAAAGCGACGAGGAACATCCCCTGTCCACGGAGGACATCATCCGCAAACTGGGCGAGGTGGGCATAAAGGCCGAGCGCAAGAGCGTCTACAGCGATGTGGAGACGTTGCGCGCCTTCGGCCTGGACGTCCACGGCACCCGGGGACGGACGGCGGGGTACTACGTGGGCCTCCGCGACTTCGAGCTGCCGGAGGTCAAGCTCCTCATCGACAGCGTCCAGTCCAGCAAGTTCATCACGGAGCGCAAGACTGTGCAGCTCATCAAAAAGCTGGCGGGCCTCATGAGCGTCCACGAGGCGGCCCTCATGAAGCGGCAGCTGTATGTGAAGAACCGGATCAAGAGCATGAACGAATCCATCTACTACAACGTGGACGCCATCCATCAGGCCATCGCCGAGGACAGGCAGATCGAGTTTCGTTATTGTTCCTACACCATCACCAAGGAGCGGAAGTTTCGTCGGAACGGACGGCCCTACCGGGTGAGCCCCTTGGCCCTCTCCTGGGCGGAGGAAAACTATTACCTCATCGCCTATGAAGCGGAGGCCGGGAAGATCAAACATTTTCGGGTGGACAAGATGGACGGCATCCGGGTGACGGAGAAGTTCCGCCAGGGGAAGGACCTGCTGCCCGAGAAGGAGATGGGGGAGTATACCCGCAAGAATTTCTCCATGTTCGGCGGGGAGGGGGAGACGGTGACCCTGCGCTTTTCCAACCGGATGATGGGCGTGGTCATCGACACCTTTGGCAAGGACGTGGCCATCGCCTCGGTGGATGAGGGCCACTTCCAGATCCGCACCACCGTGGCCGTCAGTCCCCAATTCTTCGGCTGGCTCTTCGGCTTGGACGGCGAGGCCGTGATCACCGCTCCCCGGGAGGTCATGGATGCGTTCCAGGCCCAGCTCCAACGGGTAAAAGCGGGCTGCTGAAAGCCTCTCCCTTGAGGGGAAGCCGGTACTTGCGTTTGTTTCGCAAGCGCTTGGATAGATGAGGTGTTCCTACAATCAAAAAGGAGATTTTTCACCATGTCCATTCCACAATTTTGCGAGATCGCCATGCTGTGCCTGTTCGGGTGCTCCTGGCCCTTCAACATCGCCAAGGCCCTCAGGGCCAGGACCGCCAAGGGCAAGAGCGTGCTCTTCGAGCTGCTGATCCTGACGGGCTATCTCATCGGCCTCTTCGGCAAGCTCTACGCCTACCGCCAAACGGGCACTTTGGCCTATTCCGTCTGGTTCTATATGGCCGACATCCTCATGGTCAGCGTGGACCTGATCCTCTACTCAATCAACGCCCGCCGGGACAAACTGGCGGCGCAAGGGTGATTTTTAACAGCCCGTGACCCATCCGTGAACCTTTCGTGACCCGGTGCCAAAGTCCTGCGAATGGGACAATTACTTTGAT
>JAEEGF010800661.1_pt1 | contig 10989 bp, 8 predicted proteins | sample 9134171 | NCBI WGS metagenome assembly JAEEGF01 (sample SAMN16246542, study PRJNA631951) | gut metagenome | biome: gut microbiome; feature: rumen; material: AP-attached | host: Bos | place: Iran: Karaj | collected 2018-10
GCCTCTTGGATGGACTCCGCCGCCGTGCCCCGCTGGCAGCCGACGCCCGCGGTGATGATCCGCGGCACCAGGCGGAGGGCTTCGGCCCGGCCCCGGGTCCGGTGGGTGATCAGGACGTCGTACCCCTCCTCGTCCGGCTCCACCTGGGGCGGATAATCCCCGGCTATGGGGTACAGGCTCTTCAGCTTCACGGTCTCCCCCGCCAGCAGGCGGGCGGAGATCCACTTGATCCGCTCCGGATTGGCCACGGCGAGTCCCTGGCTCCGGGCCCAGGCGTCCACGGCGAAGAGACCGTGGACGTCGGTGGCGGTGGTGACCACCGGCAGGGCGCCCACGCGGCGGGCCAGGCGGACGGCCAGGGCGTTGGCCCCGCCCAGGTGGCCCGACAGGATAGGGACGGCGAAGGTGCCCAGCTCGTCCAGGACCACCACGGCCGGATCGCTGACCTTGGCGCGGACGTGGGGCGCCACGGCCCGGACGGCGATCCCCGCCGCCCCGATGAACACCAGGGCGTCGTTCCCGCCGAAAGCCCGCTCCGTCCACTCCGACAGGGCGCCCTTCTCGCACCGGTCCAGCGTCATATCCGGCTCACCCTCCTGCAGGCGGCGGCCCAGGGCCATGCCGCAGTCGGTAAAGGCGATGGCCGCGATTTTCATTTCGTCGCCTCCCGGAACTCGGTGGAGAAGTCCGCCGCGTACAGCCGGGACAGGTCGTACTCCCCCTCCAGGCAGCGGCCCACCACGATGAGGGCCGTCTTGCGGACGTCGTTGGCCCGGGCCGTCTCAAAGAGGGTGGCCACGGTGCAGCGCATCACCTTCTCGTCGGGCCAGGTGGCCTTGTAGACGATGGCCGCAGGTGTGTCGGCCGCATAGCCGCCGGCCATCAGCTCGGCGGAAAGCTCCCGCAGCAGCCCCGTGCTCAGGAAGATCACCATGGTGGCGCCGTGGGCGGCGAAGGAGCGGACGCTCTCCCGCTCCGGCACCGCCGTCCGACCCGCCATGCGGGTGATGACCACCGACTGGGACACGTTGGGCAGGGTGTATTCCGCCCGCAGCGCCGCGGCGGCGCCGCAGAAGCTGGACACGCCGGGGCACACGTCATAGGCGACACCCAGGCCCGCCAGACGGTCCATCTGCTCCCGGATGGCTCCGTACAGGCAGGGGTCGCCGGTGTGGAGCCGCACCGTCGTTTTCTGCTCCTTCTCCGCCCGCTCCATCACGGCGATCACCTCGTCCAGGGTCATGAGGGCGCTGTTGAAGATCTCGCAGCCGGGCCGGGCATAGTCCAGCAGGGCGGGATTGACCAGGGAGCCGGCGTAGATGATCACGTCCGCCTGCTCCAGAAGATTTTTGCCCCGGACCGTGATCAGGTCCGCCGCGCCGCTGCCGGCGCCTACGAAATGGATCATTCTCTCATCCTCCAGTTCTCCATCAAACGCTCCGCGTTTTCGCTCTGATGCAGCACGCCGCCCAGGTCCGCCCGGTTGGTGAACAGCACGTAGCCCGTCTCGACGCCGGGGGGCACCCGCCGCTCCAGCGTGGCCCCGATCCGCCGCCCCAGCAGGGCGCAGACGGCGTCCTGCAGGCCCTTCTCCCGCAGGATCTCCAGGGCGGCATCGGTGGTGACGCAGCCGGCTATCCGCCGCAGGGTCTCCAGCTCCGCCCCGCACAGCAGGGCGCAGGTCACCAGGGTCTCCATCCGGCCGTCGCCGGCGGAGGAGTGGGTGTTGGTCTGGCCGATGCCCAGCTTCACCAGCTTGCCGATGTGGCCCACCAGCAGGATCTCCCGGAAGCCGCACTCCACGGCGGCGTCCAGGGCGTCGCCGATGAAGTTGGAGCAGCTGACGCATTCGTCCAGGCGCAGCCGCAGCCTGTCCGCGGCAAAGTCCCGGCCGTAATTCCCCGGCACCAGAAGCAGGCGGCGTACGCCCCGGGCGGCCAGCTGCCGCAGCTCCAGGGCGATGGTGTCCGCCAGGGCCCGGTTGCTCATGGGCTCCACGATGCCGGAGGTGCCCAGCACGGAGATACCTCCCTCGATGCCCATGCGGGGGTTGAAGGTCCGCTCCGCCAGCTCCCGGCCCCCGGGGATGGACACGGTGACGGCCACGCCGCCCCCATAGCCCTGCTCCCGGCACACCCCCAGCACGTTCTCCTCGATCATCCGCCGGGGGGTGGAGTTGATGGCCGCCGCGCCCACCGGCTGGTCCAGGCCCGGCTTCGTCACCCGGCCCACTCCCTCTCCGCCGTCGATGACGACGCCGGAGGCGATCCTCTGCGCCCGGGCGAACACCAGGATCCCGGCCGTCACGTCCGGGTCGTCGCCCGCGTCCTTCCGGACGGCGCAGGAGGCCCAGCCGTCGCCCAGCTCCGGCTCCAGGATATCCAGGGTCAGCCGGACGCCCTTGGGCGTGTCCAGCTCCACGCTGTCCGCCCGCCGGCCGGTCAGCAGCATGAGCGCCGCGGCCTTCGCGGCGCCGGCGGCGCAGGAGCCGGTGGTATAGCCGCAGCGCAGCAGCTTCCCATTGACGTTTTTCGTAATGTCCAAAAAAATACCCCCCGGCAGCGAACTGCCGGGGGAAGATCGGGCAAGGGAAATGACCGGGCGCCCTCATATCCTTCGGTGTCCGCAAAGGAATATGAAACATGGAACCCGGCTGTCACGGTAACGCACTTGCGAGGGAATTTCACCCTGCTTACCCATTTGTTTGTCGCTTTGATTATATCGTCCCGGGACGGTCCCTGTCAAGGGAAATCCCGTCCTTACAGGAAGCGGTCCATCCGCTCCATGAAGGCGTTGTAGCTGTTCATGGCGTCGATGTTCATCTGCTCCTGGAGCTGCTGCCGCATCTCCTGGGACCGCTGCCGGCCCCTGTTGGCGCTGTTGAGCAGGTTGGCCACGCCCCGGAAGAACTCGTCGGTGAACTTGTCCCGGTCCGGGTACAGGCCCCGGCGGAAGTTGTTGATGACGGTGAAGTAGCGCCGGTAGGCCCGGCCCACCGCGTCCTCCCAGGACACGTAGATCTCCCGCTGGGCGCCCTCGCCCACCCGGCGCATGACCTCCGGGCTGTCCAGGATCTGACGCAGCTTGGCCGCCAGGGACGGGGCGTTCTCCTCGATCAGGAAGCCGCTGACGCCGTCGGTGACGTCCTCCGCCGCGCAGCTGCCCTCCACCAGGACGCTGCCCAGACCGCAGGCCGCCGCCTCCCGCACCACCAGGCCGTTCGTATCGAAGGTGGAGGGGAACAGGAACAGGTTCGCCCGGCAGTACCAGGCCCGGATCAGGTTTCGGTCCCGGATGGGCGGGGAGAACAGCACCTTGCCCTCCAGACCCAGGGACTGCGTGTAGGCCACGATCTCGTCCTTGTCGCCGCCGCCGCCCACGAACACCATGCGGAAATCGGTGCCGCCGTCGGACAGCAGCTTCAGGGCATCCAGGATGATCCGGATGCCCTTGTACCACATCATGCGGCCCACGAAGAGGAACATGGGCAGGTCGCGGGGCAGGTCGAAGCCCTCCGTGACCCGGGCCACCAGGGTCTCGTCCACCCGGCCCCGGGGGAAATCCACCCCGTTGGGCATCACGGTGTACTCGCCGGTATAGCCCAGCTTGCGGAGGTTCTCCCCGGCGCCGCGGCTCACCACCCACACCTCGTCGCAGGCGGAGATGTTCTCCACCAGGATCCGGGCGGCGCTGTCCCGCAGCAGCTTGCCCCGGACGGCGTTGGCGATGTCGATGTCGAACTTGGTGTGATAGGTGAACACCACCGGCACCCGGATCCGCTCCCGGAGGGCCCGGGCCAGCACCGTGGAGGTGACGGGACAGTGGCTGTGGATGATCTCGAAGCCGGACTCCTCCAGCCGGCGAAACACCTCCGTGGAGAAGGGCATGCCCGCCCGGTAGCCCACCAGCTTGGTCATGTCCAGGCTGGGATAGCGCACCACGGGGAAACGGTAGGCCCCGTCGTCGGCGCCGGGATAGTAGGGCGTCGCCACGGTGGCCTCGCCCAGCTCCCGGGAGATGATCTCGGCGTAGTTGGTGACGGCGTTGGCCACGCCGTCGATGACCGGCGGAAACGAATCGTTGATGAGGCAGACGTTCAGCTTGTTCATTGCCATTCCTCCATGCGTTCTCTGCCCCTTATCTTACTATATCCGGGCCCTTCTTGCAACAGAAAAAAACGGCGGACGCCCCCCCCGCCCATTGACGGGCCGCCGCCGCTCTGCTACAATACTGCCAGAAACAACCAAGAAAGAAAGCGAGGCGCAATACGATGAAATACGAGATCCAGGGCGAAAATCTGCCCGTCGTCATCTGCCAGCTGGAGGCCGGCGAAACCATGGTCACCGAGGGCGGCTCCATGGCGTGGATGAGCCCCAACATGAGCATGGGCACCACCAGCGGCGGCTTCGGCAAGGCGCTGGGCCGGCTCTTCTCCGGCGAGTCCATGTTCCAGAACACCTATACCGCCCAGGGAGGCCCCGGCGTCATCGCCTTCGCCTCCAAGTTCCCCGGCGCCATCAAGGCCGTGGAGATCACCCCCGACAAGCCCATCGTGGTGCAGAAGTCCGCCTTCCTGGCCGGCACCCGGGGCGTGGACGTGTCCGTCTTCTTCCAGCGGAAGATGCGGGCCGGCTTCTTCGGCGGCGAGGGCTTCATCATGCAGAAGATCTCCGGCCGCGGCCTGGTGTTCCTGGAGATCGACGGCTCCGCCGTGGACTACGACCTGGAGCCCGGACAGCAGATCGTGGTGGCCAGCGGCAACCTGGCCATGATGGACGAGACCTGCTCCATGGACGTGCAGGCCATCGCCGGCATCAAGAACGTCCTCTTCGGCGGCGAGGGTCTTTTCAACACGGTGATCACCGGCCCCGGCCGCGTCACCCTGCAGACCATGCCGCTGTCCGCCTTCGCCGAGCTGATCGCCCGCTTTATCCCCACCAACAACAACAGCAACTGACGCAGAGGCGGCGCCGGAAGAAGCCGGAGCAAAACAGAACAACGAGGCAGGGCGCCGGAGCGCCCTGCCTCGCTTTTTTCGCGGGACGTGCTCACCTCCACTTGAAGGTGACCAGGCCGTAGATGTAGAGGCCCAGCACGCAGATGGGGAGCACGTATTTGAAGACCGGCTTCATCCAGGGCCTGATCTTCAGGCCCTTGCCGGCGTTGGCCTCCGCCACGAAGTTGTCCCAGCCCCAGCCCACCTTATAGCAGCAGAACACGGAGAAGATCAGCGCGCCGATGGGCAGCAGGTTGTTGCTGACGATGAAATCCCAGAAGTCCAGCCAAACGGTCCCCTCGGAGAAGGGCTGGAAATGGAACACGCTGAAGCCCAGGGCGGTGGTGAGACTCAGCAGGAAGATGCCGACGCCGCAGGCCACGCAGCCCTTGGGCCGGCTCCAGCCGGTGAGCTCCCGGACGCAGGCCAGGATGTTCTCGAACACCGCCAGCTCCGTGGAGAAGGCGGCGAACACCATGAACAGGAAGAACAGGGTGCCCCAGACCCGGCCGCCGGCCATGTTGTTGAACACGGTGGCCATGGTGTCGAACAGCAGGGACGGACCGGCGGTCACCTCGATGCCGTAGGTGAAGCAGGCGGGGAACATGATGAAGCCCGCCATGATGGCCACAAAGGTATCCAGCAGGATCACGTTCACCGACTCGCCCAGCAGGGAGCGGTCCCGGCCGATATAGCTGCCGAAGATGGCCATGGAGCCGATGCCGATGCTCAGGGTGAAGAAGGCCTGGTTCATGGCCCCCACGATGACGCTGCCGGTGATCTTGCTGAAATCCGGCACCAGGTAGAAATGCAGGCCTTCTTTCGCGCCGGACATGGTGGCGCTGTGCACCGCCAGGACCAGCATGAGGATGAAGAGCGCGACCATCAGATATTTGGTGACCCGCTCCAGGCCTCCCTGGATATTGAAGCAGAGGATGCCGAAGCCCAGGATCACGGCCACCACCAGGTAGCCCATGTTGATCCCGGGGTTGGTGATCATCTTCAAGAAGCCCAGGTCAGCGGAATTGCCGATGAGGAACTGCACGAAGTAATAGATCATCCAGCCGGTGACCACGGTGTAGAAGGCCATGAGGGCCACGTTGCCCAGGAGACAGAGCCAGCCGTGGATCTGCCATTTCTGGCCCGGCTTCTCCAGCTTCTGGTACATGCCCAGAGGGCTGGCCTGGCTGGCCCGGCCCATGGCGAACTCCATGGTCATGCAGGGCAGACCCAGGAGCAGCAGGCAGAGGATGTACACCAGCACGAAGCCGCCGCCGCCGAACTGACCGGTCATCCAGGGGAATTTCCAGACGTTGCCGCAGCCGATGGCGCAGCCCGCACTGAGCAGGATGAAACCTAATCGGCTGCCCAGTCTTTCCCGTTCTTTCATTACAATAACTCCCTTTCTTCCCATTTGGAATGTTCTCTTATCATACAATGATTCGACAGAAGAGTAAAGAGTTTTTGAATAAGATATTCTGAGACGGGAAGGCACAGAATGAACCAGGCCGCGGGACTGAGCCCGCGGCCTGGATTTGCCGGGATAAAGGGAGAGAGGAGAAGGAAAAAAGAAAGACTACAAGAAAATCATACGCAATCAGCAGGTCACTTTAACCTGATTTGCAGAATCAGATTAACATGTTATGGCCACAATGTCAAGCGGAAGAAGCGGAGAATTTCTTTGCTTTCCGGGGCAGAAGGTGATATACTGTACGCAAATAACCGATCTCCGGCGTCAGCCGGGAGGAAAGAAGGCGCGTTCGATTGGCGTACAGCGAGGAACTGATCGCGGGCAAACTGAGACGATGGGAAAAGTATATCCTCCGTTTCCGCCTGCCGGAGTGGGAGGAGATTCCCAATATCGGGCTGTATATGGATCAGGTGGTGATGCTGCTCATGGGCTATCTGGACTATATGCCCCCGGAGCTGAAGGAGGAGCAGGTGGTCACTGCCGCCGCCATCAACAACTACGTGCGCAAGGGGATCATGCCCAGTCCGGAGAAAAAGAAGTACTACCGGGAGCATATCGCCTACCTGGTGATGATCTGCACCCTGAAGCAGAGCCTGAGCATCGCCATGCTCCAGAAGCTCCTCCCCGCCGGCCGGGGGGAGGAGGAGGTCCGGCCCGTCTACGAGGCCTATGTCCGGCGGCACAGGGAAAGCGCCCGCTTCTTCGTGCGGCAGGTCCGGGCCGCCTCTGCGAACATCCTGAAGCATCCGGACGCGGGGGAGGACGCCGTGGAGAATACGGAGGATCTGATCGCCTCCACCGCCATTGTGGGGGGCTTCGCCCGTCTCCTGGCGGAGAAGCTCCTGCTCCTGGACGGCTGCACCCTGGAGAACGGCGGCAGCATCGAAGTGGAATAATGCTTCGCATTTCGACCCGTTTTCCCGGCGCGCTGCGGCGCGCCGGGTTTTTCTTTCGTTTTTCTGTTGACAAACGTAGACAGATGTGCTACAGTTAGTCTACAAACGTAGACAAACGGAGGGATCGCCATGGAAAAGGAGAACATCGCCCTGACCGACGCAGAGTGGAGCGTGATGGAATGTCTGTGGACCCGCGCCCCCCGCACCGGCCGGGAGCTGACGGAGGAGCTGGGAGAGACCTGCGGCTGGAGCCGGTCCACCACCCTCACCCTCCTGAGCCGTCTGGAGGCCAAGGGGGCCGTGGGTACCGAGAGTGACGGAAAGGTGAAGATCTTCGTTCCCCGGGTGAGCCGGGAGGACGCCGCCCTGCGGGAGACGGAGGATCTGCTGACCCGGGCCTACCGGGGCAGCCTGAGCCTGATGGTCAGCACCCTGACAAAAAAGCAGACTCTTTCCCGGGAGGAACTGGATGAGCTGTACGCCATCCTGAAGAAGGCAGAGGAGGACGGTCATGCTTGAATGGATCCTTTCATCCGCGGCGCTGTGCGCCCTGGTCATCGGCCTCCGGTATCTGCTCCGGGGGAAGATCGGCCTGCGGCTGCAGTATGCCCTCTGGGGCCTGGCGCTCCTGCGGCTGCTCCTGCCGGTGAGCTTCGGCAGCAGCCGTCTCAGCCTCATGAACGCCCTGCCGGGGGAGAAGGAGCTGCTGCCTGCCGCGCCGGCAGTCTATACGATGCCCGATGCCGGGTCGTCGGATCCTCTTCCCGCCTCGGCTCCGATCCCCGCCAGTCCCGGGACCCTGGCCTCAACGCCCCGGACGGAGGCGCAGCCTGCGCCCGCCGCACCCGGAACGGAGACCGCCGCGGAGCCCGGGAAAGCGCCTTTGGATACGGGGCGGCTCCTGAAGCTCCTGTGGATGGCGGGGTCGGCGGCCTGTCTCCTGTGGTTTGCCGGAGTGAACTTCCGCTTCGCCCTGCGGCTCCGGCGCAGCCGGAAGCTTTGCTCCGGGGCGGAGGACTTTCCTCTTCCCGTATATGTGACGGCGGCGGCGGAGACCCCCTGTCTCTTCGGCCTTCTTCATCCGGCGGTGTATCTGCCGCCTGAGGCGGCGGAGGATCCGGCGCTGGATCATATCCTGGCCCATGAGCTCACCCATCTGCGCCATCTGGATCAGACCTGGTCCCTGCTCCGAAGCCTGGCTCTGGCCCTCCATTGGTTCGATCCCCTGGTGTGGTGGGCGGCCTTCCTCTCCCGCCGGGACGGGGAGCTGGCCTGCGACGAGGGGACCCTCCGGCGCCTGGGGGAGGAGGAGCGGACGGCTTACGGCATGACCCTTCTGCGCATGACCTGCTCCAGCCGTCCAGCCCTGTTCCGGGCCGCCACCACCATGACCGGCAGCAAGCGCGGGCTGAAGGAACGGATCCTGCTCATAGCGAAAAGGCCCCGGACCGCGGCGTTCACCCTGGCTGCGGTGATCCTCATCGCCGCCCTGGCCCTGGGCTGCACCTTCACCGGAGCCAAGGGCGTCGAGTATACCGACGAATGGTTCGGGGAGACGGCCTGGCCCTATGCAGATGAATACGCGAAGGCGAACGCCCTCACTCTGACCAAGGAGAATTATCAGGTCCTGCGCCTGAAAACGCAGGAAGCGGAGGTCTATTTCCCGGTGGAAAACGCGAAGGAGGTCCTGGCCGTGACCTTTTCCCGGAAGGAGGACGGGACCTGGGCGGCATTGGAGCAGGATCCGGTGCGGGATATCCCCCGGGAACGGGGCTTTTCCATCGAAGTCGACGTGCCGGACTGGCCCATTCAAAAGGGGAATCCCGCCTTGAGCTATGTGATCCAGCTCGCCAGCGACTGGAACGCAGGCTATCTTCCCGGAAGCAGCAACCCTGTGGACAAGGTGAATCGGATCATCAGGGTCCGGCTCACCGGACTCACTCCCATGGGTACGGGACGAACGGGCCTCACGTCCGGGGATGAGCTGTACCGCCTGGAATACCGTCTCCTGCCGGAGGATCAGGAGCATCTCGATCTCCCGGAAGGGATGCGGACGGAGATCGTGGACGGGGAAACCTGGATCACGGAATGGAGCGCAGACGGCCAGCCCTATCTCCTCCTCCGCTGGATGGACCCGGACGGGAATCCGGAGCTGGAGCCGGAACGGGAGCCGATCTGGGTCCTGGCGGGAGAAACCAACACCCGGGAATTGGAGGAGGTCTACGGCGCCCCGGAGATGCTGGAAAAATATCCCGGGAGCGACATGTATGCTGCGGCGTCCGAGGAGCTGCTGGCGGCGTACCTGGCCGGGGACAACGCGCCGCAGGTCTGGCTGAACCTGAAGGACTTTACCCTGAGGCCCGGGGATACCTACCGGTTGATCGCAAGTTATCAGCCCAGCCTGCGGGGCGCGGCGATCTCCTGGTTCTCCACGGACCCGAACGTGGCGACGGTGGATAAAGACGGCTGGGTCACCGGGGTAAACCAGGGGACGGCGACGATCGACGTCTACGTGGGTTCCGCCAAGGCGCAGTGCATCGTCCGGGTACACGGCGAAGCCCAGGTACCCGTGCAGAGCAGGTCCGATGTGCTCGCCCAGGGACAGCTGCGGTGGGTGGAGGAGAGCGAGACCGCGGTTTGGATGCCGATGGAAACCTTGTTCATGATAGCAGGGAACAGCTATCCCCAGATCGTGGAGGTTTCCTCCGCTCTGCAGGACGAGCCGATCTCCTGGATCTCTGAGGACCCGAATGTGGCGGAGGTCAATGAAAAGGGCGTGATCACTGCCTTAGTCCCGGGGACGACGAAGGTCACGATCACCGTGGGAGAGTATTCGGCGGAATGCACGGTCCAGGTCACGAAATACCCACCCGATCCTGAAGCCGGGGAGGAAGACGGGATCGCCCTGAATTGGTCCGTCATCTCCCTGTGTGCCGGGGCGCAGTACCGGCTGACCCTCGACCTTGCCCCGGAGCTGGCCGGCGCAGAAGCCGTCTGGTCCTCCGGGGATCCGGAGATCGCTTCCGTGAACCAGGATGGGCTGGTCACCGCCGTCGGCTGGGGCACCACGCGGGTGTATGCCGCTGTGGGAGACAGGGAAACGGACTGCGTAATCATGGTTACGGGGTATACCCGCAGGGGTCGGGAGGAGGACGGCTATCCCGTGAACGAACGGGGAGAGACCTATGGCGGGATCATGGATTCCGACGGGGTCACCCTGTGCCCTGACCTGGAGGCAGCCGTGGGCTATACCTCGGAGGGAGAACAGATCCATGGCTACGTCAGACAGTTCGATCTGGATAACGGCGCTCCCGTGCAGCATCCCCGAAACCCGGCGGAGGTGATCGCCTACACCGCGGCCATGGAGGAATTGCGCCGGGAAGCCCTGGAGGAGGGGCGGGATTATCTCTATGCGCTGCCTCTGTACGACCGGGACGGCGTGACGGTGATCGGCTTCTTCCCCGTGGGGAATGTTTGAGTGGAAGCAAAACGGCAGACGGTTAAATCCCGATATTTCGCATCTTTTTTCCTACGGAAGTTCTCCCGAGAGAATGGGACCAGCGAGCATATGCGGGGGGATCAAATGGGGGGCAATCGGCCCCCCTTGGCCGGGAGGAGGGTCCAGG
>JAEEGF010041996.1_pt1 | contig 10988 bp, 5 predicted proteins | sample 9134171 | NCBI WGS metagenome assembly JAEEGF01 (sample SAMN16246542, study PRJNA631951) | gut metagenome | biome: gut microbiome; feature: rumen; material: AP-attached | host: Bos | place: Iran: Karaj | collected 2018-10
ATCGACGCAGTCCCGCAGGAATTCCTCCGTCTGCTCCGGCGCCCTGCCGACGAATTTCCGCACGTCGAGGATCCTGTCGAGGTCCTCGTGCGTCAGACGGAAGCGCTCGTCCGCCACGAGACGGTCCAGAAGGTCGTTTTCCTTCCCCTCGAGCTTGATGTTCTTCGCGACCTCGACGCTGTACTGCCTAATGGCCTCGTGTATCTCCTGCCGGTCGGCGCCGCGTTTGGCGCAGTCCATAAGGATGTTCTCGGTGGCGATGAAGGGCAGTTCTTCTTTCAGGCGACGTTCCATCATCTTCGGGTAAACGGTGCCGTTTGTTATAACGTTGATATACAGCGAAAGGATCGAATCCACCGCAAGAAACGCTTCGGGAATCGAAATGCGGCGGTTGGCGGAATCGTCCAGCGTGCGCTCGAGCCACTGCGCGGAAGCGGTCACAGCAGCGTTCTGCAGATCGCAGATGACATAGCGGCTCAGCGACGCGATGCGCTCACAACGCATGGGGTTTTTCTTGTATGCCATGGCCGAGGAACCGATCTGTCCGCTTTCGAAAGGCTCGTCTATTTCTTTCAGATGGCAGAGCAGGCGCACGTCACCGGCGAACTTCGATGCTGTCTGGGCAATACCGCTGAGCACCTGCAGTACTGCGAAGTCGACTTTACGCGTATATGTCTGACCGCTGACAGGCTGACAGGAGTCAAACCCAAGCGGTTTAAAGATCAGTTTTTCGAGCTTCAGGACCTTTTCCTGATCGCCGTCAAACAGTTCCAGAAAACTGGCGCCGGTGCCGGTAGCACCGCGGCAGCCCAAAGGCCTGAGTTGTTTCAACTGGAAGTCCAGCTGTTCAAGATCGAACAGCAGATCATTCATCCAGAGACATGCGCGTTTTCCGACAGTGGTTGGCTGTGCGGCCTGGAAATGTGTATATGCAAGCGTCGGCAGCGCGGCATTCTTTTCAGCAAAAGAGGAAAGGGCAGCAATAGCGTTCAGCAACAGACGGCGGATCAGGAGCATTGCATCACGCAGATTCAGGATATCCGTATTGTCGCCGACATAACAGGATGTCGCGCCCAGATGGATGATCGGCCGTGCTTTGGGACAGCAGTCTCCGAAAGTCAATACATGTGCCATTACATCATGGCGAACTTTGTGCTCATATTCTGCAGCTGCATCGAAATCGATGTCATCAAGGTGCGCGCGCATCTCATCCAGCTGCTCGTCGCTGATAGGAATTCCAAGCTTCTTTTCGCTTTCCGCAAGCAGCAGCCACAGTCTCCGCCAGGTGGAGAACTTGCGCTGGTCGGAAAAGAGTCGCTTCATATCGTCATCGGCATAGCGGCCGCAAAGCGGACTCTGATAAAATTCGTGCATGTAGCGCTCCTTTCAGGAAAAGGGACAGGCCCTTTCTGTACGCGGGCTCACCCCAAAAGGATAGCACATAATGGGGTTTACGTCTACCCGATTTTCACGTTTTTCCTCATATTTTATTGTGATTTTGGGTATGGGGGTGACGTGAAGTCAAAAAGGTGATATACTGATTTCATTCGGGTGATAGCTTCCCGTTATTTATGAAAAGAGGTTATAACGATGCCAGGTCCTATAAATCGTAAAAAGAATGTAACCGGAAAAGCCTCAGAAGAAAGTGTAAAAACTGAGGGCAGCGGCCTTGGTCAGGGCCCGGTTGGCAAGAGCGACGGTTATGAAGACCGCCGCACACAGCAGCAGCCTTCAACTTCACAGCGCGCTGTAGGCGGCGCTCAGAAACAGGTCAGCCAGCAGAGGCCGGCTGCGGGAACGTGGCCTTTTGCACGCCCCAAGCAGACATCCGGCCAGGCGAGCAGCAACAGTACGAATACGTCTGGTTCAGGCTTTGGCAGCGCACGTCCGAGCCAGCAGCGTCCTGTGGGACAGAACGGTCCGTTTGCGAATCGTCCGCAGGGTACTTCCGACAATACCACGCGTCCGCAGCAGAATAGCTCAACTCCGGTAAGCAAGCCTCAGCAGCAGCGTCCCGTGGGGCAGAGCGGTCCCTTCATGCATCGCCCGCAGCAGAGCTCCGGTTCTCAGCAGAACAGTACTTCTGCGAACCGTCCGCAGCAGAGCAATACATCGGCAAACCGTCCGCAGCAGAGCAGCACGTCATATAATACCCGTCCGCAGCAGAGCGCGGGAAGCAATTTCCAGCAGACCAGCTCCAATCAGAATTCCGGCACGCGCGCGGGTGGCGGCATGGGCAAGATCATCCTGATCATCCTGGCAGTCGTGCTTCTGGGCGGCGGCGGTGGCTTGAGCGGCCTGTTCGGGAATCTGTTTGGCGGCGGCAGTGATACCGGCACAACGAACCTGAACAGTACGCCCACTCAGCAGACGGCGACTACAACGCAGACGAATACGGGCACATCGTCCGGACTCGTTGGCTCCCTGCTCGGCGGCGGTTCCAGCACGACAAACAATGCTGGGGGCGGCGGCCTGCTCAGCGGCCTCATGAGCGGTTATGGCAGTGATATGCTGAGCTCGCTGTTGGGCGGCAGCTGGTACAGCGGCCAGACAGGGTTTGGAGCGACGGCACCTGCGACTGCAACTACAACTACAACTTCTTCATCTTCCGGCGGCGGTGCGAACATGTCTTCCGTCAACCGGAGCGTGGCATCCGGCAGTCGTGCCAAATATACGACTATCAAAGGCAACAACAAAGACACCTTTACCCTGATGATCTATATGTGCGGTGCTGACCTGGAAAGCAGGAGCGCCATGGGCACGAAGGATCTGCAGGAAATGCTTTCTGCGAAGTTCGGTGACTCGGTTCGCGTAATCGTGTATACCGGCGGCAGCACGAACTGGCGTAACAATCTCGTTTCCTCTAAGGTCAATCAGATCTGGCAGGTGAAAAACGGCCAGATGATCTGCCTGCAGGAGAATGCCGGAACAGGGGCTATGACCAATCAGGCGACCCTGACATCCTTCATACAGTACTGCGCGAAGAATTTCAAAGCCAACCGTTATGCCCTGATCCTGTGGGACCATGGCTCGGGCTCGGTTGCGGGTTATGGCTATGATGAGCGCAACAAGAACAGTGGCTCCATGAGCCTTGCCGGGCTTGATAACGCTTTCAGGAACGGCGGCGTGAAGTTCGACTTCATCGGTTTCGACGCGTGCCTGATGGCAACCCTCGAGAATGCTCTGATGACCAGCAAGTATGCTGATTATCTGATCGCTTCCGAAGAGACGGAACCGGGCATCGGCTGGTACTATACTGACTGGCTGACGGCACTTGGCAGCAACACATCGATCTCTACCCTGGATCTTGGCAAACAGATCTGCGATGATTTCGTCAAGCATTGCTCCAGCGAATGCCGCGGACAGGCCACAACGCTCAGTGTGATCGACCTAGCTGAAGTATCGAATACTGTTCCCAGTCAGCTGACTGCTTTCTCACAGTCGATCACGAACCTGATCTCCAATAAGGAATATAAGACCGTATCCAATGCGCGCAATGGCAGCCGCGAGTTTGCCGCTTCCTCCCGCATCGACCAGGTGGACCTGACGGACCTGTGCAACAACATGGGCACCAAGGAAAGTGCAGCACTGGCCAAGGCTCTTCGCGGAGCTGTCAAGTACAACCGTACCAGCATTGGCGATGCCTACGGCCTGTCGGTTTACTTCCCGTACCAGCGGACATCCAATGTGGAAAAGGCAGCCAGCACTTATGCGGCTATCGGCATGGATGACAGCTACACGAAAGCGATCCGCGCTTTTGCTGGTGTGGAAGCCGGCGGCCAGGCAGTCAGCTTTGGCGGTGGTTCACCTGTTTCCTCACTGTTCGGTATGACTTCGGGAGATTCTTCCGGTTCTGCTGACATGGTAGGGCAGCTGCTTTCCGCCTTCCTGGGCGGCGGTGGCAGCAGCTTCTTCTCCGACCGTACGATCTCTGAGGAAGTACTGCAGGGCTATCTGACTGAAAACTATCTGAAGGTTGAGAACCTGGTGTTCCAGCGCGATGAAGAGAGCTGGAAGCTGGCAATGACTCCTGAGCAGTGGGCGCTCGTACATGGCGTAGACCGCAACCTGTTCTATGATAACGGCTCCGGATATGTGGACTTCGGCCTTGACAATCTGTTTGAGTTTGATAACGAAGGCCGGCTTGTCGCGGATGCTGAAGCGACCGCGATCGCTATCAATGGCCAGCCTGTTGCGTACTATCATGAATCTGACGAAGTTATCAGCGACAGTGAATGGCGTATTACGGGTTATGTTCCCGCACTGCTGAACGATGAACGTGTGGAACTGATCGTGGTGTTCGATTCTGCCAATGAGGGCGGTTATGTCGCGGGTGCCCGTGCGGTATACGTGAACGGCGAGACCGAGACGGTAGCCAAGGCGGCAGACGCGCCGGCAGAGGGTGATGTCATTACCTTCCTGGCTGATCTCTACGATTACAACCAGAACTATATCGACAGTTATAAGCTGGGTGAGCCTATCACGCTGACGGGTGCATTGACAGTCAGCGATGTGGAACTGCCTGATGCTTCCAAGGCTATGATCACCTATCGTTTCACTGACATCTATAATCAGACTTACTGGACACCGGTCGTTGGAAAGTAAAGACAGTATAATAACGGAGGGAGGCATTCCGCAAGGAAACGCCTCCCTTTGTCGCTAAATTGCAGGTTATACCGGGAGAATTATCAGAGCAGAGAAGCGCTTGAAAGAAAAATGATTCGGGACAAAAATTTCTACAAAACAATACTGCATCTCTCACTGCCTTCGGCGATACAAAGTGCTGCCAATCTGTTGGTAGTCATGGCAGATAATGTGATGGTGACACGTACAGGGGAGAACGCGCTGTCTGCGGTCTCTCAGTCAAATGCTGTCACAAACTTTGTCAATGCAGGACTGACTGGGCTCGCTACAGGCGCTGTGGTCCTGATCAGCCAGTACTGGGGAAAGCGGGATATCAAACGGATCCGGACGGTTTGTGCTGTGTCACTGGCGGCCTGCCTTGCATTTGCATTTCTGGCTTTGATTGCAGTAGAGCTGTTCCCCAGGACACTACTTGGAATCGTTATAAACCGCGGGGAAACGGCTGTTACTGACCTTGCGATGCAGTATTTGCCCATCGTTGCGCTGAGCTATATACCTTTGGCAATGACCGCATCCATGATCGGCATGCTCAAGGGCGTAGAAGTTGTGCGAGTGACACTTTATACGACACTGATGTCGCTGGCAGCGAACATCGGTCTTAACTATGTGCTGATCTTTGGACATCTCGGGCTTCCGGCACTGGGGGTACGCGGCGCGGCTATTGCTACGGTGATCACACGTATCCTTGAAATGGGAGTAGTCTGCTATTATATGTTCCGTATACAGAAACGCCTGCCCATAAAGCCTCGCCAGCTCCTGGAAAGCCGGCGCTGGGCATGGCAGGATTATGCCAGATACGGAATGCCGGTAGGACTGACGGATGCACAGTGGGCGCTTGTAGGACTGCTTAAGGCTGTGATCCTTGGACAGATGGGCAAAGCAATGATCGATGCTGCTGCTGTGACTGACATGATGATGAACCTGGGCACGATGTTCACATTTGCCCTGGCAGGCGGTGCCTGCGTTGTAGTGGGTAAAGCAGTTGGGGCACGGGATTATAAACGTGTACGCGAATACAGCGGAACTATCCAGATACTCTTTGCATGTATCGGGGTCGTTATGTGCGCACTGGTCTTTGCTTTGCGCAAACCGTTTGCTGGATTATATGAACTGGAACCGCAGACATATGCATTAGCAACCCGCATGATTGCCATATGCTCGCTGACACTGCTTGGAACGACCTATCATGCAAGCTGCTTTGTCGGCATCAACCGTGGTGCGGGAGACAGCCGTTTCGTAATGATCGTAGACATGATCTGCGGCTGGCTCATCGTGCTTCCGCTGTCTGCTTTAGCAGCCTTCATATTCCATTGGCCGTCTGCCGCGGTGTATTTCTGCACGCGTATCGATCAGTGCTTTAAATGGATCATTGCATTTTTCCGGTTGCGTGGCGATAAATGGATCCGTAATGTCACCCGTGAAGATCAAGGTACTGTTTGAATATAATGGGATAAAACAACAAACTCCTGTGAGGCTTATTCACATTCAGCCCGCAGGAGTTTGCTTTTTCGGTACTTTTGCTGTAGTCCACATGTACTGAGTTTCGGCATTTGCCTCGTTGAAGGTCCATGTTCGGGAAAGCAGATCATCTACTTTTCGGGCAGCATTCTAAGTTCAATAACCGCTAATGTCAATGATGACCAGCACTGGCATATTATTGATTCTCGGAATGGGCCGGGAATCACCCATGCCCCGGCTGATGATCAGCGTTTTTTGACCGTCCACCGTGTATTCTCCGGCATAGTAGCGGGGGAAATAGCCTTCCTCGTCGCTGAATAGCCCACCAATGAATGGGAGGTTTATGATTCCGCCGTGAACATGTCCGGCGATTCCCAGGTCATAACTGTATGCCGACAGCTTTGAATCAAACAGGATCGGTATGTGATTCATGACAATGCAATATGCTGACGAATCAAAGTTCACATTATCCATGAAGGCACGGCCACCATACTCGTCAAACCCGTAAACGGTGCCTTCCAGTCCGATCAGCTGGATATTATCTGCACCAATCCTGATCGTTTCCTGCGCATTTCTCAGCAGATTCAAGCCGGCGTTTCTAAACCTGTCGGGTAATTGCCTATCATCGTAGTAATAGATACGTTCACTTTCATGATTGCCCAGCACGCCGTAGCATGGCGCTATCTGACTCAGGTTGGATATGAGGTTCAGCATGGGCTCATAATGATCGTCCGTTTTGGTAATCATATCGCCCAGGAACAGGATCAGATCCGGCTTCAGTGTGCTGATGTCAGAAATCAGCTTTGCGTTACCTTCCCCATATTCCCGGTTATGAATGTCGGAAATGACTGCAAGCCGTATACTCTGGCTCAGTTTCTTGGACGTTTCCTGATAGAACGTTATCGTGTAATGTGTTTTGGTGTATCTTGCATAGAAGAATACAGCTGACCCGGCTCCGACTGCCAATACAAGCAAGATGATCAGAATACGGGCAAAAACACTCAAAAACCGGGGCTTATCCTTCCCATTTTTCGCTGCTTCAGCCAGGGCCTGACTCTTTTTTCCCATTTGTTTCACATCTTTCAATTATTGATGAAGACTATGCGTAACTACCTAACATTTGCGATTCCAGCTGTAAGCCTGCTGATAATGGAAACTGGAAACTGGATTATTACATGAGTGCGGCTATGCTTTTTCCTTTGGCATACGCATGGGTATTCCTTGTTATTGTTTCAGGCTGTATTGTAGCATATCGGCAGGGGAAAATGCAATTTGATGTAACGCGGACCATAAAAAGAGCACCCTGCCACAAGGGCAGGGTAAAAGGTTTTCTGTGTCTGCCGGATAGGGGTGGACGCCTTTAGCAGTAAATGCAGATTACAGAATGGCGACATTCGGTAGCATGATCAGGGCAGGGCCTTCATATGCACCGTCTACACAGACTTTTTCGCTCAGTTTCAGCCCGGCCAGCATGTCGCTGAGCTTGGCGCTCATGGTAATTCCGGTAACAGGCACAGTCTTTTCACCGTCATAGTAGTAGGCAAGACGGATCTCACCGCCAATATAATCGGCATACAGATCCATCTGCAGACCGGAAAGAGAGGCGCATTCGATATAGGGAGCTGACTTGACCTTTTCCTCGGAGAGCGTGCCGGGAGCTACTTTCATACAGCGCAGCATACCGCTGGGCTTCTCAATGCCCAGATACTGGCCGAAGCGGCTGTCACCGTGATAACTCTTAACGATGCCGTTCTCCAGAACCGTGGTATCATTCAGCGCGGTTCCATCTTCATCAAAGAAAGCGGAGCGCTCGCTGCCCTCAGTAATAGCCTTCATGGTGACGGTCAGTTTATCGCCGTTTCCTCCGGACTGGAGGTCATCGCCGATCTTGTGCAGGTTGCCGTGATTGTACACAGAACCATAAGACAGATCACGGGCCAGGCCGCCGATCATGCGCTGGATCTCCTGCGGCCGCAGCAATACGTTGACGGTCAGCGGTGTCTGTGGGCGCACAGCATTGGCACGGTCGCGCACTTCCTGCATCCTGCGGGCAATCTCGGCTGTAACGGCTTTAGGATCGAATACAGTGAAGCGGTAGTCTTCATACAGCTCAACAGACTGATTATCATCTGTAAAGGTGGGGATAGCTTCGATCATGACACGATGCGTTACCTGGGTCTTGTCAACACCGTTACTGTTGATAACATGGAGTGTATCACGGTAAAGGAAGATCTCACATGCATTGATGGAGCCGCCTTCCACCGTATCCGCCGCGAACACTGCATCGGCGATCTGGGCGCCCAGCGCCTGCATGTCAGCATCTTTCATGTTTGTGGGCAGCTCGGCATTGATCTCGCCGGCTTCGGGCAGAGCATAAGGCTCATTGAACACAAGGCGTGCACGGGCAACAGCTGCTGCGACTGCCTTTACCATATCTGCTTCTGACATGGAGCGGTATACCGTAAAGGTGGAATCACCCTTTTTGCCGTCATGATCCACATAAACAGTTACGGATGTTGCTACAGTATCCGTTGCACGGACCGTCTCCAGTGATTTATGTACGAAGAACAGTTCATAAGACTGTGTAGCACTTTCGGTGATGCGGTAAGCATCGACACCGGGAGCGCTTTTCAGAATACGTTCAATCGTTTTCATCCCAGTTTCACCCTCGCTTTCAGGTTGGGGCCGCCGTCTGCAACGCGCACCCATTCCTTATACCCCTTGCCGCAGTGACCGGAGCCGATCACTTTGAAGCCATCAGAGATCATGGAGATCGATTTGAGCAGATCAGGTACAGAACCGCTGATTACGACGGGGGAGACGTAGTTGTCGGTCAGTTTTCCGTCAACGATCTCGATGCCGTACTCGGCGGTGCACTGGATCTGCCAGTTCTTGGGATCTTCCATGCCGTTATTGGTTTCAAACAGCATATATCCATGCTTAATAGAGGCGATCATATCCTCAAGCTTATCCTTGCCGGCAGAGAAGAAAGTGTTCGTCATGCGGGAGTAAGCCTTACGGGCATAGGATTCGCGGCGGCCGTTGCCGGTAGGCTCAGTGCCGAGCTGCGTTGCGCTGCCAAGGTCGGAAAGTCCGGCGACCAGAATACCGTCGCGGATGATCTGGGTGTCATGCGCTGGCACACCGTCATCATCAAAGAAGTAACTGGCCACACTGTGCGTGGCACCGGCACCGTCATGCATGTTGGTAATGGGCGACGCGACATACTCGCCGATGAATTTCTTGGCAAGAGCGCGATCCTTGACGAACTGGTCCATTTCGACGCCGTGACCGAAAGCTTCATGAGCGATCAGACCGGTAATTGAGCTGTCAGTGATGATGTCATACATGCCGGGCTCAATAGGCTTCGCGGTGGTCAGATGTTTGGCGAGCTCGATGACATCATCCGTATGTGCTTTCAGTCCTTCAATAACGGAAGCCATGCTGTCAGAGCCTTCGCCATGACGTGCGCGTACCAGCTTGCCGTCACGGTATACGACCATCAGGAAACCGTTTGCCCAGCCATAATACTGGGAAAGTTCACGATTGCGCGATACAAACAGTTTTGAGACTTCCCAAGGGGACAGGGAAACAAATGCATTAAGCACTTTTTCATCCTTGCCCAGAAGTTCATCCTTGAGTGCGCTGCACTGCGCCAGCAGATCTGCGTCGTTAAAACCGGCAAAATCGGTCTCACGTACGAAATCTTTCTTCATAGGCGCATCTTCAAGCGCTTTTACACTGATCGCACGGCTCTTCAGAGAGTCATTTACACGGACCGCCTCGATGATCTTCTGTGCAAGTGCCTGCTTGTCACCGGAGATATCATCGAGAGAGTACTCGTAAAAAGCACCCCCGTCGTGCAGCTTGACAACGAAACCGCATTCACCTTCACCGTCACGGATGGAGGAACTGCTGCGGGTCACAGTATAGGCGGTAGAGCGGACATCGGTACCCAAAACGCTCACATAGGCGAAGTATGGGCTCAGGGCTGCGACCAGGTCGGCACAGTCCTTCCGCTTGCCGTCAAGATACGCGGAAAATGGCATATAACAAACCTCCTTAGAATGGATTGAAGATTATCAGGTAGCTTCGGCCATCAGCTGCTGTTTGCTGAACTGCAGAGTATACAGCTGATAATACATGCCTTTCTGGTGCAGAAGCTGTTGGTGATCGCCCTGCTCGCGGATCTGTCCATCAGACAGAACAATGATATTGTCCGCGTGCTGGATCGTGGACAGACGGTGCGCTACGATCAGCATGGTGCCGATGTTCTTGATCTTTTCCAGGGAATCCTGGATAAGAAGCTCGGTCTCCGTATCGATATTCGCGGTCGCCTCATCCAGAATGATCACGGAAGGCTTATGGATGATCGTGCGTACAAAACTGAGCAGCTGGCGCTGTCCGGCGGAGAAGTTATTGCCGCGCTCACGTACGATTTCATCCAGACCGTTATCCAGACGGTTGATGAATTTATCTGCATTCACATACCGGCAGGCAGCCATGACTTCCTCATCACTGATGCCTTCCTCACGCAGCAGAATATTGCTGCGGATATCGCCGCTGAAGAGGAATACATCCTGCAGCATCTGCCCGAAATGCTTGCGGAGCGAGCTGATCTTAATGTGCCGGATGTCGATGCCGTCGATCAGGATCTGGCCCTTCTGGATGTCGTAGTTGCGGACGATGAGGCTCAGGATCGTGGTCTTGCCGGAGCCGGTGGCGCCGACGAAGGCGACGGTCTGGCGCGGGAGGATCCGGAAGGAGACGCCCCGGAGGACCCACTCGTCCGGCTTGTAGGAGAACCACACGTCCCGGAACTCGATCTCCCCGCGGATCTCCGGCAGGTCGATCGCGTCCGGCGCGTCGGTGACGTCCGGCTCGAT
>JAEEGF012423134.1_pt1 | contig 10987 bp, 7 predicted proteins | sample 9134171 | NCBI WGS metagenome assembly JAEEGF01 (sample SAMN16246542, study PRJNA631951) | gut metagenome | biome: gut microbiome; feature: rumen; material: AP-attached | host: Bos | place: Iran: Karaj | collected 2018-10
TTGAAGAAGTCCGGTCCGCCTTGCGCAATCGGGCGGGGGAGGCTAATCGTGGGCAGCTTGTGACAGAGTTCGGCGAATGGATGAAAAAACAAAGCGACGGGCGTTCCCTATATGCCTATGCCTCCGTCCGTTTCACGGGCGCCCAGGTAAAAGAACAGCAAACCGATGCGGCCGTCGTCTTTTGCAATCCGACATTCGCTGACCGGGTGGCTCGTGGCATGGACTCGACCGAAGAACAACTTGTGTTGCGTCACATCCACGGGAAGCTTCAGCAGAGGGAAAGTCCGACCCTGGAGAAGTCTGAATGGGTTGGGCTGTTGCATCATGAGTTCCGAATTGGTCTGGATGTGGACAAGGATGGACATCTCATCTTGAAGGGGGAAAACGATGTCGACTGACCGGCTGGAAACGGGGAAGGCGAATCCGTTCGTTGCGAAGACGCTGGGGCCTTGGTCAAGCCATCCGGACATGATGGCTCGCCAGAAGCGGGTCTTGTGGTGGGTGGGGATGTTGCCGTTCGTGGTCGCAGGACTGGTCGTGTTCTTGATTCTCACCGGATACCGAGCCTCCGACTTCGCCGCGGTTCACGACTGGCCGACGTTTCTTGCAGCCTGTTTGACGTGGTGGGCAAAAATCAAGTGGTCGGTCCTGGTGCTGGCCCTGGCCGGTTGCATGTTCGCCGGATTCATGGCCATGTCGAACCTGTTATGGATGGTCGGTGTGACGTTGGGGAAGTGGGGTGTGACCATTTCGGAACGCGATCGTCTTCCGTTTCCTGTGGCATTGGTGGGATTGGGGGCGTTGTGCTGGCTGGTCCCGGTCGCTACGTGGGCGATGAGAGGCCTTTTCACGGCGTGGGACTGGCGCTTGAATCTGGCCATTCAATTGTTGTCGAACTTCCTGTGCCTTTTCCCGTTGGCGCTTCTGATGGTTTGGACGAAATGGGTGAGACGATCCCGTTCTCTTGGTCCCGACGAGGAGATCCACCGCCCCGTTTCTCACTTGCTGCTGGCGTTGCTTCTGTTCGCGGCGTGTGCGGCCGTGTTTGTGTTGCCGATGCCTGGTTTTTTCGAACAGGCGGTCTCCAAATGGTTCCCATGGCTGGCGCAATGCGGCATCAGCTTGGACCAGGCTTACGGATGGGGGCGGCTGGCGCTTGCCGCGTGTCTGGGCATCGGAGGCCTGTTCCATTTCATCGTATGGCGGCTGCGGACCGAAATCCGCACGAAAAAGAAGCGCCGCACCCGTAGGCAGGCCGCACAGGACGAGGAGGCGGAGGAGAAGCGGGGACAGGAGAAGGATGTCATTCCGGCCGGGGCCCGGATGTTACTGGCGAATCTGCCAGAAGGCGTGAGGGCGGAGACGGTGGATGAACAGGGAACGGTGGTTTGCAGACGGAAGGTCCGTGACCAAAGTCCCTATCTGCCCGGAGGGGGCGACGCATACGGGCTAGGCTATCTGCTGGGCGGGAGCATGGTCCCCACCGAAGACCAGACAAAGTTTTTCCTGCGTTTCGTGGAGGCTTATGACGGGGCTCGCAGGCAGTTCGGGGAACGGACCGATTTCAAGGAGGATACGAGTCGGAAGGACTTGGAACGTGCGGACATGCTGTTGCTGGGCGAAGACGGCACTGGACGGACGGAGATTCTGCTGGCGGCGGCGCTCTATGCGGCGGTGGTCCGCGGTCAGCGCGTTCTGTTCCTCTGCGCCGACCCGGAAGGTGCCGAAAAACTGAAGAACAGAGCTCTGAAGCGTTTGGAGTGGCTTGGCGTCGATGTGTATGTTGCCGCCGACAAGCTGAGGCGGAACGAACTCGACCGCTGGCTTGATCCCATGTGCGGGACCATGCCGCCCGACATGCTTTTCTCCACGCCGGAAACAGCTGAGAACCTTTTCTTCGCAAATCCGGCAACCCGGAAACGTGAGGCCGCTGCGGAGATGAGGACCTTTTTGACGGGTTTCGGTGCGGTTTTCATTGACGATTTCCTGGACATGCCGCCATCCTTCCGGGCGCATACGGCCTTCCTGCTGGACAAGATGAAGCTGTTGCAGGCTTCCGAGCCTGTTCTGGGCCAATATGTCGTGGCCGCGACTCCCATGCAGAGGCCGGATGGAGCCGAAGGGCTGGGAACCCGGTTGTTCGGAACCTTCAATTTTGACAGGGATAAGAACATCCTGGAACTGAAACCCCGCCCTTACGAGGCCTACTGGTTCGGAACGTTGCGAGTGTCTTCGGCGAGCGGGCCCGAGGGAGAGGACTCAAAAAGCCTCGAAACAGCTGTCAAGGAACTCGTCCGGGTTTCGGCGGCCGGTGGATGCCAGACTCTGCTGTATCAGAAGGGGATGAGCTCCGACGCGAAAAAGCAATTTCTGAACGATTGCGGTGGAGGAAATGACGGCGGAGGCGTCAGCGTGGCGTCTCGCTACCGCGAGTTGGAAGATCTGGAAATGATTCCAGACAACGTCTTCTATCTTTCCCTGACGTGTGGAGATGCTGGCACGGCCCTTCGACTCAATCTGGGAGGAGGCGAGCCCGTGTTTTTCCGCATCGCCCTCGAAGGAGAGGACGATCCAGAGCCTCCGGTCCAATACGGGCTGATCCCTGACGAGACGGCCCTCTCGCTGCGGGTCCACCACCTGCGGAATGTGCTGCAATTCGTCGGCGATCACATCCCGGTTCCGGACGAGGCATGGGAACGCTTCCAGATTTCGATGAACCATCCGTGCATCAGGAAGTTGACCCCCGAATCCTCGCCCGGGACAGTGGCCGTTTCGTGGCTCCATGACGAAATGATAGGCGATGCGTTCTATGGCGCCAATGCCCTTTGGCCGTATCTGGTCCTGGAAACCCCGGTGGCGTATGGAGCCGGCATGGACGTGGATTTCAACGTCCTGCCCGTTGACCGGGGGAGAATTTGGAAAGACGTGCGGGAAGGTGGAAAATTGTTGCTGGCCGAGGCTGCCGAGTCGGAGGAGGACCGCGGTCCGGGCCACTTGGCAATCTGGCGATACGGCTCGCAGACCATCGGGGAAAGCGACTTGTCACACGCTGACGAACTCGTCTATGTCGGGATGGACGAGTATACGGTGGCGAATGCGTTCTGCACGGAAGGCGACGACAAACAACGGTACGCGGTGCTCTTCAGGGGGCAATATCGTCATGGCGGAGACACCGAATTCATTCATCCTGTCCGGCGGTTGTCGTGGAAGGTGCCGCTGGGGGGGCTGAAAGTTTCTGGTGTTCAGGGATTGGATGAGATCGCGTGTTTCCCTGTCGAACGGGAAACCTCGGCGACCTGCCGGGTGGACGGAACCCTTCTCGGACGCCTCAATTTGAGGGGCAAGACGCAACGCAACGATCCGTTGGACTATTGCTATCAGGCCTATTTGTCCTGCGTGGTCCTGTTGCCGACATTCGGGGAGGGCGGTTCCAGTTCCGAAGCCGGGGACAAGCCCATGGCAAAGCAGGCCAAGAATTGCCTCGATGGGGCCTGGTCGACAGATGCGGCCTGTGGTTTTTCCAGCGCGCTCACGCACGCTTTTGCGGCCGCTCTCCGACGCAAAATCGCAGATTGGCCGTTTTATGCCGTGTCCCTGCTGTTTTTCACGGAAGGCCGCGAGGAGAGCATCGGGCAGGCGACCATGTGGATTGTCGAGCCGTCTAGCAGCGGCCGCACGGTCCAGCCCAGGCTGGTGCGGCTTATGCAGGAACGGCCCGCCTTCCGGCATGAGCTCTATGAGGAGGCGAAGAAAGTTCTTGAGGCGTGCGAGACGCTGGCGGAATTGCGGCTGGCGTCGAGACTGGCGTTCGCCGGTGAAACGGAGCCGCTGGACGAAGAGGACAAGAACAAGGCCCTGAAGCTGCTCGATACGTTGCTGGACAAGGAACGCAGCGAGGAGTGGACCGCCCGGCGGCTTCGTGAGCGGGATGAGGCGCGCAGAAAACGGAAAGAGCGAGAAAAAGAGAGCCGTTCGTCCGATGGCTTCTCACCAGAGGAGCGAGAGTTTGAGATGCGGATCGTGGAGGCCTTGATGAAGTTCGAGGATCCCATCGATGTTTCGAAGTTCGCAGTCGAACTCGGATGGGATTACGACAAGATCAGCGATTTGTTCAATGATGTCCTGTGGAATCATCCCGAGGTGTTCTGGGTTGCCAAACGGGGACGTTATCAGTGGTGGACGGATGCGAACGAAAAAATCACTCGGGTCATCATAACCGACTTGCCGTATGCTTTCGGACCGGATGAGCTCCCCCGGAAAAAGGCTGAATTCGACTCCGCCGTCGCAATGGCCTTGGCCAAGGTTTCCAATGGGGCGGATGCCGTGACAAAGGCCTTGCAGTTGCATGATCATATCGTGACTGTTTGCGATTACGACATGGAAGCGAAAAACCGGCATGACGAAAGTCCTCTGGCGAGAACGGCCTACAGCGTGCTGGTGCGGCATTTGGCGGTTTTTGAGGGCTATGCGATGGCATACCGCTATTTGCTGAACAAGGTGGGGATCCGTTCGGAGGAAGTCATCAGCACCAAGATGTGCCATTGCTGGAACTACGTCGAAATCGGCGGCAAATGGTACCATGTGGATGTTACGTGGGATGATCCTGTGTACGTTGGAAAAAGTCCTGAAAACGCGCCTGTCTTGCACGATTATTTTCTGTTGAGCGACGCAGCCATCCAGGCGAAGGAGCACGAGTCGTGGGATGTGCGGGGGCTGCCTCCGGCGACGGACACCACATACGATAATCGGAAATGGGACGGCTCACAGGGTGAAAACGAAGGCAAGAATGGGGTGTCATGGAAACTCTACAAGGCGCATCCGCTCTTCCGTGCCAAGGACAGCGGAAATGTGAAGCGTTGCCGGGGAAAAATCCATCTTCGGGTGTTTTTCGTCGATGATGGAACACATACGTGGACCGACAAGACCCGGAAAGCCTATCGCGCGATGGTGGACGACGCCGTTCGGACGTTGGAGCATGAAAGTGGTTTGGGGGATGGACTCAAACTTTCCTGGAGCGAGGAGAATCTGAAAATGTCCGGTTCTTTTTCCAAGGGGAACGACGCCCATGATGCGGTCCCTGCCTTGTTGGGGGTCTCCGGGAAGGCCGAGGTGGCTAAGATTCAAAACTCATACAGAAAATCCCATGGATACGAAGAGGTTCCCATGTTGTTCGTGTGGGCTTGGGATTTTCGCTCCAGTGCCAAGCAGTCGGAGCTTGAACTATCCGCGCGGCGAACCGGTGAGTGGGCAACCATCGGCGTGGATGATATTATTCATGACTGTGCTTGCGAAAAGCGGACATTCTTGCACGAGCTGTTGCATCTCTTCGGCGCAGAGGATTTCTATTATCCGCCTGCTGTCAAAAAGGCTGCTGAAAAGTGGTTGCCAGAGAGCATCATGGACGAAGGGGACGTCATCGATGACCTGACGCGCGTCCTCATCGGTTGGGATACTCATCTTTCCTGTAACGCCGAAGGTTTCCTGAACGACACCAAGAATGTGACCGAGAAGGAAATCGACGAAGCTGCTGCGGCGGAATGGAAGAAGAAATGGAAATGACAGGAAAAGGAGTGTCGAATGAAACAGACAATGAAGAAGGGAATGCCTTTTTTGACCGTGCTGGCCGTGCTGTTCCTGTTGTCCGGATGTGGCGAGAAAACGTGTCACTTTGTGTCACCGGAGGCTGGGGAGGTGGAGGCCGGGGCACCCGTTGAATGGCATAATGCCACCATCGGAACGGTGAAGAGCGTCCAAACTGTGAACGACGGCTTCCGCGTGGATATTACTTTTGATGCTGCCTATTCGGAAAGCATTCACGACGGAGTGATGGCCCGGGTGGAAAACAATCCCAACTTCTGGCCGAAACCATACGTGGAACTGCTCGGCGCTGGAGATGCAAATCGGCCTGTTTTGAGAAATGGGGTTCGGATTCCCTCCTTGCGTTCTGACAATGTGACGCAAGAAAAGATCATGCGCGTCGATGACTGGTTGACCATTAAGAACATCACGTATGCGGGACTCATTGTTTTGGCGGTGCCTCTTTTCAAAATCCTGGGGAAGCGCATCAGTTCAGTCTTCCGTGGGGTGTTGAAGATTGCCTTTCTGGCCCTCATGGGCTATGTTGCATGGACGCTTTGGACCGATTGGGAAGCACACCGTGAGCGCTTCTCCAACCTCAAACATGGTGTCATGGAATTGTTGGAACAGAAAGGCGATTTTTTGAAGCAGAATGACGAAACGATAAAGAATGTCGGCACTGGGTTGGAAGTCCTTGATTCATTGGTGGAGGATGAGTAGGATAGCCGCCGACGGAATCAAGGCGGTCTAATCGATGCAGATACTCTTCAACGGCTTGTGCAACGGGGCGCTCATCGCATTGCCCGCGATGGGCGTTCGTTGGCATTTGTTCGCCGTCGGGGAAAAGATCGCCGATGTGTATTGTTGTCGCAATGATGCCATTTTTGGGGACAAGATGGGAAGGGGGGGGAGGATGGGATGAACCTCTTCCTCCAACTTCTCGGCAACGGCATCGCGCAGGGGGCGGTGGCGATGCTGTATGCGGCGGGGTTCGGGTTCGTGTACCGTTCGTTCAGGATTTTCCACATCGCGATGGGGGCACAGTTCGTCTTTTCGTGCTATGCGTTCTACCTTTTTGCGGTGCTGGCGAAGTTGCCGCTGGCGCTTGCCGTGGGAGGCGGGCTGGTAGGCAAGGCGGATGAATTGTCCTATGTCCAACGGACGCCAACGGAACAACGGGGGACCGCATGACCGAAACGCGTCTGGCAGAATTGTTGAAAAACGGCGAGGGCCTCACGACGGAGTTCAAACGCTGTTCCGGCCGTGTCGAATCCGATGTGTTCGAGTCGATCTGCGCATTCATGAACCGGTTCGGCGGCGATGTGCTGCTTGGCGTGGAGGATGACGGGACCGTTGTCGGCGTGAAAGGCGATGCCGTTGCCATCCGCAACAACATCATGAATGTTGCGAACGATGGCAACTTGTTCGATCCCGTTGCCTACATCGCACCGGAAATCGTGGAGTGCGAAGGGAAAACGGTTGTCCGCGTCCGCGTTCCCCAGAGCGGAGAAGTCCATGCCTACAAGGGCGTTGTCTACGACCGCAACGGCGATGCCGACGTGCGGGTGCGTTCGACGGCGGCGAAGGCGCTGATGATTCTGCGCAAGCAGGGCATTTTCACAGAGCAGAAAATCTATCCGTATGTGGCGAAGTCGGATTTGGATCTTTCCGTCTTGAAACGTCTACGCATCCGCGCCCAGAACAATAGCCGCGATGAACGCCGCCATCCGTGGATGGACATGGATGACGACCAGCTCCTGCGCAGCGCGAAGTTGATTGGTACCGACCGCGAGTCCGGCAAGAGCGGCTTCAATCTGGCGGCCGTCATGCTGCTGGGAACGGAAGATGTCATCAAGGACATTTGCCCCGCCTATGTCACGGATGCCATTTTCCGGGTCAAAAACATCGACCGCTATGATGACCGCGACATCATCTGTGTCAATCTGGTTGCCGCATACGACCGCCTCATGGAATTTGCCAGCAAGCATCTGCCTGACCCTTTCTTTCTGGAGGGGGATGTCCGCAGGAGCCTGCGCGAAGTCATTGTCCGCGAAATCGTCGCGAACATGCTGATCCATCGCGAATTCACGAGTACGCGGCCGGCGAGGTTCGTCATTGAGCGTGACCGCATGTTTGCGGAGAATGCGTGCCGTGCTTCCAGTGGGGAAGTTCTGACGCCGGACAACTTCACTCCGGCTCCGCGGAATCCGATCATCGCCAACTTCTTCAGGGTCATTGGCTATGCCGACCAATTGGGTTCCGGTGTGCGGAACCTCTTCAAATATTCAAAGGCATACGGCGGCTCCGACCCGCAATTGACGGATGGGGATGTCTTTCGGACCGAAGTATCGCTCAAAGCGTTGGAAGTTGCCCTGAACGGCCCGGAAGTTGCCCTGAACGGCCCGGAAGTTGCCCTGAACGGCCCGGAAGTTGCCCTGAACGGCCCGGAAGTTGCCCTGAGATTGAACATCGTCAAAGAGAAGCTGAAAGGCCTGGGCCGCGCGGACGCCATAGAAAAGGCAATTGCAGTTTTTGGATTGTTGATGGAAGACGGCACCCTTTCCATTCCTGACATAGAAAGCAGGACGCATTTTTCGAACGGATCCGTAAAGAATGCAATCAGGTTGCTGCGTGTGAATGGATTGATCAAGCGGGAAGGTTCCCGTCGTGGCGGCAGATGGGTGGTGCTTATATGATTAAGATAGGCCACCTCTCCTGCGGCTACGGTGACCGGCCCGTGCTGGTTCATCCGCATCTTGTTTGTGCTGGTTATTTGGGACGGAATGGGGTATATTGCCTTCCCAGTCCACACCAACTGGGTATCTTGCCGGGCGTACGGCGGCGGCTTCGAGGCCAAAGAGGCCGCCGGATGACTGGCGCAGAATGGCGGGTAGCCCAAGCGCTGAAACCTCTTCTGGAGGCAGGCAGCAACAAAAGAACGCAAGGAATACCGAAGAACAAAAGAGATTGACGGATGCAAATACTCTTCAACGGCTTGTGCAACGGGGCGCTGATTGCGTTGCTCGCAATGGCGTTTGTCGTCGTGTACTTGCCGACGAAGGTGTTCTACATCGCGCTGGCGGGGATTTACGTCCTTGCGGCTTATCTGACGAAACAGTTGGTGGCGTGGGGGGCGCCCTGGCCGGTTGCCGTTGCGGGGGCTCTGGCGGCGGGCGTCGGCGTTTCGCTGCTGTGCGACCTGCTGAACCACCGTCCGCTGGAACGGAAGCGGTCGTCGATGGGGGCGCACATGATTTCCAGCTTGGGCATCTACATGATGCTCGTGCAGGTCGTGGCGCTTGTGTGGGGGAACGACCCGCAAGTCCTGAAAACCGGCATCGGCGGCGTCTGGCGCATGGGCGGACTGGTCATGGCCCATTCCCAGATTGCGGCCCTTTCGGTCTCGCTGGCGCTGGTTGCGGTGTTCTTCTCCTGGCTCAAGTGCAGCGACCTCGGCTTGCGCTTCAGGGGGCTTGCCGACAATCCTGTCGAGATGGAATTGCTTGGCTACGATACGGACAACCTGCGCACGCTCGCCTTTGGCATTTCGGGATTCCTTGGCTCTGCGGCCGGCATCCTCAACGCCTACGACTTGGGATTTGACCCGAACATCGGCATGTCGGCCGTGATGCTCGCGATCGTCGCCACGATCATCGGCGGGCGCGGCACGTTCATCGGGCCCGTGGTCGGAGGACTCCTGCTGGGCGTCGTGCGTTCCCAGGTGGTGTGGCACGCCTCGGCCCGTTGGCAGGATGCCATCACGTTCTTCCTGCTGGCGGTGTTCCTGCTGTGCCGGCCGAGCGGCATCATCGGCGGTGAAAAGCGGCTGGAGGCGAACGAATGAACTACGTCTTCCATCTGCTGATCTACTTCGGCGTCTATGCCATCCTGGCCATGGGGCTGAATCTTGTCGTCGGCTACTGTGGCCTCCTCACGCTGGCCCACGCCGGCTACTTCGCCATCGGGGCCTATGCCTATGCGCTTGGCACGCTCGCGTGGGGCATGGATTCCCTGTCCGCGCTTCTGCTGGCCTTTGTGGCGGGAGGGGTGACGAGTCTCCTGACGTCGCTCCCGACGTGGCGGCTCAAGGGCGACTATTTCGTCATGGCGTCGATGGCGGTGCAAGTGCTGATTTACTCCGCCGCCTACAACTGGGTCAACTCCGGGGCGGCGCTCGGTTCGCTCTCCAACCTGACGAACGGGCCCTTCGGCATCGCCGGCGTTCCCCGCCCCGTGGTTTTCGGTTGCAAGCTGGGAACGCTCGGCGCGATGGCGGCCTACTCGCTGGTCATCGCGGCGCTCTGCATGGGCATCTGCCACCTCCTGCAGACCTCTCCCTGGGGGCGGGTTCTCAAATGCATGCGCGACGACGAGCTTGCGACCAAGAACCTCGGCAAGAACGTGCAGCTCCTGAAGGTGCAGTCGCTCTCCGTCGCCTGCGCCCTCGCCGCCGTCGCGGGCGCGATCTACGCAAGCTACACGAGCTACATCGATCCGTCGCTCGCGTCGATGGACCAGTCCATCCTGCTCCTTTCGATGATCTTTGTCGGCGGCATGGGGAACCTCAAGGGACCGCTCGCCGGCGCGGCGATCCTGCTGCTGATTCCAGAAGTGCTCCGCTTCATGAACATTCCCGACGCCGTGGCGGCGGAGATCCGCGTGATGCTGTACGGGCTGATGCTCGTCCTGATCGTGCGCTTCAAACCCGAAGGCGTCGCAGGCGACTACAAGGTGAACTGAAAAGATGCAGACGAACGACAGAGAAGTGGTGCTTGAGGCCGAAGGACTGGCGAAGTCCTTCGGCGGCAACGCCGTTCTCACGGACGTCAACTTCAAGCTGCATCGCGGCGAAGTCGTTCTCCTCCAGGGCGCGAACGGCTCCGGCAAGACGACGCTCCTGAACATCCTCACCGGCAACCTGAAGCCCGACGGCGGCACCATGCGCAAGTCGGCGACGCTGGGGCGCACCTGGCAGGACGTCCGCCTCTTCGCCTCGCAGACGCTTTCGGACAACATCGCGATGGCCACGCCAAAGCAGGCCGGTGAGAATCCGCTGAAGGCACTCTCCCTCGCATGGAAAGCGCGCCGTGAAGAAAGCCGCAACGCCGCCGAGGTCGCCGACATCCTCGCGAAGATGGGCCTTGCCGACAGGTCAGCCGTATTCGGATCGAACGCCAAGATCGCGGAGGCGAAGTTCGTTGCGATGGTTCGCGCCATCCGCGCGGGCGCGAAGGTGCTGTTCCTCGATGAGCCGCTGGCGGGACTTGACCACGCCGAGACGGAGGCCGTCCTGACAACGCTTCGTGCGCTCGTGAAGAAATACGGCCTCACGCTCGTCGTCATCGAACACGCGCTCAACATCCCGAAGATTCTCCAGATTGCCACGACCGTTTGGACGCTTAAGGACGGA
>JAEEGF011602804.1_pt1 | contig 10986 bp, 11 predicted proteins | sample 9134171 | NCBI WGS metagenome assembly JAEEGF01 (sample SAMN16246542, study PRJNA631951) | gut metagenome | biome: gut microbiome; feature: rumen; material: AP-attached | host: Bos | place: Iran: Karaj | collected 2018-10
ACAAATTTGGATTATGAAAGGAATAATCATATCAATCCTATTCTTCGTAAGCGTGCTGTTTATTGCTTGTGGCGGACGGTCTGCGTCCAATTCTGATAATGATGTCAATCCGCGGGACACGGTGATGGTACCGGAAGGGTACACTGGCGAGGACAGCATCGCCTACATCGAGAATGCTGTCTTGAAAAGCAACTTCACGGTTGAAGACCTGCTCGGTCTGGCAGAGGTTCATTTTGTGGAAGACCGACTCTTTGATTACAATAATGAGGAGAAGGCCGAGGACAATCCCGAATATGCCAAGGAACATATAGTGACGCATCGTGATTCTTCCGCCTTGCGACTGATCAACCGTATCATGCGAATGAACGAACTGTTGAAGCAGAACGGCAAGGCCAACGACAAGCTACAGTGGGCCATAGCCGTCAATGCCGCCATCGATACCTTCCTCGTGAATGAGCCGACGATCCGTAAAGACCAGGCCTTCGAGGAAATCGAGAGAGTGATGTCTAAATTCTCCTCCGACACTCAGACCGAGATGAACTTCATCTCCTACATCTATGCGACGCTCGACTATTATCGGACCATCGATGCCTATCGCCAGTGGTTGCAGGCCGTTCCGAAGGACATCAGGCAGCTGGCACAGGAGGAATATGAGGCCTGGCATGATCTTAATGATGCACGTTTCAATCTTTGGAACGACGTGTCGTACACACGGGAATGGTATAGCATGAAGCCATTGGAGATTGAAGGGTATTACACGAATCTTTCGGAAAACCGTCGGGCCGAGCTGGACGTAGAACGCGATATCATCCTGAATGGTAAGATTTATCGTCAGAAAGGCGAGACCGTGACTGCAAAGGAATGGGAGAAGTGGATTGCGGACAATTCCGTGCCGGAAGACCTGGAAATGCTGGAGAAGAATGACACTCGCATACCCAGTGACAGCATTGTCACCGACCGCGTGAATACGCTGAAGACTACGTTCGCAAGATGGCTGAAAGCCCGTCAGGATCTTGCTGCTGCACTCCCGAAGGAGCAGGGCGACTCATACGACTACCTGACAGCGGACATGCACAGCCGGATGACAGGCAAGCTCGAAGCAATTATTCCCTACGATAATTATTAGGATTTATGTGTGATATCAAGGTAATTAAAGGCGTATTTGTTACTTTATTAATGATGGTCGTGGTGAGCGCCAGGGCCCAAGAGAACGACGAACAGCTGTTGAGAAACTGGATTAAGGTGATAGCCGCTGACGAGTTTGGCGGGCGCAAGCCGATGACACCATACGAGGACAAAACAGTAAAATATCTGGCCCAGCAACTTGAGACACTCGGGCTGGAGCCTGCTTTCGACAGCAGCTGGTATCAGCCCTTCGACATGATAGCGGTTACGGCAAAGCCTCAGGGCAATAAACTATCGGCAAAAGGCAAGCAAAAGACCGAGTTGCGCTATCCTGACGACGTAATGGTGTGGACGGGCCGCGCTACGGATAAAGTTGTGATTCCAAAGGCGGAATATGTGTTTGTAGGTTTTGGTATCCATGCCCCAGAGTATGGCTGGGATGATTACAAAGACATCGATGTGAAAGGCAAGATCGCTATCGCGATGGTAAACGATCCCGGTTATTACGATGCAAGCCTGTTCAGCGGGCGCAACATGACTTACTATGGTCGCTGGATATATAAGTTTGAAGAGGCGAGAAGACAAGGGGCTGCCGGTTGTCTGGTACTGCATAATACCGAAGCGGCAAGCTATGGTTGGCACGTGTGTGTAAATGGCCATCTGGAGAACAATCTTGCCCTCTATAACCCCGATACCCGCAATGCCGACGAACTGGGCATTAAGGGTTGGCTGCACGAAGTGGGTGCTCGCAAGTTGTTTGCCGCTGCTGGCATGGATATGGACAAGGCGTTGGCAGAGGCAAAGAAACCTGGGTTCAAGAGCTTCTCGCTGAAGGTAAAGGGCGACGTAAGGATGGGGGTATCGTACCACATCGAGCAGACACGCAACGTGGGTGGCATCGTGAGAGGAACGGACAGGCCCGACGAAGTGGTGGTGATGAATGCCCACTGGGACCATCTGGGTATCGGCAAGCCCGATGCGCAGGGCGACTCCATCTATAACGGTGCGGCTGATAATGCCTCGGGGATGGCTGCGGCCCTGCTGGTGGCCAAGAAAATGAAAGCACTGCCGAAGGCGCCACGCAGAAGTGTACTTTTCTTGTTCCCATCGTCTGAGGAGAGCGGACTCTTCGGCTCGGAGTATTACTGCAATCATCCTGCCATCGCGATGGAAAAGACTGCGGCCTGTTTGAACTTTGAGAGCATCGGCCCTTCGGAGTATACACAGGATGTAACGATTCTGGGCGGTGGCGAGAGCGTCCTTGACGATTATTACGTGGCAGCTGCTGCGGCACAGGGTAGGGGCATCGTGTTCGACGATGACAACAGCGACGGCTGGTTCTTCCGCTCAGATCATTACAACTTTGTAAAGAAGGGCGTGAAAGCAATCGTGGTAGAGAACGACGTAAAGCCCGAGTGGTATCATAAACCATCGGATGAGTATCGCGACGACTGGGATTTGAGCGGTACGCTGGCAAACACGAATATGATGTTCAGCGTGGCCCTCTCACTCGCAAACGCAAAGCCCTGACTTATCTTTGAACGGGGTATTCCATCAGCATTTTCTCAATGAGCGGGCAATACCATGTCTTGAACTGTTCAGCCGTAGGTGTATGGCCACCTGGGAAGTGATAGCTGTTGTTATAATACTTCAGAAAAAGCGGCTCGAAGTGGGCCAGTGTGTCCTTTTCACCGAAAATTCCCCACACGCATTCCTTATTATATATATTACAGCAGTCAAACTGATGAGCCTCTATTGCCTCGAACTCCTTAACAAGTTCCTCGGTGATGGTGAAGTCCTGATTCCCGTCGGCACGAGGTGACTTGTACTGATGGCTGCCGATGCGCTCGCGCAGGAAGTCTGACATCTTGAAATGGGGATTGCCCAAGAGTGCGGGCACTCCGATAATCGGTGAGATCATCTGTGCATAGAATGATCCGCAGCTATTGCCGACAAGAATGTCTGGCTTCTCCTGATCACAGATTTCCCGGATAAGCCTGATGGCATCAGTAGGGTGGAGGGGTAGGTCTGGAGTGAGTACGGTGGCCCTCTCTTTGAAAGCCTCCTTCAATGCCAGAGCCGGCACACAACTGCCGCTGGCATAGAATCCGTGAAGGAACAATATCTTTTTCTTATTCATGCTTCCGCCACTCTTTGGCTCGGACATTGATGTTCTTCGCCAGACATTCGCTGTAGAGCCAGGGCTCGCAGCTGTGAATGTCGCCCACGTTGATGAAGCCTTTGTAGGCAGCATATTCCGAGCCGCTGTAGCCGCTGACGACGAGAACGTGGTGTGAAGGTGCGACGGTGACGGTAATCGTGTCGTGGAGTGTAGCCGGAGTAGCGTCTGTCCGCCAGTTCACGGGGTTGATGCAGATGTCGGAGGCAGAGATGACGGGGATGACGTACTTCACGTCCTTCACCGTGTTGTAGCAGATAGTGACGCCCGTGTCCGTCTCACCCTCAGCGGGACGGATGTGGCTGCATTGCGCCATGTCGGCATTGGTCACCTTGTAGCCCAGTACGTAGGCCGCAGCCAACTGGCTGTATGTCTCGTCGTCGATGTGCTTCAGCAGTTCCACCACAGCCAGTCCGCCCTGACTGAAGCCCGCGATGATGAGTGGACGACTCTTATCGCGATGGGCCTGAAAGTGGTCGAAAGCTGCGCAAACGTCACCCATCGCCAGCCGCGTGCGATTCCTGATGGTGTCCTCGTTCTGCGTCATCCATGCCTCAATGGTGGTGTGACGATAGAACGGTGCATAGAAGCGGTTGCCAGGCGACATATACGTCGCCACCTTGTTAATCTCCAAATCGCCCATGCGCCCGCGATGCTCTGGATTCCACACGTCAGCATAATGGCATATTCTGCCATCTTCTGTCGTCCAGTCTTCCTCCCACGTCGAAACGACATAGAAGATATCTGCCCCAGTGCCGTCGGTGTCGCCGTCGGCTGTCACCCACATCGCTGCGTCGTTGTAGTCGGGTGCTTGTGGAATAAACATTACCTGTTCATACTGGCTCGCAGCATTGTCATCGTTCGCTGTATACGATGCAAACGCGGCTGAACTGCCAAGCAGTACGGCAGTCAGAAATATAAAGAATACCTTACGCATATTTCTTTCTTCCATATTTACGAAACATATTTAAACAACTGCAAAATTACACAAAACTGGTGAAATTTCACTCTATTTGCGCTCACAATTACAATACTTTATGATTTAAGGAGATATTTAGAATCCGATAGCAAGAGGAAATAGAGTTACGTCAATAACTGATATTTATCAAAAACTCCTTCATAAAGAGAGAAAAACGAGAATTTAGGCATTGAATTCTTGTCGTTCTCCGTACCTTTGCACCCATGATTGTAGCAAACATGAACCTCCATGAAGTCTATGACACGCTCATGGGTGAGATGCAGAAACTGGACTGGAAACGTGATGCCCTGCGCTCCAAGGCAGTCAAGGAGATGGATAGGCAGATGAGTTTTCAGAACTACGTGATGTATGAATACAAGATTCCATCATCCAACAACCAGTACATCATATATTTCTATCGTGAACATCCATTCGGGCCAATTCTGTCTGGCTACCTCTGTGTCCTGTTCGACGGCACCAAACGGTTCGTCATCAAGTGGACAGACTGGCGCTCGCCTGCGATACATGTCTTCACCAGCCATTTCCTGCAACGTTATAAGGAGCGTTTTCTGAAACAACCGGAGATGACGGCCAACGAGGTTGCCGTGAGGTTCCTGGCGCGTAACTCAGAGATGAAGCCTATGGCTGTCGATGAGCGTATCAACAAGCATATCCATAAATATGGTGAGTTTGCAGGAGAGGGGTTTCTGGTTCCAGACGGATTCTGTTTCAAATTATCAGGAAAGGAGTATTTCGACGGGAAAGCATCTGTAGGAATCAGTTTCTTTACTACCTTCATGCCACTGTCTGAAATGTCTAAAAGCCAACAGTATGCTATCTTTGAGGAATGCATGAAGGATATAGATGATTTGGTATAGGTGATTATTTCCGGCCAACGTCAATATCATTTCACAAAACTTATTAAATCTGAGGGCAAAGGTACTGATTTCTAATTGATTTTTTGTACTTTTGCACCAAACAATAACAATTAGTGAATTAATTGGAAACGATTTGATATGAAACGACTCGCTTTATTCTGTATGCTTTTCCTGCCACTGGCAACATGGGCGCAAAAGCAGTATTTCCTGCCAACGACTACCCCTTCTGCTGAGGAAAAAAATAAACCGATGATTGAGGTCTATCTTCCTCAGCAGCCAAGTGGTTGCGCCGTCGTACTCTGTCCAGGTGGTGCCATGAGGTGGCTGTCGTGGGAGAGCGACGTGGTGAAGATGGCCTCGTTCCTGAACGAGCACGGCATTGCTGCCATAGGGCTGCGCTACCATCTGAATAAGGAGCAGATGCCACAGGGCATGAAGATGCCACCGATGGTGGATGTGATACATCCTGAAGCATTTCCGCAGGCCGATGCCAATCCGATGCACACGGCCAGTGGCGACTCCATTATCCAACTCGCTGCACAGGATGCGAAGGCTGCCATCCGAATGGTGAGGGAACATGCTGACGAGTGGCATATCAGCAAGGACAAGATCGGTTTCCTTGGCTTCTCAGCTGGTGGCGGTGTGGCTATCGCTGCCACAATGACAGCCGACAGCATGGAACGTCCCGACTTCCTCTGCACCAACTTCGGCCCCTCGCTGATGCCCGTCACCGTGCCGCAGGATGCACCTCCCTTGCTCATCATGACCCGTGCCGACCATCCCAATGTGGCAGCGGGGCTCGTGGCTTTGTTCATGGAGTGGAAAAAGGCTGGAGCCAATGCCGAACTGCACATGTATGGCGACGGCAAAGGTCCTTACGAACTGATGCCGCAGGCAGGCGAAACCACCACTGAGACCTGGAGCAGCCTGATGATTCAATGGCTGAAGGCCAAGGGATTCATTAATAGGAATTAATATAGATTGCCTTCTTGGGCTTCATATCATTGTCATTCTGCGCCATATACAGTTAGGAACAAGCCGCCAGAAGAAAGTCAGTACCCGATAGCGGATATCGATCACTTGTATATGGCGTTTCTTGTTGATACTCTTGACGATTTCCCGTGCCACAGCATCTGGTTTCATTAGCATGGGATATTTGAATGTGCCACTGAGCAATGCCGTATCTACGAAACCTGGACGGATGTCGGTGAAGCGGATATCCAGTCCACTTTGATGGGCTTGTTGTTCTAAGGCCTGTATATAGGTGGCTTGCATGGCTTTGGTGGCAGAGTATGCGGGCGCAGGGCCAAGTCCTTTCGTGCCTGCAATCGACGTGATGGCAGCGATATGTCCTTTACCTTGCTTAGCGAAGTATCTGTATGCTGAGCCGATCATCCTTGTGAAACCTACGGCATTTGTCTCCATCGTGCTCAGTTCGATATCTGGCTCCAATGAGCGGTTCTGCTTGCCGATGCCTGAAGCATGGAAGTAGAGATCCATTCCTCCCAACTGACCGATTAATGTTTGAAGTTTTTCTCCAGCATCAGGCTTCGTCACGTCAATCGTCATAATCTCGATGCGCTCAGGAGCCTTTGCTTTCAATGTTTGCAGCAGTTCCTCGCGCCGTGCTGCAATGCCCAACTGCCACCCATCGGAAAGTAGCAGCTTTGCCACCTCCAAACCTATGCCAGAACTGGCCCCAACTATGATAGCTTTTTTATTCATCAGTTCATCTTTTATGTGATACCCATATTGAAATGGGGATTTCCTAAGTAATAATACCTAAAATCACTTAAATTCTTCGGCAAAGATACACATAATTGCTGATTTATTGCTATATTTGCAACCATATTTAGGATAGTTTATAAACAAACATAATCAGAAACATTATCAAATAACTAAATAGACGTATGATGAAGATTCTTATGATTGGTGGTACGGGCACGATCAGCAGTGCTATCACCCGACAGTTGGCAGAGAGCGGACACGAACTGTGGCTGCTGAACCGAGGCACGCGCAAACAGGAGGTGCCCGGAAGTGTGAAACAGGTGATTGCCGACATCGACGACACGGAAGCCGTGCTCGCCGGTCTGGGCAACGCGCAGTTCGACGCCGTCTGCGAATTCATCGGCTTCGTGCCGGAGCAGGTGGAGCGCGACATCCGACTGTTCCGCGGACGCACGCGGCAGTACGTCTATATCTCGTCGGCCTCGGCCTACGCGAAGCCAGTGCGCAGCCCGTATATCACCGAGGGCACCGCGCTGGCCAATCCCCACTGGCAGTACTCGCGCAACAAGATTGCCTGCGAGGAGCTGCTGATGCGGGAGTATAGAGAGAACGGATTCCCCGTGACCATCGTACGTCCCTCACATACCTACTGCGAGCGCGGTGTCCCAGTGAGCATCCACGGCCCGAAAGGCAGTTGGCCGGTGCTGAAGCGTATGCTGGAGGGCAAGCCCGTGCTCGTGCATGGCGACGGTTCTTCGCTGTGGACGCTGACGTGGAACGAGGACTTTGCACGCGGTTTCATCGGACTGTTAGGCAATCCGAAGGCCATCGGCGAGGCTTTCCAGATTATGAGCGACGAGCAGCTGACGTGGAATCAGATCTATGAGTGCGTCGGCCAAGCACTAAACACGACGCCGAAACTCTATCACGTCGCCTCCGACTTCCTGGCCGCCGCCTGTCCTGCAGATTATGACTTGGAGGGCAACCTCATCGGTGACAAGGCGGCAACGGTCATCTTCGACTGCACAAAGCTGAAGCGTGCTGTCCCCGAATTCCAGACCACGACCCGCTTCGACGAAGGCGTTCGCCGCTGCGTCAACTATATTCTCGCTCATCCTGAACTGCAAGTGGAAGACCCCGAGTTCGACCAGTGGTGCGACAAGGTCATCGAGGCACAAGAACAGGCAAAGAAGATGATCACAACTGGGGAAACTTTATGATTTAGAATATGGCAAAGGAAAATATAATGGTAAAACACTATCTGAAGACATTGGAGGAAACCGTCCGCCAACAATGGGATCAGAAAGCACTTTGTGATTACGGTGGTGACGCCTTCACGTATGCAGATGTGGCAACAAGCATTGAACAGTTTCGGATCTTCCTGAACGAGGCTGGTATTACAAAGCGTAGCAAGATTGCCATCTGTGCACGGAACTGCGCCCGCTGGGCTATGACTTTCTGGGACATAAATGTCAACGAATGTGTGGCAGTGCCCCTTTTGGCCGATTTCCACCCCAACAGCATCGCTACCTTCACGTACCATTCCGACAGCGTGCTGCTTTTCACTGACAAGGAAATTTGGGAAAAACTAAATCCCATGCAGATGCCCAATCTCAGGGCTGCCATCAATGTGAAAGACCGCTCGATGCTCTGGCATCGCGACGAGCATGTGGCCGAGGCATGGGAGAACCGCGAGAAGGCTTTCGCACAGAAACATCCCACAGGTTTTGTGAAGGAGCAGGTATCATATCCTTCGGACAATATGGACAAGCTGGCCATCATCAACTATACCTCTGGAACGACCGGCAACCCTAAGGGTGTCATGCTCACCTACGGCGCCATTTCAGACACCGACGCGTTCAGCAACAGCCATTTCCCCAACCAACCCGGTGAGACCATCGTCTCCATGCTCCCCATGGCCCACATGTACGGACTGGCCATCGAGTTCATCCATCCTAATGTCGACGGTGTGACGGTCTGGTTCCTTGGCAAGACCCCCTCGCCATCGACGCTGCTGAAAGCTATGCAGGAGGTGAAGCCCTATATGGTGGTCACGGTGCCGCTTGTGATGGAGAAGGTGTACGCCAATTCCATCAAGCCCGCCCTCGACAAAATGAAATGGTTGACGGCCATACCTCAGGCTCGTAAAGCAATTTACAAGATAGTCCGTAAGAAGGTGTTGGCAGCCTTTGGCGGTCAGGTGCGCGGCTTCATCATGGGCGGTGCTGCCCTGAAACCCGAGGTGGAGGATTGTTTCACCAAGATACGCCTGCCTTATACCGTGGGCTATGGCATGACTGAAGCCTGCCCATTGCTGGGTTGGGAATGGTGTACGGAGTTTGTACCAGGTTCCTGCGGCAAGCCTGTCCACGAACTTCGCATCAATTCCGACGACCCAAGGAACGTCCCTGGGGAGATACAGGTACGGGGTGCCAACCTGACCATCGGCTATTACAAAAATCCTGAAGCCAATGCTACCGCATTTACTGACGATGGATGGTTCCGCACTGGCGACCTGGGTCTGTTGGATAAAGACAACAACATCTTCATCCGTGGTCGCATCAAATCCATGATCCTAAACTCTTCGGGTCAGAATATCTATCCCGAGGAGTTGGAGGCCGTGCTGTCTGGCTGCCCATACGTGAGCGAATCGCTGGTCGTAGAGCGTAACGGGAGATTGGTTGCTTTGGTATATCCTGAGCTCCCCGATGACCTGGACTTGGATAAACGCCCGGAGATTCCTGCGCTCGGCTCTGCCGCTTTGACCGAGGTCAAAGAACTCATCCGCTCCACCGCCAACAAGTCACTTCCTGGCTATAGTAAGATCAACGAAGTGGAATTTGTTGACGAGCCTTTTGAGAAGACGCCGAAAATGAGTATCAAACGCTATTTGTATCGGTAGGAGAAGAAGCGTTAGTTTTGCGTTGATTGAACTCACCCGATAGCTCGCAAAAAGTGTGAGCTATTACCACAAGTAATCTTCGACGTAGTTGCTGAATTCGATGGGGGCAGTCCAGCCTAAGCGTAAGATGGACTGTCGGATGTATTGCTCGTGCTCTGGGGGAACAGGACGGTAGCCGCTGTGGTATTCGTAGTAGCGCTTGCGATTGAAGTAGTGAATGAGGTGCTGCTTCAGGGGAAAGGCAATCCGCTGTGGCATGTCGTAGTACATCTTTGCGATGCCAAGGGGCATGCGGACGGGCTGGTCGTTGCGGTACATGGGACATGCCTCGGTCTGCATCGACGGATTGTTGAGGTTGACGCAAGCAGCGATGCGACGGTCTTTTGGGGTATATGATTGCAGTTGCCATCTAAGGCAGTGCAAGCGCAAGGGGCAGGTCTGAGAGTAACAGATGGCATAGCTTTTGTTTGCCTTTTCCGCGAAGATTTGTTCGCGGGTCTTGGGGCCAGTTTCTTCTTTCTTCATTTCTATATGATCTTATCGTTTCGTTTGCAAAGATAGTGATAATTTGTGATATTACAAAATTCTTTCATATCAAATTTTATATTCTCCTATTCATTTATTCATATTCATAGATAATATACTTAATATTAGCAAGTTATTAAATGAATAATACAATATTCTATTCTTTGACTATTCATTACTAATCATTATTATATCAATCTTCTCAGTAAAAGATAGCATTAACAGACTAAAAAAAAGTAAGTTACGCTATAGTAACAAATTTCATAACACTTTGTATCTGCCTCTGTAACAAAATGTCACATCCTTTGTTACAAAGTATTACTATCGTATTAATAATCATGTTACAAATACTATTTCCGATAACTAAAGGTCAAATTTTCAGCAAGAAGCGGTTGATGATGAATAGTCATATCACTATTCACAATATCTATTCATCCTATAATTACTTGATTATCTTTAAATTATATAAAAATATGAATAGTGAATATTTATTTTATCATTTTTGTTTGGAACTCTTGAATTTTATGATTATTTTTGCAAAGTGAATTCTAAATACAACAAATATGTCCAAGGTAACTATCGTTAAGAACTATCGCAATATGGAGACGCTCAAGGCGTTAGAGCTCTCCGAGGTTGTCCGTCTTATTCAGACGTGTGAATACTATGATGCTGTGAGGGAGGTGATGAATAT
>JAEEGF010323504.1_pt1 | contig 10985 bp, 10 predicted proteins | sample 9134171 | NCBI WGS metagenome assembly JAEEGF01 (sample SAMN16246542, study PRJNA631951) | gut metagenome | biome: gut microbiome; feature: rumen; material: AP-attached | host: Bos | place: Iran: Karaj | collected 2018-10
CTCGTTTGGTGTCTATCACATTTTCTGCAATTACATCCAAAATGGGTTGCCCTTCCATGTCAACACGCTGGATTTTATAACCGTGGTCCTTAGGCGCAGGCAAAAAGGTAACGGTCAGGTTCAGTCCTGTATGCAGTCCTTTTCCGCTTAGTGAGAAGCTATTGTTTAATGTTTTTTGTTTCAGCATGATTATTTCTTTGATGCAAGTTCTTCCTTCAGAACTTTAATCTCTTTTTTCATATCGTTCATATCTACCCACATCTGATACAGATTCTTGAACAGGGCACTGGACTTCCAGAAAGTCTTGGCGTCGATAGCGGGCGTACCTTGTACGCCTGTTCCCGGTTTCTTTATACTGTTTGGGATGCCAGCCTGTGCTCCTGCCATGGTCTTGTCCGCTATCGTGGCATGTCCGGCAACACCAACTTGTCCGCCAAACATACACCATTCTCCAACTTTGGTACTGCCTGCAATACCAACTTGGGCTGACATAACCGTGTGGCTTCCAATTTCGTTGTTATGTGCTATCTGTACCAGATTGTCCAGTTTAACACCTTTGTGAACAATTGTCTCACCCATAACAGCGCGGTCAATACAGGTGTTGGCACCTATTTCGACGTCATCCTCAATAATGGCAATGCCAATCTGTGGTATCTTCACATATCCGGTTTCTGTCTGTTGAAAACCAAATCCGTCTGCTCCAATTACACAACCTGCGTGAAGGATGCAGTTATTCCCCACTTTACAATCATGATAGACTACAGCGTTGCTATAGATTTCTGTGTTGTTGCCGATTTTGGCGTTTCTGCCGATGGTCACATGTGGATGGAATACACATCCGTCACCAATTTCCACTCCTTCTTCAATGGCAACAAAGGGACCGATGTAACAATCCTTACCAATTTTGGCTGTTGAATCGATGAATGCCAGTTCACTGATGCCTTGTCTTTTTGGTTTCATGCCTTCGTAAATCTGAAGCAGCTTTGCAACAGCTTCTCTGGCATTGGCAACTTTTATCAGCGTAGCCTTTATCTCTTGTTTGGGCTCAAAATTATTATTGACAAGTACGATACTGCTTTCAGTCTGGTAGATGTATTGCTCGTATTTGTCATTGGCAAGGAAACTGATACATCCAGGTTTTCCCTCCTCGATTTTTGCAAAGTTATTGACTATTGCCTTTGGGTCACCAACGATGGTGCCACCAATAAGGCCTGCTATCATTTCTGCACTGAATTCCACCTTAATATAAATTTGTCTAATCTCTAATCTCTAATCTCTCAACTAAAAGAGCCATCTGTGCCTGAACCTCTTTGGCTTTTTCGCCAGCAACCGTGGCAAAGTTTTCTGTATTGTCTGCATAGATAATGGCTCTGCTGCTGTTTACAATCAGACCACAGTCATCTATCATTCCGTATTTGCATACTTCTTCAAGACTACCGCCTTGTGCACCTATGCCGGGAACAAGGAGGAACGCTTTGGGGGCAACCTTGCGGATGTCCTTGAACATTTCACCGCGTGTAGCGCCCACAACATACATCATGTTCTCGTCATTTCCCCACTCCTGGCTCTTGCGGATTACTTTCTCAAACAGACGCTCTCCGTCTTTGTCCTCTGTAAGCTGGAAATCAAAGGAACCCTTGTTGCTGGTCAGCGCCAGCAGAATTACCCAGTGGTTCTTTGTGGCTCCCTCGCCTTTGGAGAGGGCTGGGGTGAGGCTTTCTAGGAAGGGCGTAACGCTATCCTCTCCCATGTAAGGGGCAACGGTCAGGGCATCTACATCATATTCGCCAAAGAAGGTTTGCGCGTACATCTTACTGGTGTTGCCGATATCTCCACGTTTGGCATCTGCTATGATGAACTGGTCGGGATAGTTCTCCTTTAGGTATTTTACTGTCTTCTCAAATGCTATCATGCCTTTCACCCCAAATGCTTCGTAAAATGCCAAATTAGGCTTGTATGCCACACAATAGGGAGCTGTGGCATCTATGATAGCCTTGTTGAAAGCAAATATGGGATCTTCTTCCTTCAGCAGATGTTCAGGAATCTTCTTTAAGTCAGTATCCAAACCAACGCAGAGGAAACTCTGCTTCTTCTTTATGTTTTCAAATAATTCTTTCCTTGTCATAACTTTCAACTTTCAATTTTCCAACTTTCAATTTCCCAACTTTCAACTTTACAACGCTGCTTCTTTCATTCTTTCTGCATTTTCTGCCACAATCAGGTGGTCTATGCAGTCTTGTATCTGTCCGTCCATGAAAGCGTTCAAATTATATATGGTATAGCCAATGCGGTGGTCTGTGATACGCCCCTGAGGATAGTTGTAGGTGCGTATTTTGGCAGATCTGTCGCCTGTTGAAACCATGGTTTTTCGCTTTGATGCAATATCGTCTAGGTATTTCTGGTGTTCCTTATCATATATAAATGTGCGCAGGCGCGCGAGGGCCCGTTCCTTGTTTTTGGGCTGGTCACGCGTTTCTGTACATTCTACAAGAATCTCTTCATCTTCGTTGGTGAAGGGGTTGCGCCACATGTATCGGGCACGAACACCGGATTCTACCTTGTTCACATTCTGACCGCCTGCTCCACTGCTTCGGAAAGTATCCCATTTAATGGCACCTTCGTTAATCTCCACGTCAAACTCTTCAGCTTCGGGCAATACAGCTACGGTAGCAGCACTGGTATGAACACGTCCCTGGGTTTCTGTGGCAGGAACACGTTGTACACGGTGAACGCCGGATTCGTATTTCAGAATTCCATAAACGCCTTCGCCTGTTACGCTGAAGATGATTTCCTTGAATCCGCCAACGGCACCTTCCGAGAAACTGCTCACAGCCATCTTCCAGCCTTTCAGTTCTATGTACTTGCTGTACATACGGAACAGGTCGCCGGCAAACAGGGCAGCCTCATCACCACCTGTACCGCCTCGGATTTCCATGATGACGTTCTTGTCGTCTTCGGGGTCGGCAGGGATGAGCAGCAGTTTTATTTCCTCTTCCAGTGCAGGGATTCGTTTCTCACTTTCTGCCATTTCCCCGCGCAACATTTCCTTCGTGTCGGCATCTTCCTCTATGGCAAGCATCTCCTTGGCATCCTCGATATTCTGCAGACAACCTACGTATTCCTTCCGGGCAGCAACAATTTTACCCAGGTCCTTATATTCCTTGGTCAGTTTTACGTAACGCTTTTGGTCGGCAATTACGGAAGGGTCCGTGATAAGCGTACTCACTTCCTCGTATCGGGAAACAAGTCCTTCCAGTCTGTTTAAAAGATTATTTTCGGCCATGTTACTATTAATCCAGAGGATTCCTCTTGTCTATATCTTTCTGTAAAATAAAATCTACGATAGCCCATCCGACTAAACCGACGACACATATAAATGTGCTGACATAATCTTTGTTTATAAAACAGGAGCGAGCGGCATACATCCCTAATCCGGTTAAACAGAACCAAACACCCATTCCTTTCAACCAGTCCTTAGTGGTGTAATTGACAATCTTTCTATGTTTCATTGCATCTTAATATTCAAATTCGCCGTACTCGCTCTTGATGAGCAAACTCTTCTGTCCCTCCTCGATGCGGCCGATCACTTGAGCATCAATGTTGAAACTCTTGCTGATTTCTATCACCTTCTCGGCATCTTCGGGAGACAGATAAACCTCCAGGCGGTGGCCCATATTGAATACCTTGTAAGCCTCGGCATAGTCTGTCCCACTCTCCTTGATGATAGCCTTGAAGAGGGGAGGAACGGGGAACATGTTGTCCTTGATAACCCTGCAGTTGTCACCCACGAAATGTAGCACCTTTGTCTGTGCTCCACCTGTGCAGTGCACCATACCATGAATCTTGGGGCGTAGTTCGTCCAGGAGTCTCTTTACCACAGGAGCATAGGTACGGGTGGGGGAGAGGACCAGTTTGCCTGCATTGATAGGAGAGCCTTCTACCTCGTCTGTCAGTTTGTAGGAACCGCTATAGACAAGTTCTTCAGGCACGGCCTTGTCGTAACTCTCGGGATATTTCTCAGCCAAGTATTTGCTGAATACATCATGGCGGGCGCTGGTCAGACCATTGCTGCCCATACCGCCGTTGTATGCTGTCTCGTAGGTGGCTTGTCCGCAAGAAGAAAGGCCTACAATTACATCGCCCGGACGGATGTTGGCATTGTTAATCACATCGCTGCGTTTCATACGGCAGGTAACGGTGCTATCTACAATGATGGTGCGAACCAAATCGCCAACATCGGCTGTCTCGCCGCCAGTGGCATAAATGCCGATACCCATATCACGCATCTGCTGTAGGAGCTCATCGGTTCCGTTGATGATAGCGGAAATCACTTCGCCGGGAATCAGCATCTTGTTTCGTCCGATGGTACTGCTTACCAGAATATTATCCACAGCACCTACGCAGAGCAGGTCATCTGTATTCATGATAAGTGCATCCTGGGCAATGCCTTTCCATACGCTTAGGTCGCCAGTTTCTTTCCAGTACATATAAGCCAGGCTCGATTTCGTTCCGGCTCCGTCGGCATGCATGATATTGCAATATTCAGGGTCGCCTCCTAATATGTCTGGAATGATTTTGCAGAATGCTTGAGGGTATATTCCTTTGTCTATGTTCTTGATTGCATTGTGGACGTCTTCCTTGGCAGCACTGACGCCGCGCATCATATATCTTTGGTTGCTCATTATAATATGTTTGTAATTGCCGTGCAAAGATAATACAATTATCTTATATACGCAAATTCCCCATGCATGTACATCCAATAATTATTGTTTTTTAGAAAAAAAGTTTCTATCTTTGCAGACGCAAAACAATTTGGAGAAGAATGAGAATAGCTCATTTTGTTATAGTTTTTTTCCTGACTCAGGGCATTTTCTCTCAAAATGCTATGCTTTTTAATGCTGACGAAATAAGGGAGCGTGGCATCTTTGATATCCGAGACCTGACGACTGTCGTTCCAGGACTTTTTGTCTCTTCATTAGGTAGTGCTCATTCGACAGCAGTGTATATGAGAGGCGTGGGAAGTTGTGGAAATTCACCAGCTGTAGGTCTGTATGTAGATGATGTTCCTTGGTTGAATAACAGTTCTTTTAATTCCAAGATTAGCGAGATTGAGCAGATTGAGATTTTACGAGGACCGCAAAGTACACTGTATGGCAGAAACGCGATGGGGGGACTTATCTGTGTTACGACCAAGAATCCCATAGATTACCAAGGGACGGTAATAGAACGTTCCATGGCCAATCATTATGCTCATTATACCAATGTCTCTCATTATCAGCGTTTTTCTGAGAAGTTGGGTCTTTCGGCTGGCGTGGCATATCGTTCTGGGGGGCAGTTCTTTAACCATAGTATTTCTGGTTTGAAGGTGGATGCCGACCGGTCGCTGCGAGCACACACAAGGTTGTTGTACCGTCCCGACGAAGCGTCGAAAATAGATTTCTTTGCCAACTATGAACTTTGTTCACAAGATGCTTTTCCGTTTTATTTGGAGAGTGTTTCTGATAATGATTATTTCAAAGATCAGCTGACTCAGGATATCGGACGTATAACAAGCAACGATGATAATACTTATCTGCGCCACTTACTGAACATCGGTCTTAAAACCGAATATAACTGGCCTAACGTGATACTCGGCAATGTGCTCGGATTCCAATTGTTGAATGATGAGCTGAAGATGGACGGTGATTTCACGCATCTTAGTATCTTTAAGGTTCAGCAAACGCAACACAATCGTACACTAACCGATGAGATAACGGTTAAAAGCAGACCGGGTGTTTGGCGTCATTGGGAATGGAGCACGGGAGCCAGTTTTTCCTATCAGTGGTTGCTTCAGCAATTTTTGCCGGGGGCAGATTCGCTCCGTTTTTTTGACACCCCAACCAATAGTGCCGCACTATACCATCAAAGTAAGTTTTGCGACATTTTTAATGCAATGGGGTTGGATGTTACCTTGGGACTTCGGTTGGAATATGATCATGCGAGCTTTTCCGGTGATAGCAACGACTGGTGGCAGCTGATGCCCTGTTTCTCGATGCAGTACTCTTTTGCCAAGGGAGATGTGTACGGAACCATATCAAGAGGTTATAGAAGTGGAGGGTATAACAGTCATGTCTCGGATGTACCTTCTTTGGCTCTGTACAAACCGGAATATGCTTGGAATTACGAGTTGGGGACGCACCTCAATCCCATAAAGAATAAGCTGTTTATAGATGCGTCTGTTTTCTTGACAAACGTATCGGATTTGCAGACAGGTCAGATAGATCCTTTCGGGTTGGGTGAAATAATCAGTAATGCGGGGCGAAGCAGATCTTTCGGAGGCGAACTTTCTATGCGTGCTCAACTTACAGACCGTTTACAGGCACATGCCAGCTATGGCTATACACATGCATCGTTTACGGAGAACGTTCTTTCTTCGGGTGTTTCATGCGAAGGCAATCGCGTTCCTTTTATCCCTCAGCATGCGGTCGATTTAGGCGCCAACTATACTATATCCTTGCCTAAGATACTTGACCGACAACTTTTAGACCATATGGTGGTAAGGGCCAACTGGCATGGATTGGGAAAAATCTATTGGACGGAAGATAATCAGGTCAGTGAGCCGTTCTATACAGCTCTTGATGCAAAAATTTCGTTTTACCGTAAGCACGTGGAATTTGGAGTGTGGGCGGCAAACATTTACAACAGTCGTTGCAGGACATTCTATTTCCAAAGTATGAACAGGGGCTATTATCAGATGAACAAGCCCTTCCAATGTGGATTCGAATTAAAGTTTAACTTCTAACGGTATAATCATTCGTTCCAGAATTCCCAGCTGGCAATAGCCTGTAGGTGAAGCATCTCCAAACCGTTCTTGACAACAGCGCCTTGGAGCGCTCCTTTTTTCATAAAGAGTGTGGATTCGGGATTATATACCAAATCATAGAGCAGGTTGTCTGACGACAAATAATTATAAGGTATTGCCGGGCATTCGTCAACTTTAGGAAACATTCCCACAGGACTGCAGTTGACGATTACTTCATACTCCTTAAAGGTTTCTGATGTGATGTCGTTATAGGTAAACATACCTTCACGTGGGGAGCGACTAACATACTTCCATTCTAATCCTAATCGTGTGAGACCCACACGTATGGCTCTGCTGGCACCACCGGTTCCCAGAATTAAGGCTTTTCTGTGATGAGGCTTCAGTAATGGCTGTATGCTTCGTGTAAATCCAATGATGTCGCTGTTGAAACCCTTCAGATGACCATTGCGGATTTGAACGACGTTTACTGCACCGATTTCTTGTGCTTCATCGCTCAGTTCGTCAAGGAATGGAATGACTTCGGTCTTGTAGGGAAGTGTAACATTCAGGCCCCTCAGTTCCGGATTTTCTTTCAGGATTTCCGGAAGTTTGTTTATGTCGGGAATCTGAAAGTTAAGATACTGGGCATCGATGCCTTCCTTGGCAAATTTTTCGGTAAAAAAACTTTTACTAAAACTATGTCCCAAGGGGTTGCCTATAATTCCGTATTTATCCATTTCTTTTTGGCGGTTAGGGGTTAGTGGTTAGCGAACACCGCGGTAGCAAATTCTTCACTCTTCATTCTTCATTCTTCACTTTGAAGCCAGATACATGGTGCAGAGGCCAAAAGTAAAACGTTTCCATTCTATTTGTAGAAAACCGGCTTTCTTCAGTATTTCTTCCATTACTTCTCCTTGCGGAAAGGCTTCCATCGAAGAGGGCAGGTATGTGTATGCGCTGGCATCGTGACTGATAAGCTTTCCGATAACAGGCATCACGACATGAGCATATACCCAGAAAAGCTGTTTCATAGGAAAACGGGGCGGGGTACTGAGTTCCACTATCAGCAGATGTCCACCTGTTCGCATTACACGGTACATTTCGGAAAGTCCGGCATCCAAATTTTGAAAATTACGTACGCCGTATGCAGATGTCACGGCATCGAAGCTATCGTCTGGAAAGGAAAGGTGCATGCAGTCTTCTCTCTGAAACGAGATAATATCCTGCATGTTTTTTTTCTTGACTTTTTCACGTCCTACAGCCATCATTCCTTCGCTGATATCTGCTCCTATAATCTGTTGGGGTTGAATGCGTTTGGCACTTAGGATGGCAAAGTCTCCAGTTCCTGTGGCAATATCCAGTATGCGTTTGGGGTGGTGAACCTTCAGGGCGTCGATGGCCTTGCGTCTCCACCCTCGGTCTATGCCCAGCGAAAGGGCGTGGTTCAGGAGATCGTAAGAGTGAGCAATGTGGTCGAACATTTTCTCCACTTGCTCACCCTTCTCCCCTTCGTGATAGGGATTTATTGTCTCCTGCTTGTACATTATCTGTTTTGCAACCAAGTGGTTACGTTTTTCTCAATGCGTGCAGCAATGTCGCCTTCTGCCTTTGCAGGAGTGAACTTCTCGCCTACAATGTGCTCGTAAAGTTCGATGTAACGGTCGGCAACACTTTGGGCATATTCGTCAGTAATCTCAGGCATCACCTGACCGGGTTGGTTCATAAAGTTGTGCTCAATCAGCCACTGGCGTACAAACTCCTTGCTCAACTGCTTCTGAGGCTCGCCCTTGGCAAACTTCTCTTCGTAGCCGTCGGCATAGAAGTAGCGGCTACTGTCGGGGGTATGAATCTCATCAATCAGGATGACCTTTCCGTCGCGCTTTCCGAATTCATACTTGGTATCAACCAATATGAGACCCTTGCTGGCAGCTATCTCGCTACCACGCTTGAACAGAGCGCGAGTGTACTTCACCATCGTCTCCCAATCCTCCTTGCTTACCAAGCCCTGCTTGATGATTTCCTCGGCAGAGATGTTTTCATCGTGTCCTTCCTCAGCCTTTGTGGTGGGGGTAATAATGGGTTCGGGGAACTTCTCGTTCTCATGCATTCCTTCGGGCAGTTTTACACCGCACAGTTCACGGCATCCGTTCTTGTATTCGCGCCAAGCCGAACCTGTCAGATAGCCGCGGATAATCATCTCCACGCGGAATCCTTCAGCTTTCAGTCCAACGGTAACCATAGGGTCGGGAGTAGCAAGTTTCCAGTTGGGTACAATGTCTGCTGTGGCATCCAGGAAACTGGCAGCTATCTGGTTCAACACTTGTCCTTTGAAGGGGATTCCCTTAGGCAATATTACGTCGAAGGCGGAGATACGGTCTGTTGCAACCATAACCATCAGGTCATCGTTGATGTTATATACGTCGCGTACCTTACCATGATAAACACTTACCTGTCCGGGCAGGTTGAAGTCAGTTCTTGTTAAAGCTTTCATGTTCCTATTATTTATTTTGTTTGTTATTATCCTCTATGTATTGCTTTCCTCGCTCAATTTCAGCCTCATATTTGTTGTAGGCATTAACAATGCGAGTTACCAGTTTGTGTCTTACAATGTCCTTCTCGTTCATCTCTATAAAGCTGATGCCGTTAATCCCTTTCAGAATCTTACTGGCTTCGCGCAGACCGCTCCTGACACCATGGGGAAGGTCTATTTGCGTCATATCACCCGTAATAATCATCTTGGTGTTTGTGCCCATACGGGTCAGGAACATCTTAATTTGTGCATTGGTGGTGTTCTGCGCTTCATCCAGAATCACCACGGCATCGCTCAGTGTCCTGCCTCGCATAAAGGCCAGGGGGGCAATTTGAATAATGTTCTGCTCCATCATCTCGCGTAGTTTCTGCGTGGGAATCATGTCTTCCAATGCATCATACAGTGGTTGCAGATAGGGGTCTATCTTCTCCTTCATATCGCCAGGCAGGAAACCTAACTTTTCTCCTGCTTCCACAGCTGGACGCGAAAGGATGATCTTCCTCACCTCTTTGTTCTTCAGCGCTCTTACCGCCAGCGCTATGCTGGTGTATGTCTTACCGGAACCTGCAGGTCCAACGGCAAAAATCATGTCGTTTTCCTGATAGGCTTTCACCAGTTCCTGCTGGTTGATGCTTCTGGCGGTAATGGGCCTGCCTGTTACGCTATATACGATAACGCCTTCCACGCCCTCCTTGTTGGTCTTTTCGCCTTTCAGGATTTGAAGAATTTCTTCTTCCGTCAGGCTGTTGTATTTCAGAATGTGCTTCTGCAGCTTGTCCAGATTTTCCTCAAAGGCGCACATCTCCAATTCGTCGCCCATCACATGTACCACATTTCCTCTTGCCACAATGCGTAGTTTAGGATAAAGCGCCTTAACCATTTGCAGGTTAGAATTGCCTACACCATATAGAATTACCGGGTCTATATCCTCTATTACAATATGTTTTTCTATCATCTATTTTATAATTTGCTGCAAAATTACATATCTATTTTGACATTTCCGCTTTTTTATGTAATTTTGTTCGCGAAAAATATGAGAAGACTTAAGAAAAAGATATTTTACGGCCTTTGCGGCAGTACTGTAGCAGTCCTTGCTACGGTTAGATTTTGTAATCCCAGTGTTATTAATCCTTCTTCTGGCGAAGTCTGTCAGGCCGATACTATTGCTGAGGTGGTAGAGAAACCCGCCCCTTTGGTGCGCAGGCCTCATCACCGTGTTCTTGGCGTGCATTCTTACGAGGAAAGTTTCCCCGATGTTCAGGATGTGCAGATTGTGGCAGCCCGTCGCTGGGGTGTTAAGCCTGTCCAGAACCGGCAGGCAGCGGAACGGCGTAAGCAGGACTTGGTGTATGTGGGTGCTAATCCCTATTATTGTGTTGACAGGTCCATGAGGCAGAGCATTCCATACCTTGTGCCTCGCGCTTCCGATCTGTTGCAGCAGATTGGGAAAAATTTTATTGACAGTCTGTATGTAAAGAACATCCCCCTTCATCGTATCATTGTATCCAGCGTTTTGCGTACCGAGGACGATGTGGCGCGCCTCCGTCAGTATAATGGCAATGCCAACGAGCAGAGTTGTCACAGGTTCGGTACCACCTTTGATATTAAATATGTATTCTACGATGCTGTCCGACCTTCCGACGGCTCTCCCTGCGTATATGTATCCGATGCAAT
>JAEEGF010855122.1_pt1 | contig 10985 bp, 8 predicted proteins | sample 9134171 | NCBI WGS metagenome assembly JAEEGF01 (sample SAMN16246542, study PRJNA631951) | gut metagenome | biome: gut microbiome; feature: rumen; material: AP-attached | host: Bos | place: Iran: Karaj | collected 2018-10
AAAAAGGGTTTTCGAGTATTCAAGAGAGATACAAACTAAAAAATTAGCACAGGCAACTACGATGCTTTCTGTACGCAGCAGTCGTATGGGGGTTTACACGAAAACGTCTGCATTTGTTAATGACCTTAGAAAATTTGCAAAAATATCAAAGATGTGCGAATCTGATAAGATAGCAAACTGCTGGCCGTATGATAAGCTGACACTTGCGGATGGCACTGAATATGAAATAGCCAATGCTACTGGCCCTTCGGTATTTATAAGGGATGCTTCCAGGGCGGATTATGCCTCGGACAATGTTGCTTTCGTTACGGACAATGGAAATGCTGTTATTATAAGCTATAACAAAAATTGTGATCCAAACCGTGATGGTGTAGATGTAAACAAATCATGTTATATGGCGTTGATGGACGTTAATGGTAGCAAAACACCTAATAAAGTCGACGAAGATGTTTTTGTCATAAATGCAAAAGGATTTGTAGTTGAATCTTCACAAGAGAACAATGTTAATAAAGAAACAACAGGCGTGAATCAGATGAGAAGACACTAACTATTAGGTACATATTTTTATAAAAATGTTGTTTAGTTTGTTGTAATATCTGTGGAACTGTCACTTTCTAGATTTTTGATATACAGTTCTTCTATCAAAACGCATACTGTTGCGGCGATTGCCGGTGCAAAAACAACCCCGATTATCCCCATGTATTTTGCTGAGATAAACAAGAACAGGTATATTAGAATCGGATGAATATTAAGTAACTTTCCAAAGACATAAGGTCTGACAAAGTTATTTTCAATAAGCTGAGCAACAGCAAATACTACCGCAATCATTAAAAGTATAACGGGTCCGGATTTGTACGCTGCAAACAGGCATACAATAAGTGCAATTGTCGGACCGACAATAGGGATGATGTCTAAAATCGCAGTTATTAATCCCAACAGTACTGCGTAATCGACTCTCAATATCAATAATCCCAAAGTCATAATAACACCGACACTGGCAATTGCTGCCAACTGTCCTACTATGTATCCGCCGACTTTTTTGGATATTATATCCAAAACTTCATCAGCTTTTTCTCTCATAGGTTTTGGAAATAGTCTGCTGTATGTACTTTTTAAAATATCTTTGTCTGCCATGAAATAATATATAATAAGCAGTGATGCCAACAGGTATACAAATGCTGAACCAAGGTTCAGTCCGGCATCCACAACCTGATCAATGAATTTTGAGGTAACGCCGCCGGCAGATGTTATGACTCCGCCAAGATCTATATTTGACAGATGTATTCTTCTCAAAAAGTGTGAATTTTGGACAAAATCTTTTATGTTGTCCAGATACTGCGGAAACGAAAGGGCAAAGGATTTGATTTCGTGTCCGGCTAAAACTATCAGCGGGATGAAAAATAATGCAATTATTCCGATTGTACCTAAAAGCACGATTGTTGCCGCCTTTGCTCGACCGCATTTTTCGGCCACTTTTTCAACTACCGGGTTTAGTGAACAGGCAATAACAAATGATGCAAAGAATAAAATAGCGATATCCTGCATTTGTGTTATCAAAAGCAATACAATAACTATTGCTGCAGAAAACATCAAATTTTTTCCGGTAAGATATTTTTTATAAAAATTTTCCATCAATTTTCTCCTTTAGTATTAGCATACTGCAAATATATCATTCAGACATTTTTTTGCATCATCCGCAATTTGTTCTTTTGTAAGATGATATTTTTCATAAAGTTCACTGAGCGGGACTCTGTCCGTAAATTCTTTTGTACCGCCAAAATTCAAAACTCTCATATTTGAATTTCCGTAGTATCTTGTGATTTTTTCACCAAAGCCGCCGTCAAGCATTCCGTCTTCAAGAGTAATTACCAGATTGTGATTAGCTTTCAGTCCTTCAAGCATTTCGGTATCAATTCCTGAAATGAATTTAGGATTGATTAAAGTTGAATTTATTCCGAGTTTTGACTTGATTTCTTCTTTTACTTCTTTTGCAAGGTTATAGAAGTTACCAAGACCGATAATTGCAATTTTTTCACCATTTTCGGTCATTGAGAATTTGTTTATCTTTGAATAATCCGTTTGATCCGCAATTCCGGCAGATATAAGTCCGCAGCTCGGAACTCTTATTGCGACCGGGTGTTCATTTTGATTATATGAATATTCAAGCATTGCAAGGTATTCTTCTTTATTTGTCGGTGCAAGATATACCATATTTGGAATGTTTGAAATAAGCGGCATATCAAATGAGCATAAGTGTGTCGCATCGGCATCGGATAATCCGCCCCAATAAATGAGCATTGTTACAGGCGAATTGTTCAGGCATAAATCTTGTGACATTTGGTCGTAGGTCCTTTGTACAAAAGAACTCATAAGGCATAATATCGGTTTTGCGCCTGATTTTGCCATTGCAGAGGAATATGCAACTGCGTGTTCTTCAGCTATACCGACGTCGGTGTAATGTTTTCCCAGATTTTCTCTGTAAGATTTGTCGTATCCGAAAACTCCGGGAGTTCCGGCAACAACTACACAAACAGGTGATTTTTCTTCAACTTTTTTTGATATAAAATCCTTAGTTATTGATTCGTAACTTTCTCCGTAAAATACAGAAGAATTATCTGTTTGATCCAAGGTCCCCGGCATAATCCAGTGGAATGCTTCTTTATTGTTTTCTGCAACGCTCAATCCGCAGCCCTTAAGTGTCCTTATGTGAACAACAACCGGGTGATTGGTATCTTTTACGGATTTAAATGTTTCAATTAAATCTTCAATACTGTTTCCGTTTTCAACATAATGGTATTCAAATCCGAGAGTTTTGAAGAAATTCGGTTCTGCGCTTCCGTTTGAATCACGGAGCAGTTTAAGATTATCATATATTCCGCCGTGATTTTCAGCTATGGACATTTCGTTGTCATTTACTACTATTATGATGTTGGAACCGAGAGTTGCCGCATTATCAAGCCCTTCAAGAGCTTCTCCGCCTGTTAAAGAGCCGTCCCCGATAAGTGCAATAACATTATAATTTTCGCCCTTCAAATCTCTTGCTTTTGCAACACCTGTTGCAAGACTGACAGAAGTTGAGGTGTGACCGACTTTGAAAAGGTCATATGCACTTTCTTCAGGAGCAGTGTAACCGGTGTAGGTGAGATACTTGTCAGGGTTTGTAAAACCTTCTTTTCTGCCTGTCAAAATTTTATGCGGATAGCATTGATGTGATACGTCATATACTATTTTGTCAGCAGGAGTGTTAAATACATAGTGCATAGCAATTGTCGCTTCTACTACACCAAGATTCGGCCCCATATGACCACCTGTTGTATTAACTTTCTTTATTATGAGTTCTCTCATTTCGGATGCAAGTGTTTTCAATTCGTCATAAGATAATGATTTTAAATCCTGCGGATAGTTCACTCTGTCAAGTATCATATTAATTCTCCTTAGTCTACTGTACTCCCTAGAATTAAATAATACAATAAATGTTGACTGCTTGCAAGATTTATACAAGGTCAATTATATTAAAGCAGGGATATTGCGGGTTTCCGTCAAAGGTTTTTTCGGCATAAAGAAGGGATTTATATAAAACCTGATTAAGTGAAATTTTTTCTCCGTTATCAAGGATTGGAACGGAAGGAATGTTTTTTAAAACATCAAAGCCCTGCTCTCCCGTCGCAATATAGGCGTCTGTTGTACAGGTGTATTTTTTATTTTTATTTGCAACTTCACCGTTTTTGTCAAGTAAATCAACTCCGTCAATGTTTATCTGTGTTATTTTATAGGTTTTATCCTCAGGATTTCCTTTGCCTGTAAGGGTTATATTCCCTGAGCACTGAACAAATTTTGAGTTTCCTCTGTTCCTGTACATACGCAGACTTGTTGCGTTATCAAATACCTGTTTTAAATCACTTGCCGAAAGTTCCATCTTGCAGATAAAAGAAGAATCTTTGCAAATGACTCTGTCTATATCGTATTCGGTTATAACCTTGCTTTCTCCCAGCGGAATGTGTGCCATGGTAAAACCAGTTGAGTGAAATGCAATATCGGTATGTCCAAGTCTTTTCATATTGTCTGATATAAAAGTTCCCAAAGGGCACGGGTCTGAATATTTTTTCGTTAGATCCAAAAGCCGCTTTGCAACCGGCTCTTTTATTTTTGTTTCCTGTTCATAGCGCAGAATAGGGTTTTCAAATTCAGATACCATATCCAGTTTTTCCAATGGTATTTCTTCAATCTTATCAAAATCGTTATCAAGTGCAATTTTATATAAAGATCTTGCGAATGAATACGGATAAAAGATTTTTCTTTCATAATCAGGAGGAATAGGGGAATGCTCGTGACCTCCGATTATAAGATTAATTTCCGCGGAGGTATTTTTTGAAAATTCTTTTAGGTCTTTGCTGTACGAATACCAGTGATGACTCAGGACAATCACTTTTTCATAGGAATCTTTTATTGTTTTTATCAGTTCTGCGTACGCTTCCTCCATCGGTTTAAATAAGTAGCCAAAATTTTTTGCACAGGAATTATTTACGCAAAACCCGGTTATTAAAACCTTTTTGCCGTTAATTTCCAAAATTTTGTATTGAGGTACAAGGTCTGCCATTTTGCCGGTTTTGCTCTCATACATATTTGCACAAACAAATTCAATTCCCGCATTTTTGAATTTCAAAATTGTATTTTTTAAAAATTCAAAATCTGATTTTTTAAACCCGAAATCGTTATTTCCAAGGGTCAGAAATATTTGTGCTTGTGGCAGAAGCTGTTTTATTTTGAGGTATTCATCAACGGATAAATTCCTGTCATAGATACCTTTAAACAAATCTCCGCCGTCTAAAATTATAAACGGTTCGGTGTTATTTTTTTCAAAATTGTAAATGCCGCTGAGTATTCTTGCAAGATTTCTGCTTTCCTGGTGTGAATCTGTCAGAGCGTAAATATTTGTTTTCATAACAACACGATAGCAAAAATTTATAAAAAAGTATAATTGTTAAAATGCGATTATTTTATGTTTGTTATAGAATTAACAAAAACGGGGGTATATGTTAAAGGCATGACAATAATTAATGATGTTTTTACAGTACATACAAAGGGTTTCACTGATATTATAGATATCACGCCTCAAATACGAAATATTGTATACACTCATGAGCTTCAAAATGCGGTTGTATACGTCTATGCTCAGGGAAGTACTGTTTCCATTACTAATATTGAATTTGAACCGGGACTTTTGGTTGATTTTCCAGAAGTTATGGAAAGGATTGCGCCTTCTGATAAAGAATATCACCACGATGAGATGTGGCATGACGGAAATGGATATTCGCATATAAGAGCATCTATTGTCGGTAATTCAACTCATGTACCTTTAATAGACGGTGTATTGCAACTGGGCCAGTGGCAGCAGGTTGTCCTCGTTGATTTTGATAATAAGGCAAGAGCAAGAAAAGTAAACGTACAAATTATTTACTAATGATAATTAAATTTCTTGTTATTTTTTCTTCAAGAGGTAAATCGTATTCCATTACTTCAAGAATTTTTGCGTTGTATTTTTTTAGAACAGGTGTTGCTTCTTCAATTTCTTCCGGGGCTTTACGGGATTTGTAGGCAACAAAATATCCGTTCTTTTTGAGTCGTGGCAGGGCATATTCGCATATATTTTTAAGAGAAGATACTGCGCGGGAAGTTACCACATCAAACTCTCTGTCCAAATTTTCGGCTCTCATACATAATGGATGTATGTTTTTGAGTTTTAATTTTTCGGAAATATTTTCAACTGCTTTGATTTTTTTACCGATGCTGTCAAGTGCTGTCACCTCAATATCAGGATAGGTTAACGCTATCGGTATGGCCGGAAAACCACCGCCCGTGCCGATATCTAAAAGGTTAATGTTTTTTTTGCCATTCAGATATTTTTCATAAAAATTCCCGAAGGCGAGAGAGTCAAATACGTGCTTTTCCCACAAATATTTTTCATCATTTTTTGAAATAAGGTTAATTTTGGAATTTTCTTCCAGGAATATTGCCATATAGTTTTTGTAAAATTCTTTATTTGCCATATTTTTCCTGTAACTGTGCAAAAATTTCTTCTGATACACGGTGTTTTACGTCATTCAATCTTGATTTAATTTTATCAAGGTTATCTTTTGTAAATGATTTTTCGGCTATTTTGTAAGCATTAATAAACATTTTGTATGCTTCTTCAAAGTTTCTGCGTTTCAGGTGAAATTCGCCTATTTCTATTGATGCTCCGGCGATATAGAAGGGCTCATTAAGTGTGTTGGCGCATTCCAGAGCATTATTCAGGTGTTCAAGAGCCAGTGTATCGTTTTTGGCTGCATAGATTTCTCCAAGATGTATTGAAGAATAGTACATACCGTTATAATTGTTTGCAGCTTTATCAAGTTCAATACTTTCGGTGTAATACTTGATGGCAAACTGTGTTGCGCCGGCTTCGTCATACAGTTCTGCAAGATTTGCCAAAGACATTGATATATAAGGATTATTCTTTGGGCTTGAATCAAGATCAATACATTTTTTGTAATAGATTGCGGCAGTTTTAGGATCATCGGCCTCATCGCTTGCGACTGCATACTTATAATAAAGCTCCGATACAATTGCTTTGTCTGTTCCTACATCAACAAGCGGGAGGGCTTTTTTGTAGTATTTGTATTCAATACTTGAGCTGTTACTTAATCTTGCACCCGTCATATATATTTTTATTTTCAATTCATTTGGCAGGTTTTCTTCTTTTTCAAGCTCGTTCAAAATGAATCTTGCATTATCAATCTTGTACATTATGTAGTAAATATTTGCGATTTCAAGTTTCATTTCGGCAACTTTCACCGGATTTGAGGTATTTACATAGAAATCTTGGGCTTGTGTATAATATTCAAGTGCCTCATACCAGCTTGAAAGATTTTGGTATGCCTTTGCCATTTTGTAATAAATTGTGGGTAAAAACGTGTAGAAATCATCATCGGTTGTTTTTGTCAGGGCTTGTTTATAGAGCATTATTACCCGTTTGTAATTGTAGTTGTTTTCTTCGTTTTTTGCCGCATTCATAACCTGTGCCAAGGACATACTTTGACTTGCGACCTCAAGTTCATTGTCTTTTATGCTTGTTGTTATGAAATCTTTTATTGAATCTGCAATATTGTTCATTACGTTTTCGTCTTCAACAATGAAGCTGATTTTTTTGAGCTTTTCTTCCTTTGTTTCTTCCTTTTGCGGCTCTTTTTCTGTTTGTCCTGTGGTGACAATATCCGTCGGGGTAATCATCGGCTCAACAGGAATTTCTTTTACCTGGTTGAGTGCCGGTTTTTTCGGGATGAACATACTGTGATATTCAATCTCGTTTCGCATTGTCTGGCGGGAAAGCATCAGGTCGCGTTCCAACGGCTTTAGCGGCAGCTGTGTGTTATACAAATCAACGCAAGCGCTGTGAAGTTTAATTCTGACATTGTCAGGAATCTGATTTTCAATAATATCTCTGAAATAATCCTTTAGATATAAGCACTGGCCGTTGGTTGACAGTATGGAATTGTGTGCGAAAAATATTGCTTTTTCTTCTTCATATAAATTGAGTGATTTTAACAGATTTATATGAATAGGTATTCTCATAACTGTCAAAAGACGAAACAGGTGAACACTCACCGGATCAACTAATTCCAGGGCTTCTCTTATTACAAATTCCGGAAAAGGAATATAGCTTTTTGAAAATTGTTCCAGGAATTTTACCAAGCCCAAATTTCTTAAATTCATTATATTTATTGCAAGAATAACGGTTCCGTAATAGCCCTTTGATTGTTTATAAAACTCGTTAGACAGAACACCGATTTGTTTTATTCCGTTTTCTCTGAGCATTTTTTCAAAGACTTTTTGAGAAAGGGCAAGAATAGTGATATTTTCGTGTTCTATGTCACTAAAATCCTCCGACGCAACAGCTTTTGAAACAAGTACAATTTTTATATTTTTGAAGCCGGATAAATGTTTAATAAAATCTATAATCGCAGAGCGATTTTCCTTCATTACGGACTGGAAGGAATCTATAACAACCAAAATCGGCAGAGTTATCGTATTGAAATATGAATTTATCTTCTGGTTAAAATTTTCAACTTTTGTTTTTGCCGGAGTTATTTTACCCATCATTGTGTACATTTTAAAGCTTTCAAAAAAGCTCAAAAGCATATCGTCCAGTATTGTTGTTTCAAAGCATGTATAATTTAAAACGAGAACATCAGGATTGACGGAATCGGATACGAAGTTAACAATTTTTGTTTTCCCGCTTCCCCTGAACCCGTTTACCAGAAGCAATTTTTTATCACCCTGCAGAAAATCGCACATCTGGGAGATTTGTTTTTCGTTATTTTCAAGCAAAAACGGATCAACAGGACACTCCTTCGGAATGTCCTTTAAAACTATCGGATTGTCTAAAAATTTAGTTTCCATACTTCCTTAATTAACTCTGTTTCTGCCGTTTCCTTTTGCGTTATACAATCTTTTATCTGCCGCTTCAATAAGTTCTGATGGAGTTTCGCCGTCTGTGCCATATGCGGATACACCCAAACTAATTGTAACCGAGCTTTCTTTTCCGTTGCTCAGTCTGTATTTTTTATCAGAAACTATTTTACAAAGTTTTTTTGCTAGGTTCACCGCTTCTGTGTAGGTTGTACTTGGCAGAATTATGCTCATTTCTTCACCGCCGTACCGACATACAATATCAGACATACGGACACTTCGTTTGAGAACGAAAGCAACCTGTCTTAATACGGCATCTCCGGACTGGTGACCAAAAGAGTCGTTGAACTTTTTGAAAAAGTCAATATCGATAATTATTAGTGACAAAGGCATATTGTACCTTCGTGCGTGAGAAACAAAGTTTTGTAATTGTTCCTGAAAATATCGGTGGTTGTACAACTCTGTCAGGCCGTCCGTTGTCGCAAGTTTATATTGCTGGTCAAAGTCTTTGGATTTAATAAGATACTTAATTACAACTGCAACAATGTATGCAGAGAGGGTAAAGAGCATTGGAATAATTATTTCAAGCCAAAGATCTTTGTGCAGCATTGCAAAGTACGAAATCATTACGTATATTGAATAAATTGTTGCAACCATTCCTGAAGCCACAGGCATTGAATCTATCCCAAATACGCATAGTACAACCAGTGCGGCTAACAGGAACCCGGTTAAAATAGTAACGAACTTAGGAACCCGTTTTATGAGTGTTCCGTCCATCAGATTATTCAGATATGTTGCCTGAACTTCAACCCCGGGATAAACTTTATCAACCGGGACGGTTTTTATATCGAAAAGGCTTGCCGCGGTTGCACCGATGTATACAATCTTATTTTCAAAGTTATAATTAAAGGGCTCTTTACCTTCGGCTGCTTTCATAACTTTGTATAACGGTATATTTTCAAAAGTTCCGGCCGGTCCGTACCAGTTGAGAATTACGCTTGCTTCATCATCGGGTCTTATGTTTTTAAATTTGCCTTGTTTTTCCATTTGATCCAGATATATTTTGTATCCGAGCTGCGGATAATATTTGTCGCGGTATTTAAGGTACAGCGGCATTTTTCTCAAAACACCGTCTTCCGAACGGGCAACGTTAATCATACCTATATTAGAGGTTGCGTCCATAATTCCCTGCAAAATTGCCCTGCAATTCCTGTATTGCATAGTTTCATCGGCAATGTAATTGGGTACAATAGCCAGTTTGGCAGGTAAATCAGGCGGCATCCTGAGTGCTGAGGGTTGATCATCAAGATTCATCCCCGTATAGACATTATCATATTTCTGAAAAACTTTAATCAGGGCTTCATCCGCATTTGAGCTGCTCCTCATAGATTTTACAAACATCATATCGAAGATGATGCTTTGCGGATGTTGTCTTTCAATATATTCTACTATTCTGGCGTAAATACTACGGCTCAGCGGCCATTCTCCGTAATGTTCAAGAACATATTCGTAACTTGTATCATCTACCGCGATAATAACGATATCATCATTTTTCTTGTGTGCGTGTGAGTTAGTTGTAACCTTCTGACGTATGTCAAAAGTATTATTCTCCATTGAATGCATAAAAGATACAAAGCTTCCGCTTCTTATGCTAAAAAGAAACAGTACGATAAAGATTGAAACCCATAAAAAATATAATATTTTTTTAAACATTTAAACACAACCTTTGTTAATCTACTTTTACAGTATAGTTTAACATGGTCACATTAGCAAGAATATTTTTTGTAATGAATTTTTGCTCCATAATTTTATTGTTAAGTTTTAAGATTTCTGTAGTATAAGACAGCTCATCGGGGTATTGCAAATAGCGGAGCAAGCATTGTTCATTTATATTCATATATTAAATTCTTCCTATTAAGATGACAACAACACTATTATTTCAAATTTTGTATAAAATTAAATCAACCTTTTAAATAAAATATGTGCTGTTTTCTAATCTAAACATAGGATATCAATGGGATGATATTGTTTCAATCCTGTGATTGAGGGGTAAATGCAGATTTGGCTTATTTCTTAACAACATAGTTGCCGCTGGACAATTCATGTGCAACTTCAATAGCCCTTTTCAGCTGTTTGTCATCTTTGTTTTTGATATCGTCCTCGGACAGTTCGACAATGATGTCCGGAGTAATTCCTTTTTTGTGAATATCAGTTCCGTTTGGTGTAAGATATTTTTGGATTGTAATATTTATACCCGAATTGTTTGGCAGCTTGTTAATTTCCTGAACCAAACCTTTACCAAAGGATTGTGTGCCCACAATAACGGCTCTTTTGTTATCCTTCATTGCTCCTGAGAAAATTTCACTTGCGGAAGCTGAGCCCTTGTCAACCAAAATTACAACAGGTTTTGTTGTCAAAACCCCCTTAGATGCTTTTTGTGTTTCCTTGTATCCGTCACGGTCAACCGTACTTACAATTGCTCCTCCGTTTAAGAACATATCTGAAATGTATATCGCGTTGCTCAAAAGCCCGCCCGG
>JAEEGF010943208.1_pt1 | contig 10985 bp, 11 predicted proteins | sample 9134171 | NCBI WGS metagenome assembly JAEEGF01 (sample SAMN16246542, study PRJNA631951) | gut metagenome | biome: gut microbiome; feature: rumen; material: AP-attached | host: Bos | place: Iran: Karaj | collected 2018-10
GACGACAAAATAACTGAGCCCGGCCTCTTTAAAGTCTTTGCAGGCGGAAACAGCAAAGATGTAATAGAGACTGAAGTGATGTTAAAAAGTAATTTAAATAATAAAAAGGATTAAATGTGGAGGCTGTTTAAATGGGTATTTTTTATCCGGGAACTTTAACAAGCGAGGTATCTGAAAGAGAGATAAAGGGAAGAGAAGTATCAAGGAGGGCCGCAGCAGAAGGCATCGTTCTTCTTGAAAATGACGGCGTTTTGCCACTTAAAGAGGGCAGCAGGATTGCTCTTTACGGCATGGGTGCAGGTTATACCATAAAGGGCGGTACCGGAAGCGGTGATGTAAACAGCAGAGATACGGTAACAGTAAGAAAAGGCCTTGAAAATGCCGGGTTTGATATAGTTAACAAAGATTACCTTGATGCATTTGACAGGGAATACAAGGTTGCATATAAGGAATGGGTAGATAAGATCTACGAGATGGCAGGGGATGACCAGGCAAAGCTTTATGATGCCCACTCAAGACTTAAGATGCGTATGCCGGTAGCAGGTAAGATAGACGCAAGGACCCATGAAAAGGCTGAAGCTGCGGTTTATGTGATCTCGCGCATTAGCGGAGAAGGGGCTGACAGAAGAGCGGTAAAAGGGGATTATTACCTTAGTGATGAGGAAGAAGAGGAACTTTCATGCATCACAAAGCAATATGAAAAGACTATCGTGCTTCTTAATATCGGCGGAGTAATGGATCTTTCATTTATGGATAAATATAAGATCTCGGCGCTCCTTCTTATATCGCAGGGAGGGTGCGAGGCCGGAAATGCGGCAGCAGACGTGCTTTGCGGCAGAGTTAACCCATCAGGAAGGCTTACGGATACATACGCCTTTAAATATGGCGATTATCCTTCAAGCGAAGGCTTTGGTACAAATAACGGGAATCTTCTTGAAGAATATTATAACGACGGCATATACGTGGGGTACAGATATTTTGACACTTTTGGTATAAGAGTAAGATATCCTTTCGGATACGGACTTTCCTATACCACATTTGAGACAGAATACCTTGATACGAAGGTAGCAGGCGGAAAGGTGACCATTAGGGTAAAGGTTAAAAATACAGGGACATTTGCAGGAAAGAAGGTTGTTTTCTTATTTGCGTCATGCCCTGCGGCGGAGCAGCAAAAAGAATATAAGCGCCTTGTGGCATTTACAAAGACAAAGCTCTTAGGATGTGAAGAGAGCGAGGAACTTAGCCTTTCATTTAGCCTTGATCTGCTTTCTTCTTACAGAACGGCAAAGGCTGCCTACTATATGGAAAAAGGCGAGTATATACTTGTACTTGCTGAAAATGCGGATAAGGTTACAGCAGTAAGCACCCTTACTCTTTCTGAGACTGTTTGCACAGAAAAGCTTACAAACGTTTGCGAGCTTTTTGATAGAATGCATGAGATAGCGCCAAAGGAAAGAAGAGAAAAAGTAAGAAATGAGATAAGGGCAAAGCTTTTAGAAAATTTGCCTTTTATTAGCATAGATAATGAGGTTAAATGTCTTGCAGAGTGCAGAATAAAAGCAAATCCTCTAGCTGGACTTGATAAAGACATACTTGACAGGGCAGATGAGATCTTAAAAAGTCTTACAACTGAGGAAAAAGTTATGCTTGTATGCGGCGCCCCAAGTGCTCTTGCAGCAGAAGTTATAGGCTCTGCAGCAGGTAAGGTTCCGGGGGCAGCAGGCGAGACTGTGGGTATAAAGGAAAAGGGAGTGCCGGGGGTCGTTCTTGCAGACGGACCTGCCGGCGCAAGGATCCAGCAGCGCTACCAAAGCAGACCTGATACCGGAGAGATAATAAGACTTACAAGATATCAGTCCCTTGAAAACAGATTCTTTGGAAAGATTCCTGAGATAGAAGGAGGCGTAGATCACTTCCAGTTTGCTACGGCTATCCCTATCGGAACCTGCCTTGCGCAAAGCTTTGATACAGAGCTTCTTTGTGAAGTTGGGAAAATGGTGGCAGAGGATCTGCGATTTTTTAAGATATCATGCTGGCTTGCTCCGGGGCTTAATATCCACAGAAACCCGCTTTGCGGAAGAAATTTTGAGTATTACTCGGAAGAACCGCTTGTATCAGGGCTAATGGCAGCAGCCATAACAAAAGGAGTGCAGGAAAAAGGCGACCTTGCGGTTACCATAAAGCATTTTGCCTGCAATAACCAGGAAGAAAACAGATTCCACGTAAATTCAAATGTATCAGAGCGTGCTCTTCGCGAAATCTACCTTAAAGGCTTTGAAATAGCCGTAAAAGAGGGGAACCCGGGATGCATTATGACTTCATATAACAGGCTTAACGGAGTTCATACCGCAAACAGCAAAGATCTTTGCAGTGTGGTTGCAAGGGGCGAGTGGGGCTTTAGAGGCCTTATAATGACAGACTGGGGAACTACCAACACCCCGGGAAGTTCCTACGCTTCAAAGTGTATCCTTGCAGGAAACGACCTTATAATGCCGGGTACGGAAGGAGACAGAGAAGAAATTGCCGATGCCCTTAGCGACAAACGCAACGTGCATCTTCCTTTAGAAAAGCTTGATGAAAGTGTAAAAAGAGTACTTTATTTTGCGATAATGACGGAATCAGTTAACAACAGAGATTGAGCATATAGAACCGATTCATGTTTTCATAGATGAAAAGAGGAAGATTAATGGAAAAAATATATAGATGTCCCTTATGTGGACAACGTCTTGCAGAAAATCAAAAAACGTGTCCTATTTGCAAAAAAGAGACTACACCAACCGAAGATACTAACACAGATATAAAACTTTATATTGCGCCACCAAGATCGCCTGAAGTTTCGAAAAAAATAGCAAGAAAGACGGCAGCACCTTTGCCATATATTTTAATATGTGTTGTGGTAGTGGTGTTATTGTTTCTGCCTCGAATAAAAACTTTTTCGCCATCTTTAGGAAACGAGATAATCTATAGCGAAGGAACACAGAATATGGCTCCACATTTAAAAGAGCCTCCAACTGACAGTGTTGAAAAAGAGGGAAATAATTACGACTTTAGAATCTCTCAGGTGTTTTTTGGCACTAAAAATGATTCTAGAACAGAAAAAATGCTTGTCTCATGTTTAGATAATCTTGAGTTAAATCATTCTGATATTACATATACTGAAAAAGGATATTATACAGCTGATTTACTGGATCAGAAAGTTGTTGATACCAAAGAGGAAGTTGAAACATTGGTAAATGAATTGCAAGACAAATTGAAGGCTGAGATTAGCAAGCAGGGTTTTAACTCTACAATAAATATACATATTGTGTACTGGTATAAACATAGATATAGATAATATAAACAAAAAGAACACTTCAAGCGGGGACTGTAGCGTTCATTTTCACGTCGCATAAACAAATCATTTTTGGGATTTGAACATGTTGACAAAAGGACTATTTAACTGTATCATAAGCTTATAAGAAGGTACCGTTTGGTAGACGGTTTGCCTTACATTAAGTTGCTAAGAACAGCAATTAACCTTTGGCGGGGTGGTTGCTGTTCTTGTTTTTTATAAGTTTAAGCATTAACTCAGCTATCGCAACAATAGTGCGTATAATCTGGGTTATTGCTGCTATTATAGAAAGCAATAAACTGCATTACCTTTCCTTGATACTTTCCCATACTAATGCACCTCCTTGAAAAGGGAAGCGCGTACAGCAAATGTACGCCGAAAGGCAAACCATCCACCGTCTAACGGTACCTATATAATAATATCAAACCACCGGGAGATTATCAAGAACAAATATTCGATATTTTTAAGCAAGATGTCTGAAAATTTCATTTATAACAAAGCCCTGCAACGTAACTGTTGCAGGGCTCCTTGTATTATAAATCTTAATTATTTACTTGCTATCTGTTTCTGAAGCCAATCCTTGCCATCAGCAAATCTTGATACGATAAAGGATACTACGTAGTCTCCTGCAGCATTTACCATTGTTGCAGGTGGGTCTACGAGGTTACCGAGTGCAAGTGCGATAGGATAGGCAACTGCAAGCTGGTCAGGGAAGAAGATGGTACAAAGGACAAGCTCGCCTGTTCCGCCGCCGCCGGGTACACCTGACATAGCAACTGATGAAAATACGGCTACGATAATTGCAAGAATTGCTTTGCCGGCACCAAAATCAAGACCGAAGATTCCGAAAAGGAATGCAACCTTGATGATGGCACTCATTGCCGAACCGTCCATATGCATTGTAGCGCCCATAGGAAGAACGATCTCGCTTACTTCTTTGCTGATACCGGTTTCCTGTGCCACTTCCATATTTGTAGGGATGGTAGCTACAGATGAACAGGTACCGAATGCTACTGCTGCAGGTTTAAAGAGGTTCTTAAACATGATCTTTGCTGCGCCCTTGCCGCCGCCAAATCTTGCATAAAGCGGTGATGAAGCAAAAAGGTAAACAAAGCTAAGTACGTAGTAAATAATAAGTGTTCTTGAGTAATCACCGATAAGCTCAGGTCCGTAGGTTGCCACAAGTGAAGCAAAAAAGCCAAGGAAACCGATAGGAGCGTAGTAGGTGATTATCTTAACTGTCTTCATAATGCAGTTTGTGATATCTGAAAGAAGCTGCGCTGTCTTTGTCTCAGGGCCGCCTGCCATCTGGATACCAAATCCGAAAATGATTGCTGCAACAACTAAAGGTAAAATGGCACGTCTGCTGAAAAGCTCGATAAAATCAGGCTTTGTAAAGAAATTTACGATCATGTCGGTAACACCTAAGGTTGCTCCAACCTCGCCTTCTGCGATCTCATATTTTCCCGTAACAACAGGGAAAATACGGCAAACCACATACATGATAACGCTTGCTATAAGAGCTGTGCAAAGGAAGGTGACGACAGTTGCGCCAAGAACCTTTCCTGCTCTTTTAACAGATTTCATATTTGCGATGGCACTTGATATTGAACAAAATACCATAGGAACCACAACGCAGAACATCATGTTGATAAAGATGGTTCCAAGAAACTCGATCTTGCTGCCAAAGTCAGGCCAAAGCCAGCCGATAAGGCAGCCAAGGATTATGCCGATAAGCATGGTACATATAAACCAGTTGTTTTTTAAGAATTTTTTCATTTCGTCCTCCTTGTAAATGCAATTTAATTCTATTTACACTTATAGTATAAAGCACTTTTTTGCAATAAACATTTAAAAAAGTGCTATTCGCATATAAAATCATGCTAACCCCAAAATACATTATTTTTTTGTTTTTTTAAAGGTGAAGATGTGATAAACTACTAAGCAAATGAAATTCATTAAAAACACTCGGAGGAATGAAAATGAAAGTACTTATTGTAGTAGATATGCAAAATGATTTTATAGATCAGGCTCTTGGAACAAAAGAGGCCGTTGGAATCGTAGAGAATGTAGCGGAAAAGATAAGAAATTTTGACGGCAAAGTCATCTTTACAAGAGATACTCATCATGATGATTACATGGATACTCAGGAGGGAAAGAATCTTCCCGTACTCCACTGCGTAAAGGGAAGCGAAGGCTGGCAGATATCATCCGCGCTTCCTGTAAATGCGGATGCGACCATCATTGACAAGCCAACCTTTGGTTCAAAGGAACTCGGTGTTTACCTTGAAGAACTTTCAAAGAAAGAAAGCATTGATGAAATCGAGATGGTAGGTCTTTGCACAGATATATGCGTTATATCAAATGCACTCCTTATTAAGGCATTTTTACCTGAAGTAAAGATTACAGTTGATTCAAAGTGCTGTGCCGGCGTAACACCGGAAAGCCACAACACGGCATTAAGTGCCATGAAGGCATGCCAGATTAATGTAATATAATTTTTGTTATAAAATGACCACTATAGCCTCGGCTTAAAGTGGTCATTTTGCCCTCTTGACTTTTCGAACAAACGTACTATAATAAGTCTTACATAAACGTACATTTGTTTGGAGGTGAGGGCGCTATGCGCGTGGTTTCTTTTACGTCTTTTGACTATAACGGCGCTAAAAGTGTACCTGTTATCGCCTCCTTTGACAATGAGGGCCACATTGCGCCCTTATACGTGCGCCTGGGTGAGGCTTCCTGCAAGGTAAAGTCCTACTGGGTCAAATATGCGTATCATAATATCATTGAATTCAACTGTATGATTTGCGATAATGATAGTGATAAGGTTAAGCCGCTTCTTTTACAGTACCATCAGGCTGAATGTGTCTGGGTGGTGGCGTAGAGGGTAAGACCTTTAGTATTTAAAGTTTGGGGCATATTATGAAGATTGATATCAAGACAATAAAAGAGGGCGAAGAAAGTATAACGGTTCGGTATTTTGAGCCAAACCCCACTGTAGAGAGGATAATCGGTATCCTTCAAAATGAGGAATATAAGGTATGGGGCAAAACAGACGGCATGACCATCTGTATCGAGCCAAAAGATATTTTGTATCTTGAATCAGTAGATGACAAGGTCTTTGCTTATACGAAAGATGCGGTGGCGCGTATAGAAGGGTCCTTATATTCTTTTAGCAGCAGTGTTAATGACGATTCTTTTTTCAGGTGCAGCAAGTCTATGATAATAAATGTTGGCAGGGTGTCTTCTCTTAAGAGCCTTCCTTCAAACCGGATAGACGCCACACTTGAAAACGGAGAGCATATTATCATTTCAAGAAGATATGCGGCTGAGTTTAGAAGATTTTTGAAAGGAGACAGGTGATATGAAAAGCGATAAAAAGTTATCCCTTTGGGAAAGGTATCTTACCACAGAGATCGGCATAGAGTTTAAAGCCTGTCTGTATTTCTTTGCCATATTGTTCTTTTACTGTATGTACCGGATGATATGCGGCGTGTTTAACGCCAGTATCCTCCACATGGCAGAGATGATATTTACCTGCTACATTATCGGATACTTGCAGGTTTATCTGTTTTGGAACTTTGATGAAGCTGAAACACTTGGAGTTAAAGAGATTGCAGGAATGGTTATATGCACCTTTATATATGGGCTTATATCAAGGCTTTGCAATTGGTTTGACGGAAAACTTACAGTTACCTTTATACTTGCGGCGTATATCCTTATAACCTACCTGTGCGTATTTTTAATTTACAAGACAAAACGCAGCATAGGCGATAAAAAGCTTAATGAAGAACTAAGGCTATTCCAGGCTGAACATAAAAAAGTGAAGGATAGCGGCAAATAAGTGCATCTTGCGGGGACATATATTGTTCCCGCTTTTTCTTTTTGGTAAGCTAAGCTTAGAAAAAAACACGGAGGTGCGGAAATGGAAAATGCAGTAGAGATAACAAACCTTACGAAAAGCTACGGTAAAAACCGCGGGGTCATAGATGTTTCCCTTAAGGTAAAGACCGGCGATATTTTCGGATTTATAGGGCCAAACGGCGCCGGCAAATCTACAACCATACGCTCTATGCTTGGATTTTTAAAGTATGATGAGGGAAGCATAAAGATACTTGGCATGGACAGCGTTAAAGACCACGAAAAGATCCTTAAAGAGGTTGGCTATATGCCCTCTGAAGCCTGGTTTTATGATTCTATGAAAGTATCTGAGGTAATAAAATACGCAGCAGATGTTAGGGGGCTTGATTGCAGCGCTGAGGCTGAAAAGCTTTGCAAAAAACTCAAGCTTGATACAAGCAAAAAGATAAAGCAGCTTTCTCTTGGCAACAGGAAAAAGGTGAGCATCGTCTGCGCTATGCAGCACAGGCCAAAGCTTTTTATATTTGATGAGCCTACAAGCGGTCTTGATCCTCTTATCCAAAAGAATTTCTTTGAACTTATAAATGAATATGTAAGCGAGGGCGCTACCTGCATCCTTTCAACTCATGTACTCTCTGAGGTAAACAGATACTGTAAAAATGCAGCCATTATGAGAGAAGGAAGACTTACAATGCTTGAATCAGCAGACATTGATGAAGACAAGTTCCTTAAATTCTATGAAGATGAGGAGGAGCAGTAGTATGAAGACCATATTTTTAAAAGAGTTAAAGCTTAATCTTAAGCAGTTTATCATATGGACCGTTACAGTTGGCCTTATGGGCTTTGCCTGCATACTGCTTTTTCGCAGCATGGAAGGCGAGATGAAGGATATGGCTGATGCCTTCTCAAATATGGGAGCATTTTCAGAGGCCTTTGGTATGGCTACTCTCAGCGTTGCGACAATTGAAGGCTTCTTTGCTACAGAGGTTGGAACGCTACATGGCATTGGAGGAGGAATGTTTGCAGCTATCCTTGCCATCGGAATTATCGCAAAAGAAGAGGAACGGCACTCAGGCGAATTCCTGCTTTCGCTTCCTGTTTCAAGAACAAAAGTGGTGGCTGCAAAAGGACTTTGCGTGCTTGCGCTTCTTGTTCTTTTTGCAGCGGTTTGTACAGGTATATATCTGGCAGGTTTTGCTATATTAGGTGAGGAGGTATCCTATAAAGAATTCTTTATCTATATGGGCAGTGGCCTTCTTATGAATATTGAGATTGCAAGCATCTGTTTTTTGATCTCCTCATTAACGGGAAGAGTAAATATTGGTGCCGGACTTGGTCTTACACTTGTGCTTTACACATATGATATAATAGGCAGAGTGGTTCCTGATCTTAAAGATTACATTTTTGTGGGTCCTTATTCATACGCAAATGCTTCTGAGATCTTTTCCGGCAATGAGGCAAATATTAAGGGCTTTATCCTTGCGGTAATAATTATGGCATCCTGTATTTGCGGAGCGTTCTTCTGTTACCAAAGAAGAGACCTGGCAAGCTAAGTGCCTAAGATCGGGGAGAATAGGGGGATAGGTCAATGACGTTACAACAACTTATATATTTAACAACAGTTGCAGATTGCGGCAACATCACAGAAGCGGCTGAGAAACTATATATTTCGCAACCCTCATTAAGCCTGGCGATCCATAATCTGGAAAAGGAAATGGGTGTGACTGCATTTGTCAGGTCAAATAAAGGCGTTGCAGTTACAAGAGAGGGTGAAGAGCTTCTTTCTTATGCACGGATGCTTTTGGAGCAGGCAGACAATATGAAGGAACATTTTGGAAGCGGGGACAGGAAAGCTCCGAAATTTTCAGTGTCCTGTCAACATTATTCCTTTGCGGTTAATGCTTTTGTAGACCTGATAAAAAAGTATGATGCCGATCGGTACAACTTTATCATACGAGAAACCCAAACAGGGGAGATCATAGAGGATGTGGCCGACGGAAAAAGCGAAATAGGAGTTATTTATCTTTCGGAACATAACGAGGAAGTGATCTCAAAGCTTATTAGGAATAATAATCTGATCTTTGAGGAATTATATGTTGCAAGTCCCCATGTGTTTATCTGTAAGAAGCATCCTCTGGCAGGGAAAGAACTGATAAGGGTAGAGGATCTTAGACCTTATCCGTATCTGGTATACGAACAGGGAAATAACAATTCCTTTTATTTTTCGGAAGAGTTTATGAGTATGCTGGATTTTCCTAAAAATATACAAGTTAGGGACAGAGCGACTCTTTTTAATCTTGTTATAGGATTGAATGGATTTACGGTAAGCAGCGGTATTATCGACAGGAAATTAAACAGCAGTCAGATCATAGCAAAGCCTTTAGATGTGGATAAAACCATGAGAATAGGCATTATCAAAAAGAAAAATATAGTATTTAGCAGATATGCAATGTTTTACGCGGAAGCATTAAAAAAGCATCTGTCCATAGGTTGAAACTATGAAGAAATGCGTTATTATTTTATTTTTCGGTCCGGATCTTTTTTGTTAGAATATTCTAAACTTAATAACAAGGGAGGATATTAATAATGGGAAAAATTCAGACACCCTACAGGTACGATTTTGTAGGCAGCTTTTTAAGACCACAGGCTCTTAAGGAGGCCAAGGCTAAATACCTTGACGGAGAGATTTCCAAAGAGGATTTTGATAAGGTTGTAAATGAAGAGATCACAAAAGTGGTTGCAAAACAAAAAGAATTAGGCTTTCATATCATTACTGATGGGGAGTTTAGAAGAACCTTCTGGCATCTTGATTTTATGTGGGGGTTTGAAGGCGTGGCTCATGAAGCAACAGGAAATGGGGTACGTTTTAACGATGAACTTGCAATACTAGATGATACTTATCTTGTGGGCAAGCTTAGAGCAAAGGTCCATCCATTTGTCGAATATTTTAAGTTCTTAAAACAATTTGAGGATGAAAACACAGTTGCTAAATACACAATCCCCGCCCCTGCGCAGACCTTTCAGCAGATGATCATACCTGCAAACTTTGAAACCACAAGGAAATTTTATGAAACCAATGATGAAATTATAGAAGATATCGGGAAAGCCTATCAGAATGTGATCAGGCAATTTTACGATGCCGGTTGCAGAAATCTTCAGTTTGACGATTGTACATGGGGAGCCATTGTGGGCGATGCGGCAAAGCAGAGATATCAAAGACTCGGGATCGAGCTTGATGATGTAAAGGCACAATTGCTGAAAGTAAATAACCTTGCACTTGAAGGAAAGCCTGAAGATATGGTCATTACATCCCATATCTGCAGGGGAAATTATCATTCGACCTATTTTACCAGCGGACCTTATGATTCTGTTGCTGACTATGTTTTTGCAAAAGAGAATGTGGATGCGCTGTTCCTTGAGTATGATGATGAAAGATCCGGTGGATTTAGTCCACTCAGGAAGATTTCTGCAAATAAAAAGGTTGTCCTTGGTCTTATCACCACAAAGTCTCCGGTTCTTGAAGATAAAGAAAAGATCATTGCAAGAATTCATGAGGCTGCAAAGTATGTACCTCTTGATAGATTATGTTTAAGCCCGCAGTGCGGATTTGCGTCCTGCGAGATCGGAAATAAGCTTACAGAAGAGCAGCAGTGGGATAAACTTAAACTTGTAAAAGAAATAGCAAAAGAGGTCTGGGGATAAACGTGAATTGATAAACAGGTTAATAGTTTGTCGCATGGGGACGGAGTCAGTACGACATTTTCCGCAAAATGTCGTACTGACTCCGTCC
>JAEEGF010775809.1_pt1 | contig 10984 bp, 13 predicted proteins | sample 9134171 | NCBI WGS metagenome assembly JAEEGF01 (sample SAMN16246542, study PRJNA631951) | gut metagenome | biome: gut microbiome; feature: rumen; material: AP-attached | host: Bos | place: Iran: Karaj | collected 2018-10
CCAGCGGATGTCGTTCTTGATGGAATCCACATACTCCACGTCTTCCGTGGTAGGATTGGTGTCGTCGAAGCGGAGGTTGGTCTTGCCGCCATACTTCTTGGCCACCCCGAAATTCAGGCAGATGCTCTTTGCGTGCCCTATGTGCAGATAGCCGTTAGGCTCCGGAGGGAAGCGGGTAAGTATGCTTTTATGTTTTCCTGTTTTAAGGTCGTCCTCGATGATTTCCTCAATAAAATTAAGGTTCTTAACTTCTTCTTTGACTTCAGTGCCTTTCAGATTGCTGTCTTCCATATAGCGATGAGTTAAATTGTATCATACAAATATACATTATTATAAGTTAAAATCGTCTTTAAAACGCGTAAATAATGATTTTTGGGCGGGGGCAAAAGCGTAAAATGTGCGCGAATAACTTTTGATTTATTAAATTTGCACGATATGATTAAATCGATGACAGGTTACGGCAAGGGCGAATGCACCCTTGCAGACCACAGCAAGATTACCGTAGAGATCAAGTCCCTGAACGGGAAAAACGCGGAAATAAGCGTCAAAAGCCAGATTATTCCCAAAGACAAGGAACTGGAAATACGCAAGTTGCTCTCCAGAGAACTGGTAAGGGGCAGCATTGACTTCTCCCTGAGTCTGGAACTCAAGAACCCTGCGGCAAACAAGCAGATAAACTCGGAAGCTGTCCTGGACATTCTTCATCAGATAAAGGACATCCAGAAGACAGAATCTCCGGATGTAGCGGCTCTCCCTCTGTCGGACTCATTCCTTCTGGCGTCTATAATAAGGATGCCGGACGTGATGGAAACAAGGCAGTATGAGTTCAGCGATGAGGACTGGGCAAAGATAGACAAGACCATCGCCCAGGCAATCAACAGGCTGAACGCCTACCGCGAGACCGAAGGAACGGCTCTTCTGGAAGACGTGCTGAAAAGAGTAGCCACCATAATGAGCTGCCTTGAAGAGGTCAAGACTCTGGATATCAAGAGAGTTCCGGCCATCAAGGAAAGGCTCAGGCAGAAGATAGACAAGGCCGGCATCGAGGCCAATCCGGAAAGGCTGGAGCAGGAGATTGTCTTCTATGTGGAGAAACTTGACATCAACGAGGAAAAAGTGAGGCTGGCACAGCACTGCAAGTACTTTATGGATACCCTGCAGTCAGATTCTCTGCCAGGAAAGAAGCTCGGGTTCATCGTCCAGGAGATGGGAAGGGAGATCAACACTCTTGGCTCAAAGGCCAACGACGCCGCCATCCAGGCGCTGGTAGTAAGGATGAAAGACGAGCTGGAAAAGATCAGGGAACAGAGCCTGAACATATTGTAGCCCGAATTTTGCAGTAGATTCTGCGTATTATAGGAGATTAGATTATGAAACGTTTTTTGTCGCGATACAGATTGCTGCTTGCGGGAGCCGCGTTTATGCTGACAGGATGCGCCACTCCGCAGGTGATGCTGTTTAATGTGGATGTGCTTCAGCCTTCCGCCTTTACCCTGAATGTGGAAGAGAGTTCTGCCGCGTTTGTGGGTACATACTCTGACGACAGGCAGGACAGCTCGGAAGTGGCTACAATCGCCCTCGCCGCGGCGCGAAAGGTTGAGGAAGCCAACGCCCTGGAAGAGGGTGCGGTTGGAGCGTTCACCATTCCTGCCTCCGAGTTCAAGGGCACTGCCGACAAAGAATACCTGGAGCAGCTGATGCTGGCCACCGGCAGCGGTATTCTGGCTATAATCAGCGATATAGATTTCGGACAGGGAACAATTTCCAGAACCTACAGCTCGTATCTGGGAGCGGGAACTTTAGCGGTTATTCCGGCAAAGGCCCATCTTACAGTATATGACGCCATATCCGACACCACTCTTTTCAGTTCCACTGTACATGACAGCATAAAGTTCATGATTCCTTCTCAGTACAGCTACTCAAGACAGAGCGTCCAGGAATACGTGGACGGGAACGACTCGCTGATTTTTGCGGTGTTCGGAAACCTCCTTGCCTCAAAGGTCTGTGAAAACTGGACTCAGGAAGAGTGGATGCTGATAGACTATCCGCAGGAGAGCGCCTGGCACACGGCATACAAGCACGCGATGGATTTCAAGTGGGAAGACGCCATAAAGGAATGGATGCCGATGACAGAAGACCAGAACTCTGAAAAGGCTTCGTTTGCCGCATTCAACATTGCGGTCGCCTGCCAGATGCTGGGGAACACAGACCTGGCGGAGAACTGGATTACCTATGCCAGAAGCAGATACGATTTTGAACAGGCTGGACAGCTTCACAAGTACCTTAAAATGAAGAAAAACAAATCACAGAATTAAAACTATGGAAGAATTTTTGGCAAACCTTGAATGGGAGCATCTGCTCAGGCTGCTGGTTGCCGGCATACTGGGCACAGTGGTGGGACTTGAAAGAGAATACCGCGCCAAGGCGGCCGGATACAGGACGCATTTTCTGATTTGTCTGGGCAGCGCGACTTTTATGCTGGTGTCCCAGTACGGGTTCAATGCAGTTATAGAAAAATATGGCGGACAGGTAAACGCCATGAGGCTTGACCCGGCCAGAATCGCGGCTCAGGTAGTTTCCGGTATAGGTTTTCTGGGTGCAGGTACCATCATCCTCCAGAAGCAGATTGTCAAAGGTCTTACAACAGCGGCTGGACTCTGGGCTCTGGCGGGCGTCGGCCTTGCCATTGGAGCCGGAATGTATTTTGTCGGTATCGCCGCCACAATCTTCATCCTGATTGGCCTGGAAGTTCTGAGATTCTTTTTCAAAGGTCTGGGACTCAGAAGCCTCGGGCTTGAGATTCTGGTTCCTGAACAGCCACAGCTGGAGTCTATACAGAAAATCCTCGCCGAGTCCCGTTATATGGTCAGCAACTACAATGTCAGCGAGATGCCAAACGGCTACAAGGTTGACGTGGTTGTCAGAATCCACAACAAGAACGACGAGAACGAGCTTTTCAGAAGGCTGAACGAGATAAAGAACCTGATGCTGATGAAACTCGACTGATGAAACTCGACTGAAAAAGAAAAGGCGGCTGAAAAGGCCGCCTTTCTTTTTGAAACGCAAGAGCTTACTCCTTAATAGACTTGAACCCCCGGCCGATTGTTTCGGAGGAATTCATGATGTTTATGAAAGCCTGCGGATCTATCTCGGCGATGCGGTACCTGAGGTTCACGACTTCTCTTCTTGTAAGGTTCACGTAGATGATGTCCTTCTGCTCTCCCTTGTACATTCCGGTAGCGTGTATCAGGGTGGCTCCGCGATGCATGTCGTCTATGATAACCTTGCGGATTTCATCCTGCTTCTGGGATATGATCATCATTGTCTTGGCGGCCTGTCCCTCGATTACCTTGTCTATGATCAGGCTCTCCAGAATGATAATAAGCCAGGAGTACATAGGAAGCTTCCAGTCTCCGAAAGCGATTACGGTAGAGAGGGTTATAAGACCGTCAACAATGGTTACCGCCGTTCCCATCGAGATGTGGAGGTACTTGTTGATGATCATCGAGATGATGTCGCTTCCGCCGCTGGTGGCCCTTGAGCGGAAAATCATTCCAAGACCGATGCCGTAGAGTATTCCGCCGAAGATGGCTGCCAGAAGCTGGTGGTCGTAGAGGCTGATGGCGGCTTCTCCGGTCAGGCCCTCGGCGGCAATCTTCTGGCTGACTTCCGGCTCTATCAGAGAATCAAAGCCGTAGGTCTGGTGGATAATCCACATGAAGGCCGGTATGATGAACGTGCACAGCAGCGTCTTGATGCCGAACCTGCTTCCCAGGACAATCGTTCCCAGAACCAGCAGAGGAATGTCCATGCACAGGGCGGAAACTTCCGTTCTCCAGCCCCACAGATGATGGAACACCATAGAAAGGCCGTATGTTCCGCCAGGAGCGAAACCGTACGGCTCAATAAGGAGGACAGCCCCCAGCGAAAAGATGAAGCATCCACCCGCCAGAAGGCTGTATTCCAATATGTTCTGTTTGGTAAAAATCTTCCCCGCCATAAATTACATCATCATTCCGCCGCAAACCTGGATGACCTGTCCGGAAACGTATGATGAAAGGTCGCTGCCCAAGAAAAGACAAACGTTGGCGATATCTTCTGGAGTGCCGCCTCTTCTGAGAGGAATCTTCTTGTACCAGTCCTGCTTTACTTCCTCAGGAAGCTGTGCAGTCATCTCGGTGATGATGAAGCCTGGAGCAACAGCGTTTGCGCGGATGCCTCTTCTTCCCATCTCCTGGGCGATACTCTTTGCAAGACCGATCATTCCGGCCTTGGAAGCGGAGTAGTTGCACTGGCTAGCGTTGCCGTGAACACCGACTACGGAAGACATGTTGATGATGGAACCGCTCTTCTGGCTCATCATAACAGGAGTAACGGCGTGGATGAAGTTGAAAGCCGACTTCAGATTAACTGCGATAACGGCATCCCACTGAGCCTCAGTCATCTTGAGCATCAGGCCGTCCTTGGTTATTCCGGCGTTGTTTACAAGGATGTCGATTCTTCCCATTTCCTTGACGATCTGGGCAACTGCATCGTGAGCCTGCTGGAAATCAGCCGCGTTTGAAGCAATAGCCATAACTTTTACTCCATAGGCTTCGAGCTCCTTCTTTGTCTGCTCTCCGAGTTCATCAATCACGAGGTCTGTGAAAGCGATGTTGGCGCCTTCGCTTGCGAACTTCAAGGCAACTGCCTTGCCGATTCCTCTGGCTGCGCCGGTAATCAGGGCAACCTTTCCTTCAAGTAGTTTCATAATGTCTTAGTATTTAAAAATCTTTGTTTTCTGTTTATGCCAGCACGCCCGTAAGGTCGTACTCGGTTGCGGCTATTATCTTGACCGCCGCAAATTTACCAATAAAATCTTCAGGGCGGAAACTTCCGTCTTTCACCGCTTCTTTCTGAGGAGAGAGGTCTATAAGTATCGCTCCGTCCACCTCCGGACTCTCCTTCTGGCTACGGCCGATAAGGAATCCGTCCCGGTAGTCATCGATGATGACCTTCTCCACTCCGCCTACCCGCATCTGGTTGTTCTCCAGGGAAATCTTGCTCTGGAGCCTCATCAGACGGGCATAGCGGCGCTTCTTTACGGATGAAGGCACATCGTCTTCAAAATGAAGGGCGTCGTAAGTTCCTTCCTCCTCCGAATAAGGGAACGCGCCCAGCATCTCGAAGCGGTTGCGGCGCACAAAATCGAGAAGGTCATTGAACTCTTCCTCCCCTTCTCCCGGATGCCCCACAATCATCGTTGTGCGAAGGGCGACTCCCGGAACCCTGGAGCGGATATCGTCTATCAGCTTCTGTGTCTTGATGTGGTCCACTCCCCTTCTCATCATCTTGAGAATCTTTGTGGAAGAGTGCTGGAGAGGAATGTCGAGGTACTTGCATACCTTCGGGTTTTCCGCCATCACCTTAAGCACGTCTTTAGGGAAGCCGGCAGGGTACGAATAGTGTATCCTTATCCACTCGATGCCTTTTATCTTTGAGAGCCTCTCGATAAGCGGGGCGAGCATCTTCTTGCCGTAGAGGTCCATTCCGTAGAAAGTGGTGTCCTGGGCAATGAGAATGAGTTCACGTACTCCCTTGGCGGCCAGTGCTTTGGCTTCTTTTTCCAAAGTGGCCATAGGAACGGATGTGAACTTGCCCTTTATCAGAGGAATGGCGCAGTATGAGCATTTGCGGTTGCAGCCGTCGGCGATCTTCAGATAGGCATAGTGCCTTGGGGTTGTAAGATGGCGGCCCGTCCAGCTTCCAGCCGGCTTAAGGCCCATCCACTCCACTACCTTCTTCCACTGGAAAGAGCCGAAGAAAGCGTCCACTTCAGGAAGCGACTGCTTCAGGTCTTCCAGATAGCGCTCGCTGAGGCATCCGCAAACGACAACCTTTCCCGCAAAGCCGGAGTTTTTTGCCTGGATCGCGGAAAGGATCTCGTCTATGGATTCTTTCTTTGCGTCACCGATAAAGCCGCAAGTGTTGATTATCACCACATCCGGCCTGGACTGCTCGTACGGAAGGTCTTCCGGAATAATCTCCAGCCCCCCGTCGCTCAGGCGGGAGAGAAGCTTCTCCGAATCCACACGGTTCTTGGAGCAGCCCATAGTTATGAGCTGCACCCTTTTCGGCTTGAATATGCCCGTGATTTCTAGCATTGGCGCTATACAACCTTTCTCGGAACGTTAGTCTTGGAAGGGGCTGCCTGCTTGGCGCTTACCTTTGCTCCCTGATGCTTGGAAGCCTCCTTGGCCTGCTTTGAGGCAGCGGTCTTGGCGCTCTGCTCGCTCTCGCCGGCTTTGGCTTCACTGTCCTCCTCGGTCTCGAAATCTAAAGAAGCGTACTCCTTGAGGCAGTTGTACCATTCCACAACTTTCTTCATGTGAGAAGGATAGAACCTTTCTCCATCGTAGTCAGGAACGATCTTTCCAAAGAACTCCTTCAGAACCTCAGGAGCGCTCTTTCCGCTTGGAGCCTTCTCGTCGCCGAGACTGTTCTTCATTGCTGTGAGAACATCCTGGAGCTTCATCTCGCCCTCCTGGGTGAAGATGGAGATATCGCTGAGCGCACTCATCTTTACAGACGGGCCTGCAACAAATCTTTTCTTGGTGAGCATAGACTCCAGAATAGCTCCCCTGGCAGCCTGTGCAACGTATGTGAAGAGCCCCTGCTCTCCGCTTACTGTAAGTACTTTACCTAAATCTGTCTTCATATATCTAACTGTTTATGATTATAATCCTTTGTGTTAACGCATTCCACGTTCTTTCTTTATCTGCTCGTAGGCCGCCTGAACGCTCTTGAACTTCTCCTCGGCAGCCTTCTTTACGTCCGCTCCCAGGTTTTCCACCTTGTCCGGATGGAACTTGACAGCCATACGGCGGTAAGCCTTCCTCACCTCTTCATCGGTGGCGGTCTTGTCTATCTCCAGAATCTTGTACGGGTCTTTCTCAGGCTCGAACATACCCATTATGCTCCGGATATCCTTCTCGCTCAGTCCCAGGTTCCGTCCTATGGTAAACAGCAGGCTGCTCTCTTCCGGAGAAACCTGTCCGTCCGCCTGGGCTATGCCCAACAGATAATGGAACAGCTGGAGCCTCTGAGACGATATCATGTTCAACTTTATCTGGGCACAGGCCTGAGGAACGTCTATGCTCTGCTGCAGGAGCTTCCTGATTATCTGGAGACAGTCATTGACCGCATTGTCCCCGAAATTGGAACGGATGAACTCCTTTATGTAGTTAAGCTCAGACTTGAGGACCTTCCCGTCTGCCTTCATTACGGCCGTGGAAAGAACCAGAAGGCTGATAAGGAAGCTGTTGCGCTGCTCGGTCGTGGAATATGGACGCCTGGTATATCCTCCGCCTGTGGAATAGCCGCCACCTGTAGAGTAACCCTCGCCGGAAGAACCGGAGCCGATCCGCTTTTGGGAAGTGGCTCCATCTATGGCAGAACCTACAAAATAGCCCACCAGAGCACCGATAAATCCACCGGCAGCCCAGCCTATCGCTCCCAATATAAACTTGAATATCATATAATTGCAGCGTCTGCTACTTGTTTAACATCTTTCTTAGTATCTGCCTGGCCTCTGACTCAATGTCCGAGCCGTCCACAGACTCTATCACAAAATCAGCCTTGGCGATCCTCTCCTCGTCCGAGCACTGGCTTCTGAGCCTGCGCTTCACTTCCTGCAAGGAACTGTTGTCCCTTTTCATAACTCTCGCGATCCGCTCTTCCAGAGGAGCCGTCACGACCAGTGTCTTGTCCATAAAGCTGCGGACATAGTCGTTCTCCAGTATAACCGCGCTTTCAAACAGCACAACCCCTCTTTTCCACCTTTTCCATTTCCTGAAGTCCTCCATCACGAACGGATAGACATATTCCTTCACCTTTTCCATCAGGGACTTGCTGCTGAATATCCTGGCGGCCATAGCCTTCTTGTCCAGCACCACCTTCCCGCCTTTAATCTTCAGGATTCCTGTCCCCAGCAGCCCGGCCAGCCCCGTGAGCAATTCCGGATTCTCGTCATAGAGCTGCTTGGTGCGGGAATCGGAATCGTACACGGCGCAGCCAAGTGATGCAAAAACCTTGCACACATGGCTCTTTCCGGAGCCTATCCCTCCCGTTACGCCCAGCACCTTGGCCATTTTACTCCACGATTATCCTGTCTACAAAAGGCGGATCCAAAGAAATCTTAAGTACGCCCTCCGGCATCCAGTCCATCTTCACCTTTGCCTTTCCGGACTCGGACAACGATGCCTCTCCGTAGTCCACATAAGCGATGAAGTCGTCTTTTTCAAGCGGTTTCTTTCTTCCGTATTCCTCTCTGAAAACGGCTTTTACAGATGAAGGGACAAGCACCATCCGGCTTCCCGGCGGCACATTCCTGGCCTGGATATCCACTTCCACCGCCCGTTCCACGTACCGTCCGACCTTCAGGCTGTAGACCGTTTCATTCTCGCTTATCTCCACTCCCGGGATCGGCTCTATGCCGGCCACTCCCTGGAATGTCCTCGTCAGGTTCCTTCCCATCACTTTTTCAGTGAAAACCGAATCTATACCGGATACTATACTCTCCTCGCCGGTTATATAAACAGAATCCGGCACCAGCGCAACCATTTCCAGAGGCATATACTGGGGAGAGAAAGTCAAGTCCGAGTGAAGGCATACCGGAACTTTCTTCTGGAAAGACTTTGGGATAATGAAAACCAGGGTGTCAGAAACTATATCGTCCACCGTCACAGACTCGTCCAGCATCTCTGAAATCCAGTCCTTGAGAATCAACGAGTTGAAGTAAAACGCGTCCTCAACTCCAGGAAGAGGTTTCAGCACAGAAGGATTCACCCTGAACGAGAGAATGTTGCTTCTCTTGTGCAGAGAGTATTTATATCGCAGAAGAAAAAATCCGGAGGAGCTGCCCCTGAAGGTTACCGGATCTTTGGAAACGGACTTCAGCACCCGGCCTTCCATCGGAGAAGATATCTCCACCTGATAATGGTAGAGATAGCGGTAGCTGGCGGAGAGTTTCATAACTCCCCACACCACAAGAGCCAGCAGCAGGGATATGACCAGAACGATCAGATTCCCGCCCCATCTTCTGTCACGCGAGCCGTTTTGCCTTTCCGCTTCCAAGGATAAAACCCTCTATTACTGCTGAACGTCTGAAAAGTCTCTTACGATAGAGCTCTTGGCAACCTTGATACGGACATTCTTGTCTACAATCATCAAAACGTGATTGTCGTTGATCTCGTCAATGATGCCGTAGATACCGCCTATGGTAATCACCTTGTCGCCTCTCTTGAGCTCGTTGCGGAACCTCTGCAGTTCTTTCTGCTTCTTCTGCTGCGGACGGATCATAAGGAAGTACATAATGGCAAAAATGGCAACCATCATGATAATAAGGGAAAGTCCGCCACCACCCTGCTGTGCAGGCTGAGCCTGAAGTGCAATTGTCAAAAAATTCATATTCTAATGTTTTAGTTTTGTTAATATTATCGCGATAAAAATCAGTAAAGTCCGCCTATCATGCCTCTAGGGTCTTTCTGGATCCTGCCGTCAGCGAGCATTTCCTTCAATATCTTGTTAAGCAGGCCGTTTACAAACGAATAGCTCTTTGGAGTGGAGAAGTTCTTGCTCAGCTCCACATACTCGTTTATGGTGACCTTTACCGGAATGCTGCTGAAAGTCTGCGCCTCGGCGATTCCCATAGCCACAATCAGGATATCTGACTGGACAACTCTGCCCACTTCCCAGTTTGTCATATAGGAAGATATGGTCTCGGCCAGGTCGTCGAAATTAACCAGCACCACTCCCACAAGCTTCTTTGCAAACTCCTCGTCCTGCTTGTCGTCAAAGATCTGCGGAATCTCCACGTGGCCCGAAGCGGCAACGGAAGGAAGCCTGTCCAGAATCTTGTTCAGTACATATTCAAGATCCTCCGTCCACCAGATATTGCTGTTTTCCAGAGCGTCTTCCAGAACCTCGTTTCCGGAAAGCTCCTCTGAATAAATGTGGCGGAAAAGCTTCACCGCGTCTTCCCTGGAAGGATTCTCTATGCCCAGATAATCCTGGAAATACTCCTTGGAAACCATGCCCGAGTATATGGCCTTTAGAGATGTCTCGAAGTCCATCCAGCTGATTCCCTGATTATTGCACCAGTTTACAAAAACAGAATCCGCACGTGTAATCGCAGAAAGAGCATTTGAGGCAAACTTGCTGTTCTGCTCAATAACGCCCTTGTCCGGGTTGAATTTGCGGTTCTGGGTGATAATCTTGTCTTCTGCAACCATCGCCAGAGCCGAAGGCAGCAGCGCCATCAAGCCCCATAGCCTCTGAGTCTGCACAAAGGACTGCATCAATTCAGATTCAGCGGCTTTGGTGTCTGTCGAACCCGTAGTTATCCTGCTGTACAGCTCTTTAAAAGCCTTAATTCGTATAAGTGTCCTGCTAATCATTTGCTCTAGGGTTAAATATTCTACAAATATACTCAATTACACAAAAATATCTTATCTTTGTCTACCGAATTTAAAAATACACGATTATGTATCAAGAAGATTTTGACAATGCTTTCTCACAGGAGAAAAGTGGGGATGATATTTATTCTAGGCCTGTAAGAGCCGGCAAGAGGACATACTTCTTCGATGTAAAGGCCACAAAGAACAACGACTACTATCTGACCATAACAGAGAGCAAGCGCAAAGTGGAGAAGGACGGACGCTTTTCATACGACAAGCACAAGATTTTCCTCTACAAGGAAGATTTCGAGAAGTTCGCCGCCGGATTGCAGGAAGTTGTACAGTTCATAAAGGAAAAATGCCCTGTCCAGGAGAGAGTTTACACAGAACCTTCTGACAACGCAGCTCCTCAGGCAGAGAGAAACGACTTCACCGATGTTGATTTCGACAAGCTCTAGAATCAGAAAAGACACAGTCAAAACTTAAATAAGAAAAAAAACAGATCCCCGAGGCAAACGTCTCGGGGATTTCTTTTCCGGCAAGAAAGA
>JAEEGF010925700.1_pt1 | contig 10984 bp, 14 predicted proteins | sample 9134171 | NCBI WGS metagenome assembly JAEEGF01 (sample SAMN16246542, study PRJNA631951) | gut metagenome | biome: gut microbiome; feature: rumen; material: AP-attached | host: Bos | place: Iran: Karaj | collected 2018-10
CATATATCCTTCAGCCTCAATCGGTACCCACGCACTTTCCGCCGGAATATATTCAATAAAACACTTGCCGCGCTCCGCGCTCTTTAAAAATACAAGCCCTTCTTCAAATCTATCTGACATCCACGCCTTCTTTGAAGACACCTGAACATCCTTATTATTTGATATTGCACAGCAAATATGTTCCTCTTCGATGTTATCTTTTGTTATCCGAATATATTCCATTACCGCTCCTTTCGTAAAAAAGCCAATCATGATTAGATTTCGCTTTTATCTTCGATATACATCTATACTGTTCATATAATGCAACATCAGCATTCGCTTTTTCTTATTATGAGATGATGAAAAAATGCAATATTAATGAATTCTTGTATTTTAGAAACTCTCATCTCAAGTTGCATCATTTTCTCCTGCCACTCTTCATACGAATGCTTCTCTTGATTCTGTTGAAGATCCCAGAATGTTCGTATTCCATAAGTTTTCTCAATATACAATTCCGGACACCACTTGGTCACGTCAGAATCGTCATAATATCGAATCGCACCAAACTTAGAAGCCGTGCTGTCTTCTCCATCAAGGAGAGCGTTCGCTTTATCAAAATCATCCAGAAGAACAGCCATCTGCATGACTCTTCCGTTACGATTGTGCTTTGCTAATGATATAGATCCGCCTGGTTTAAGCACTCTCGCCAGTTCCCGAACCACGTTCGCTTTATCATCTATATATTCAAGAACATTATGACAAATGATCATGTCAAAACTGTTATCCTCAAACTCAGAAAGAGCCTTGATATCACCAACCACCTGCCTATAGTCATGATCTGTCCATGCATCCTTAAGCATATCTTCCCATGGCTCTACAGCAACCACACGGTTAAACTTCGCAAAATGATCAGATGTAATACCCTCTCCACTTCCGAAATCCAGAATGTTCTTATCTTTTATCTCACCCAGCTGCTTCCAGACGATCTTCTTGAACAGCCTTTCCCATGCAGGTAAATCTTTAATATCCCTCATCTATTCAACCTCGTAAAACTGATGATTTAGAATTCTTCACCTGAAAGGTTTCTTAAGCCTTCCATTCCAATTTTCATTGCATTATCAAAGCTATCTGCAATATGTTTATAATCCCTAACATCTGAATAGGTGAACCAATCGGGGCCCATATATTCGTCAGTAATTTTCTTTTGAAGGAACACTTCATAATACTTCTCTTCTTGATAAACCTGAAACTTATACTGCTTATCTGAAGAGTATTCCTCATGTATAAGATTACTTCTCATATTCCCGTCTCCTGTAAAACGACAGACATTTGAACCTGACTCCTTAGCCGTATTTTCTGGAATTATGTTTTATGAGCCGTAATGATGGTATAGCTTTTAGCGTTTACAGTTATTTCGCATCCAGCTATTTTTATGTACCAATTTTTTCCTTGTCGATAAATATCAGCATTCTTATCCACTATCCTTTGTCGACACCAAAGAACAACATCATCGCAAGAAAGGTTTAAATTCTTTTTTATTCTTTCAGCTCCCATATTAGTAGTATGAAGCCTATCCAGTTCCTCCATAAATTTTTGAACATCCGGTTTTTCAGAATCAATCTTATCAATAGTATCTTGCAGTATTTCTTTTCGCAGCTCTTTAAGCCATTCAGAAAACTCTACATTTTCAAATGCATAAGTTTTATTTAGTTCATACTCATTCTCAGACCAAGTATCTATTGGAGATTCATTGTGCTGAATTAATGCTTCAAGTTTATCAAGAGCTTTATAAAGCTTAGATTCTTTAGTATCTTGTGCATCCATTTCAGCATAAAGTGCCTTCATATAATCAGCTACTTCCTTAGGCAAACTATCAATCCATTCTTTTAGCAAAGCATCCTCTGTATCTCTATCCTGATCTGTTTTATCAAACGTCGGAATATCTCCAGTAAAGCATTCTCCCAAATCATGAATAAGACACATATTAACTACTTTATCAATATCAATATCCGGAAACTCGCCTCTTAAAAGTGATGCCATTAGGGATACTCTCCAACTATGTTCTGCTACACTTTCTACTCTTCTTTTACTTGTAGTACAGTGTCTAGGGGTGTCCTTTAAGCGTTCAGCGATATGTATTATATTTAAAAATTCTCTAGTATTCATTTATTCTCCAACTATACTATATCATCAATAAAACTGTTCATTTTCCCGACTAAGGGATCACTTCCTCAGATAAGTACTAGTATATGTTCTAATTTCCTATTCTACTTAAGAATTCATCATCATCTTCCAGGCGGACCGCCGTAATACCCAACTTATCCCGGTCGGAATGGACAACAAAGGTATTATATTCCAATCGATCATATTCTTCGCCCTCATCAGTTGTGACATCTAAGAAAACAACCTCAAGAAGACATCGTGTGATATTTCCGTCATCTATGAATTGTTCGGAATATGTAACCCTTAATCTATCATAAGACTCAATGTTGCCATCGATAACATCAAAGAATTCTTCCCACTCTTCTTCGAGATCGCAGGTATCCTGAACTTCATCTGAAAACAGATCGACCAAACTGTCTATATCTTCATCCTTGAGATATTCGAAGAATTCTTTGGCATTTCTGATCTCGTTGCGTCGAAGCTTCGAATACTGAAGGAAATGACACCCGCTCACGCTTAACGTGAACAGTGAAACCACTATTAGGCATAAGAACCTGTTTTTTATCTGTCGCATCTGTCCTTTTTTATCCCCCTGTAAGCCCAATGTCTTAATAATATCCTATATGTATGGGAAAACTGTTGATTTTCTTGACTAAGGGCTCTCTCCCTCAGACAAGGTAATTATACCATCTGGGTAAAGAGCTCTTGATAACTTTTTGGTGCTACAAATCTAGTCCACCTATATCCGACTTTGATCTGATATCATTCCGCTCATCAATAGTTATATGAAGATCTATTCTCCAGGGTCTCTTCCTTGGATTTTTCGCACTCATTTGAGGCTCCTTTCTCACTGATATATTTGTTCGTTATTTGAGTGTCCCATGAAGTCGCAAGCAACGCCTTTGTCCGTACAAAGGCAAAAATCTTGTTAGGGTTCCCCTAAAACCCGCTTCGTTCTTCCTAATGAAGAAACTATCGTGATGAGAGTGCAAAAGGGTCTCAGGGATTCCCTGACAAGTTCATCCGTGTCTGAACTGAACGTTCAGACGCGTTGCTTGCGTTGCCATAGGACATTCAAAATGAACGTTCACTAACCGATAGAGAGAGGAGGTGTTAGATGAGCGGTAAATGTAATCGGAAAAGACCATATAGTCGGAAATAATTCCATATGCATAAAATGCTATTCTGTGAACGCACATTTTGCTATTCCATTCCGAGGTCGTAAGACAGGCTTGTGTCAAGAGTAAGGCCCAGTCTATGTAATGATAGAAAAAGACCGACAGGATATGTCAAATCCTATCGGTCTCTGTCTCTGTAAACTGATGCTATGCTCTGTTTTTGCATTACTGCCTTATCCGCATAAAGCAGGGCGTTTCAAGCATTTGTAGATTATTCAAGCTCTGTTGCAATAATCAAGCACCGATTCTCAAACGCCCTATTTTCAGCACTTTTTCTCGCCACTTTCTTATGATTTCTCCTCATTCTCTACCTTTTTTCAAAAAGTAAACTCAAAAATAAACTCACATAATCTTTCATTTCTTAGATTACTTCACGTCACTATAATCTCTAAAAATCTGGAGCAGTTCTTTTACGCCATTTTATAGCGCCTAAGTAAAAAGTAACACCCATAATTCACACATTTGTTATGTTTGTCAGTTAATACTAGACCTTGTTGTGTGATAAACTACTATTGCTTGCTTAAAGAGTATTTATATTCTTTGAGATAACCCCTATGGTTGTTGGTAGCTTCCATAGGGGTTCTTTTTATTCTTTAGAATATACACACAAATATCTGTCTACATTTGTTGCCTTATATACATTTCCTCGATCAGCACTCAAGTAATACAGATGTTACATATTCGATCCCTTATGCAACCTTGAGTCGTAATTGCAAGTATGCTTTTTTCCGGTATTCCGCTAAAAGCCCAATCATAGCTGGATTCATCACTCCATCCGACATTAGGTATTACAGGCTTACCTTGCCGTTGCAGTAGAACAGTCATGTACTTATTGCGCCATGAATTATAAACTTGCTGACTCCAAGGCATATCAAGATACAGACTGAAATCTGTAGATATTCCACCTTCAAATTGAGACAGCATGTTGAGGTACTGATCAGGATTATTCCATATACGTTCAAAATGAGCATGCGTATTTCTCTTCCATGTTTTTTAGGTAGTCGAAACACAATCCCCCTTCGCAACGATAAAAAATGGATCTTTACGGATTGTATCATCACTATTCACAATAAACTCTGATAGTATGTTCTTATCGTTTACATCCATATAATTAATCTTGAAGCTATATCCTGTATAACCAAACGAAAACCCGTCTCTTTTCAGCGCTCGACTTTGGATGTTCTCCACTATGTATTGAATCTCTTCTGGATTGTCAATAACAAAACCAACTCCGGTGGACCCATCAAACACATTTATATGATCGACCTCTGATGCTTTTATGTTTTTGCCAATGGTTTTCGGAGCAGCATAAAACACTATTATCAACACGGCTACACCCAGAATAGCAATTATAGAAATCAGCATCTTTTTTTCATTGGCATTACCCTCACAAACATCGATTTGAATTATCATCTATTCCAAGTCCTGTATGCTCATTTTTTCAAGTGCTTTTTCACGTTTGATTTTTTCACGACATCCAAAATATATTGCCAAAAGGATTATCGTTGGAATATTGGATACGAAGAATGTTGAGATGATTAACCCAACAATATTCCACAATGACATGTCGTCAGTCACAGCAATTCCAAATATCATCAACAGTGAATAGGCAAAAGAAATAAATGGTAATATAAGCCCAAACCACTTGCTTTCTTTTTTTGAAAGAAATATTTGCAGGAATATACATCCAACAAAAATTGCTAACAGTATAAAGAGTAATATTGTATTTATCATTTATTTCACTTCCTTCCTCATTTTTTTGTATTCTGTCGTTAAAATCTTGGCTGTATCAAAATCGATTTTTTCATTCACTGCTAATCGTTTGATTAATGCGATATATGGCTCATTGCTTGTGTCTTCGCTTATCTGGATTTTTTGAATAAGCCTGTCCAGACGCAGCCTAACCGTGGGGTAGGTTACACCATATTGATTAGCAACTTCCTTCAACGATCCAGAAGCAAGCAGAAACTTTTTGATGAATACAACGTCTTCATCTTCTAGATTTATCATCCATTCAGGGATAATTTCAATAGCCATGTCATCACCATCCTTTCACATTATTAAATATATCATTTAATATTATTAAAGTCAATTCAAAAACTATGCTTTATTAAAAATAAAATGTGATCTGATTTCATTCATATAGCTACATTCTCATTTATCCTATTTTTGCCCTAACCACGGCATATCATGGCGTACTTTCGCCGTATAATAGCTATCAATCGTTGAGGGAGCATTGAAAATTACAGCTTTCATGTACTGCTTAATATTCTTGATTTCTGTATTTCTAGCTCCTTCGTTGAAGCAATCAACGATGTATTGCATATGACCATAGTCAATCTGCAAGAACTTCTCTTTGACTACAGAAAACGGATAATCATCTCCAGCTATCCGGATCATAGCTCTATTGGACATAACTGTCTCAACCATGATTGCAACAATCTCATCAATGAGTTGAAGCTCGTATGGATAATTAAGCTTCAAGGATTCATAATCCACGTTGGTTTTAATCTGTTTTTCCCATAAATCATAATTATTGATTCTCTGTCCTTTCCCTTCCTGAATCACTTTTATCAGCAGTATCTTCTTCAAGGGAAGGATTATAGGATGGGATAGGATTGGATGAGTAATTTATATATTCAGTATTTGATTCTTTTTTATTTTCTTGATTAGTATTTAATTGTATTGGATTTTCCGACATCGGTTTTTCCGTTATCGGATTATCCGTGATTGGATTTTCCAATATCGGTGAATCCAATTGCGGTATTTCATAGATCACATATTCTATTTGACTAAATGTTCCCTGAGCTGCCCTTGTCTGTTCTCTTACAACATATCCTGCTGATTCTAGTTCTAAGACTGCTGTTCTCACTGCATCTACGCTTTCTTTATTTATCTTTGCCAATCCCTTGAGTGAGTAATCCCATTCTTCAGGAAGGGATAGCATCTGTGATAATAGTCCTTTTGCCTTCAAAGATAGATTCTTATTTTTTAGGTGATGATTAGACATCACTGTATAGTCTTTTGTTCTTTCAACTCTAAAAACCGCCATGCCTTTCCTCCTTCCTTGGCAAATCGAGTAGGGGCTAACTTGTAGCCCCTCTCACACCACCGTACGTGCCGTTCGGCATACGGCGGTTCAACCCAATAAGTAGTAATCTACACAGCTGAGAAGTCCTCGCCTTGCGAGGATTTCTTTGCTGATGAGGTGCAGTCCTGTGGTTTTGGCTACTGCTTGGTAGTGGTCGCCAAATCCTACTGACTGCTTTGCCATCCACTCGGGTGCTCCGAGTTTCCGCAAGCCCCAATATCGCTTCTCGCTCTTCTTCCATTGCTTCCATATGACTACTCTCATGCGTGTCCTCAATCGCTCATCGATTCTGTGCAGCACTTGTTTCATGCTCCCTATCCTGTAGTAGTTTATCCATCCGCGTATGACTGCATTGAGCATGTCGATTCTATCATCCATGCTTATTGACCATCTGCGTGATGTTAACTTCTTCAGATTGCGCTTGAACCTTGCTACTGAGTCCTGATGCGGTCTTGCCTTCCATCCCTCACTGTTCTTCCAGAAGCCGAATCCAAGATACTTGAGTTTGCTCGGTTTCGTGACTTTCGTCTTGGTCGTGTTGACCTTTAGTCCGAGTTTCTTCTCTATCCACTTTGTTACCGTGTGCATGACTCTGTTCGCCGCGGCGCTGCTGCCGACAGCGATGACGCAGTCATCTGCATATCTCACAAAGTGAAGTCCTCTTGCTTCGAGTTCCCTGTCGAGTTCGTTGAGCATGATGTTAGACAAGAGCGGTGAGAGGTTGCCACCTTGCGGTGTTCCTTTCTCCGTTGCCTCATACCTGCCTTGCACCATCACACCTGCTTTGAGGTATTTGTGGATGAGTGACTCGGTATCTCCGTCGTCGATTATCCCGTGTACAAGGTACATGAGTTTGTCCTGTGGGACATTGTCGAAGAACTTTTCGAGGTCGATGTCCACGATATACGTGTATCCGTCATTGAGGTATTCAAGCAGTTTTACTACTGCCTGCTGTGCTCTGCGCTTTGGTCTGAAGCCGTAGCTGTACTCGCTGAATAGCGGTTCGACTATGGGCGTCAGTTTCTGCGCTATCGCCTGTTCAATGATTCTGTCCACCACGCTCGGTATTCCGAGGTTACGCACTCCGCCGTTTGGCTTTGGTATCTCTACCCTGCGTACCGGCTGGGGTTTGTACTTGCGGTTTCGGACCTGTTCGCGGATCTCCTCCCAATGTTCGATGAGATAGTCTTTGACCTCCTCGGTCGTTATCCCATCCACTCCGCTCGCGCCTTTGTTCGCGACTACTCGCTTGTACGCTTGCATCATGTTGTCCCTTGAGAGTATCTCCTCCAAGAGCTTAGACATAGATTGCCTCCTTTCTCTCCTTCGCTCTTGTACCCTTATTCCTACCTCCTGTGAACCTTTCGCTCCGTTACGTCTTCGCTACTTCGGTTCTCGTCGGACATGGATACTTGCCTTGAGAGTTCCATTTGGCTATTAGGTTGTTCGGCCCTTCGCTCCACTCCCATTACAGGAGCTTCTTCACTACTATGGCCTCTGCTGACTTCTCACGGTTCGTTGTTACTACGGCGCTTGCCGTCCGTGAGACCTCACGGGATAAGTCATCAATCTTTCCTCGTCTACCTGCCTAATTTACGCATACGGGTTACGACCAACTTTTGGACTTCACGACTTCTAGCCCGCTTATCCGCCGTACGCGCCTTGATATTAGGTTTCTGTTCGTCAGGCTACGATTTCGCTATCCCTTCTTCTCGCCCAAACCTCGCGATTTGAACCTTGGGAATTGCTATGGGGTTCGTCGTTGGCTACGCCCCTTGTGGACTTTCACCACAGATTGACGGCATGCCCGTCATACTAAAAAAGACGTTCCAATTATCGAAACGTCTTCTTCGTGCTTATTAAGTCTTCTTTTTTCTATTTCAATTTTTCTAGTATTTCTCCTATGTCACCGTTGATACAAATTGCTTTCTCTTCCAGCTCTTCTGGAGCAAATGCTTCACCAAGATTCAAGCATGCATAAGTAGCGTTCTGCCACTCATTTACAAGCCTCCAAAAGCTAAATTTCACAATCGTTGGAGTATTCATGCCAGATGCGATATCAATAAACAAGGTATTCATGTTCTGGTGCCGTCTAAGAAACTCAGAATATCTTTCTGCGGCTTTATCCCATCCTTCATCTTGCACGAAAGTATTATCCGCACGAAGATTCATGGTCATTGGTTCCCCACATACTGGACAGTGAGGAATCAAGTCAGTAGGTATTTCCATTTTCAGCTCAGTACCTTCAGGGATGGATAGTTTTCCATCATCTTCAATGGTAAACCCTTGAGATATCACCATCTTCTTGACAGCTTCCTCATTGTCGTAAGTTTTCTTGTGACAAGGCTTACTACATTGCCAGAGTCCATAGTCTCCCTGTGTATAAAAAAGTCTGTGCTTATCAAATCCGGCTTTCTGGAAGCAGTGATCCACATTTGTAGTAAGAACAAAGTAGTCTTTGTCTTTCACTAAGCTAAGCAGATTGTTATATACAGGTTTTGGTGGGTTCATATAGCGATTGATGTAAATATACCTCGACCAATATGCCCAATTTACTTCTGGCGGTAATTGCATCACCATAAAACCTCCCGAATACATATCCGGGATTCTATATTTTTCTACAAAGTCTCCAAAATATTTTTGAAGTCTTTCACCGGTGTATATGAAACCTGCTGAAGTAGATAATCCAGCTCCAGCACCGACAACCACTGCTTCAGCTTCATCAAGAGCTTTTTGCAGCTTGTTTATGCCATCCGGTGTGTCGGTAATATATCGAGAATTCATCCCAAACATCACGCACACCTCCCCAAATTTACACCTTTATAGGACTTGTACCTATACACTGTTTCCTGTGTTTTCTTTGATTTCTTGTCTTCTGTTTTGTAACGCAATGCATATAACAGGGGCGTATTATCTCCTACTCCCAATTCAAGATAAAGAACATGAAGATTCTCATGTATGCTAATAAAATCAGAATATGCCGCAGATGCCCTATGCCATCCTTCATCTTCAACAAAAGAATCATCTGCCCTCAAATTCATAGTCATATCAGATCCGTCATCAGGGCACTTTGGAATCATTTCAGAAGGAATTTCCATCAGTAGCTTACCATCAACCGGTACCTGAAATAATCCCTGATCATCTCTTACAAAACATTGTGCTTCCATGGCTTTCATTACCCACTCTTCATTATCGAAGGTTTTCTGAATATCAGGATTCACGCTCTGAAACAAACCATAATCACCCTGAGTATAGAACAGTCTTTTCTTGTCAAAACCTGCTCTTTGAAACTGATGATCTACATTTGTGGTAATCACAAAATAATCCTTATCGGAAACCATCTTAAGAAGATCCCTATACACTGGCTTTGGAGCATCAATATATCTGTTAAAATAAATATGTCTTGCCCACCAAGCCCAGCGGATTTCTTCACTCGGAAACGGATAGAAACCACCTGAATACATATCTCTTATTCCAAATCTTTTGGCAAAGTCATAGAAGTATTTTTCAAAACGCTTGCCACTGTAGGTTAAGCCTGCAGATGTGGACAGTCCTGCACCGGCACCGATCACAATAGCATCTGCTTCTCTGATCTCCTGCCTGAGCCTGTCTATCTGCTCTTCTTTGCTCCCCTTACCATAGGACATATTTCTGCTAAAGTATCTCACGGCACTCATGTCTCCACTCCGTTCCGGTCCGCGCTAAACGCATGTCCACCGGACATGCAGCGCCCTTTCTTTATTGTTTCCTGATAACCGTTCGGCATATCATCATATAAGTTTTTCATAAATGTATTTATCTTCGTCTTTGAAAACATTGAATATCACTCTTTCTACCTTTCCCAGATTACTGTGCAGCCATTCTGTAACTGTATCTACAGCAATCTCAGCAGCTCTCTTATTCGGAAAACGAAATACTCCAGTTGAAATACAACAAAAAGCTACACTCTTCAATCCATTATCCGAACACATATCCAAAGTGTTTTTATAGCAATCCGCCAGATCTTTTTCCAATCCAGGAGTAAGTTTGTACTGTACGATTGGGCCTACTATATGAATAACTTTCTTCGCCGGAAGATTATACGCATCAGTGAGCATTGGAACGGCAGTAGGCTGTTCATAGTCTCTTCCATATCTGATCCGAAGTTCATTCATCTGCCTGTTGCACTCAGCTCTTAATTGCACTCCTGCAAAAGTATGGATACAGTTATCTATGCAAGTATGCATCGGCACAAAGCATCCCAGCATCTGCGAATTAGCTGCATTAACAATAGCATCCACCGAAAGTCTTGTGATATCTCCTTGCCAGATAGAAAGTCCATCCCTGATAACCGGGATGTCTGATAGATTCACCACACCCTTTTCAGCCGCTCTCTCTAATAAATATTCATCCTGTACTTTCATTACTTCAGAGGACAATTCTTTTGGCATACGGATGTTCATAAGCGACCTTAAGATTCGTCTTTTATCTTCCGTACTATTTGGAGTCTGTAATTCCTTATATTCATCTGAATCTGCCTTGAACTCTTCTACAAGATAATCAAGACGTTCTTCCTGTGTTGTATTCTTTGACA
>JAEEGF011255902.1_pt1 | contig 10984 bp, 11 predicted proteins | sample 9134171 | NCBI WGS metagenome assembly JAEEGF01 (sample SAMN16246542, study PRJNA631951) | gut metagenome | biome: gut microbiome; feature: rumen; material: AP-attached | host: Bos | place: Iran: Karaj | collected 2018-10
TACCTCCCCATACAGGAGCGCTTGGAGCGCATGGCGGGGATGGCGAAGGCCTGGGGGCGCCTGGGGGCTAAGCCGGCATCCGAGAGGAAGATCGCCATACTCATGTGGCAGTCCCGTCCGGATTCCAGCTGCATAGGTGGCGCCGCGGGTCTGGACACCCCCGAGAGCGTGGCTGACATCCTGAAGAGGCTGAGCTCCGAGGGATACGTCGTGGACGGCGTCCCGGCCGACGGCAGGGCGTTGATAGAGGAGATCCTCGACGGCGTCACCAACGATCTGGACGGGCTGTCCTCTTCCGTCATACGCGACAAGGCGGCGGACCTGGTCCCAGGGAAGATGTACAGGGGCCAGTTCATACGTATCCCTGCTTGGGACCAGGAGCAGATGAGGAAGGACTGGGGAGAGCCTCCGGGAACCATATGCGTCGACAGGGGCGACGTCATCGTCCCCGGGATCATAAAGGGCAACGTGTTCATCGGGTATCAGCCGCTCAGGGGATGGGCGGACAAGATGGAGCAGAACATACACGACCCCGTGATGTTCGCGCAGCATCAATATCTGGCTTACTACAAGTGGCTCAAGGAGTCCTTCGGAGCCGACATGATCTTCCACATGGGTACCCACGGCACCATCGAATGGCTTCCCGGCAAGAACGTCGGGATGTCCGGGAAATGCGACCCGGACGTGGTGCTGGACGGGATTCCGAACATCTATCCGTATGTGATAGACGACCCTGGCGAGGGGATACAGTGCAAGCGCAGGATAGAGTCCGTCCTCATCGGCCACATGCCTCCGACCATGGCCCGCGCCGACTCCTATCAGGAGCTGGACGAGGTCAACGTCCTCCTTCAGGATCTTCTCAAGCTAGGGCGCGACGTCTCCCCGGACAGGCGGAGGCAGGCGGTGTCCGACATCTACGAGGCCGCCAAGAGGAACAATCTGCTGAAGGATCTGGAGATAACGGACGAGAACGATCCGGGGCCGGACGGATTTGAGGATTACCTCGTTCCTTTGCACGAGTATATAGAGGAGGTCAAGGACGCCCTCGTCAGGTCCGACATGCACATCCTCGGCAGAGTCCCGAAGGAGGGGCATTTCGACGAGATGGTTTACTCCATAACGCGCTTGGACAACGGAGACGTGAAGTCGCTCCGCGACGCCTATGCGGCCGACCAGGGCTTCGACATCCAGGAGGCTCTGGAGTCCCCTGCGGAAATGCGTCCGGACGGGGAAATCAACTCCGAGGCGGTAGCCCGCGTGGACGGGGAGCTGATGGATCTCCTCACTTGGATGAGGGAGGACGGTTACGACTTCGAGCGCACCATGGCGCATATCGGGCACGATGCATTCGACGACCTGAAAAGGACGTTGGAGTACGTATGCGACGTCCTGGTCCCGAACATCAGGCGCATGGAGGACGAGATCGGCCACATGTCGGACGGCCTGAAGGGGGAGCACGTGGTTCCCGGGCCGTCCGGGGCCCCCACGCGCGGAGGCGCCTCAATACTTCCGATGGGGAGGAACTTCTTCTCGCTGGATCCAGACTCCATCCCGACCCATACGGCATGGGAGATAGGGAAGAGGATGGCGGACCAGATGGTCCAGAGGTACGTGGAGGAGAACGGCGCCTATCCTAGGGAGATCGGATTCGTGATCTGGGCCACCGACACGATGAAGACGTACGGGGACGACGTCGCATACATATTCTGGCTTCTCGGCGTCAGACCGGTATGGGCGCGCACCGGCGGCCAGGTCATAGACCTCGAGGCGGTTCCGCTGTCGGAGCTGGGAAGGCCCAGGGTGGACGTCACGGTCAACATCACGGGGCTGTTCAGAGACACCTTCCCCAACCTGATAGACCTGATAGACCAGGCGGTCAATCTGGTCGCCTCTCTGGACGAGAGCGACGACGACAACGCCTTGGCCGCCAACCTGAGGCGCGATGTCGTGGAGGGGATGGCCTCCGGCCTAGCCTCAGACGAAGCCCGCAGACGCGCCGCCGTCAGGATATTCGGGGCTCCGCCAGGAGGATACGGAACGGGCGTGAACCACGCCGTCGGCGCCAGCTCCTGGAACACGGTGCAGGACCTGGCCGACGTCTATCTGGACTGGTGCAGCAACGGATACTCCCGCGGCCGCTTCGGGGAGAAGATGAGGGACGAGTTCGTAAGGCGCTTCAGCAGCGTCGAGGTGACCGTCAAGAACATGCCGGACAGGGAGATAGACCTCTTGGATTGCGACGACGTCTACGAGTACCTAGGCGGAATGAACGCGTTCGTCAGGGCGTACGGCAAGCACAAGGACACCTTCTCCACCTACATGGGGGACGACTCCGATCCCAAGAAGTCCGAGCTCCGCAGCACGCAGCAGGAGCTCCGCTACGTGTTCCGCAGCAAGGTCCTGAACCCAAAGTTCATCAACGGCCTGAAGGAGCACGGCTATCGCGGCGCGGGAGACATGGCTAGCATCACGGAGTACACCATGGCCTGGGACGCGACGTCGGACGTCGGCGAGGACTGGATGTACGAGGGCCTGGCCGACAAGTTCCTCTTCGACAAGGACACGAAGGAGTGGATGATGGACTGCAATCCGTATGCGATGATGAGCATCATCAGCCGCTTGGAGGAGGCCATATCGCGCGGATTATGGGACGCCACCGACGAGTACAAGGAGAAGCTCGAGGCGCTCTCATTGGAGCTGGAGGACAAGATAGAGGACATCACCGACAGGTGAATTGGCCGAAGGGGCGGGCCGCGACCTAGGAATGATTAAATATCGGCGCGCCTTCCCCTCAGCCACGGGTGTCAGCGGTCGCAATGTGATCGTTGCCGTGGGGGATGTTGCATCCCCAGGCCGTACGGGGGCTTGTGCCGAACGTGCGGGGTCCGAGGTTCTTTCTACAGCTATTCTATAGCATTGCTTATATACGAGTTGGTACTACCGAGGTTTCGTTATTGCCTTTCAGAGGCAATGCGAGGTATTACAATGGTAACCGTCTACGACGTTCCTGCGGAGCAGCTCATACTCAAGACGGCCCAGAAGCTCAAGGAGAACCCCAACATCGTTCCCCCCGAGTGGGCAGAGTTCGCGAAGACCGGCAGGCACACTGAGAGGGCCCCGTCCCAAGACGACTGGTGGTACACCAGGGCGGCCTCTATCATGAGGAAACTGTATGTGAAAGGACCTATGGGGTCCTCCAGGCTCGCCGCCGAGTACGGCGGATTCGCCGACAAGGGATCCATGCCCAACAGGGCGGTCAAGGGAAGCCGCAACATCGCCAGGAAGTGCATGATGCAGCTCGAGGCCGCCGGCTACCTCGTGTCCAAGGACAAGCAGGGACGCGCCATAAGCCCCGCGGGACAGTCGCTTCTCGACAACACCGCGAAAGAGGTCTACGACGAGATGAAGGCCTGAGGGAGGTATCGGCATGGAAGACCCTGAATTGGCAGCGATTAGACAGAGAAGGATGATGGAACTGCAGCAGCAGGCCCAGAACCAGGTCGCCCAGGAGGAGCAGGCCAGACAGGTCGAATCGCAGAGGCAGGCTGCCATGAGGCAGATCCTCACTCCCGAAGCCAGGGACAGACTGGCCAACATCAGGCTCGCCAACCCTCAGCTGGCCGAGTCCGTCGAGGTCCAGTTGATCCAGCTCGCGCAGAGCGGAAGACTCAGGGGAGTCATAGACGATTCCATGTTGAAGAACATCCTAGCTCAGATCATACCTCAGAAGAGGGAGATCACCATAGAGAGGAGATAATTATGTCAAGCACGAAGCCCCCCGCAATGAAGACCAGGCTTAACAAGAAGATCAAGCAGAACCGCCGTGTTCCCGCATGGGTCATGATGAGGACCAACAGGCAGTTCCTCCGCCACCCCAAGAGAAGGTCGTGGCGCATGAGCAAACTTAAGGAGTGATCCAGATGGCAGACGAGATTGAGAAGATCATGGTCATCCCCCTGAGGAAGGCCAAGATGGCCCCCCGCACCCGCAGGACCAACCGTGCAGTGAAAGAAGTCAGGATCTTCGCCGCCAGGCACATGAAGGCCGACGTCGAGAAGATCTGGATCGACGCCAGCGTCAACGAGAAGCTTTGGGAGAACGGAATCCGCAACCCTCCCAACAAGATCACCGTGAAGGCCGTCAAGTTCGACGACGGCCTCGTGGAAGTCTCCCTGGCGGAGTGATTGCCATGATGAGGCTCTCCCGTTACGGTGGAAACCCGAATATCGGCGTGTACGCGGTGGCGAACGAGAGCCTGGCATTCGTGGCGGCCAACGCCTCCTCCGAGTTCGTCAAGGACGTGGAGGAGGCCCTCGGCGTCACCGCGGTCCCGGCGATAGTGTCCGGGTCCTACGTGATCGGCTCGCTGGTCGCCATGAACTCCAACGGCGCCGTCGTCACCGGCCTCATCGAGGACGGCGAGATGGGGACGCTGTCGTCCCGCATCAGGTGCATGAGGCTCGACGATCCCGCGAACGCGGCCGGAAACAACATCCTGGCCAACGACCGCGGGGCGATCGTCAATCCCGAGTTCTCCGACGCCACCGTGAAGGCGATAGAGGACTTCCTGGGCGTGCCTTGCGTCAAGTCCACCATCGCCGGATGCACCACCGTCGGCTCCCTCTGCAGGGCCACCGGAAAGGGCTGCATCTGCCATCCCGACGTCACGGAGGAGGAGGCGGCCGTCATCGAGGACGTCCTGAAGGTCGAGGTCCGCAAGACCACCGTCAACCACGGGTCCCGCGCGGTCGGCGCCGGCGTCCTGGCCAATTCCAAGGGCGCCCTAGTAGGCGATTCCACCACCCCCATCGAGCTCGGAAAGATAGAGGACGGGCTGGTCCTCTTCTGAGCGTTTTACAAACCATTCGCCGGCGGATCGATGCCGTCGGCGCTCGAAGACCCAGCATTCCTTGATTTCCGTGAGATCGTCCGGGGTGACGTCGATCTCGTTACCTATGTAGTCGACGTACTCCTTGGGGATTATCTCCAGGAACCTGTCTATGCTGCTGATCGGAAGGGACAGCCCGCCCACCCTGTAATGCATGGGGACGATGATGTTCGGGTTGACGAGCTCTATGAACCTCCTGACTTCCGGGATCTCCATCGTGTACGTCTCGCCGGTGGGGACCAGAAGTATGTCAACGCCTTTGATCTCGGAGATGACGTCCGGGTCCGGGATGCAGCCGAGGTCCCCGCAGTGGCAGACGCTTATCCCGTCCATCACGAACCTGTACATGGTGTTGAGCCCCCTCTCGGAGCCCTGGGAGCCGTCGTGGAAGGTGCGGAACCCCTTCACCGCCAGGCCTTTGACTTCGAAATCCCCGCATCTGGCCATGACGTCCTCATGGTTGCCGGATATGACCCTGGCGGCACGGTGGTCGTAGTGGTCATGGGTCATCAGGACGACGTCCGCGGAGGCTGCGGGAGGCCTGATCCCCAGGGAACGCCCGTCATGTGGGTCGACGACGACCTTGAGCGACGAATCCTCGAATTCGAAGCAGGAGTGCCCGTGCCACCTCATCCGCATGCGGCGGGTATTGAAGCGTCGTGTTCTTATGCTTATTGTTCGCCGCAATGCGACTAGTCGTTAGTGATAATAAGATGTAAGACAATCAGCGGCTCATGAGGAGGACTCTCGTTCTGGCCGTGGACAGGGATGACGATTTCGGCAAGAAGGGAGGGGTCTCCACCCCCGTCATAGGGGTCAAGGGGTGCAAGGAGGCGGCCGCCGCGTTGGGGATGGCCGACCCGGAGGATTCCGACACAAACGCCCTCTACGCGGCGATCAAGACCTGCATGGACATCCGCGCAGACGGCGGAGACGCCGAGGTGGCCCTGATATGCGGGAACGACAAGGTCGGCCACAAGTCCGACCTGGACCTCGTCCAGGAGTTCGAGACGGTCCTCTCCAAGGTCAAGCCGGACGGCGTCATACTCGTGGGGGACGGCGCCGAGGACGAGTTCATCTATCCGATCATATCGTCGCGCGCCGACGTCGACTCCGTGGTCAAGGTCTACGTCAAGCAGGTCCCGGGAATCGAGGGCTCGTTCTACATCATGAACAGGATGCTGTCCGACCCCGACAAGAGGAAGAGGTTCGTCGCCCCGCTGGGCTTCCTGATCCTCGTGCTGTCGCTGTTCTTCATAATGCCGAACCTGCTGCTGTACCTCAGGGACGGGGATTCCAACGTCCTCATCAACATGTCCAGCAGCCTCTGCATATTCTTCGCCGGGCTCGCCCTCATCCTGTACGGCTACAGCGTGGGCAGCAAGGCGTCCAGGCTCAAGGGGTACCTGTATGACAACGTCCTCACCAACTCCACCAAGCTCATCTTCCTCACGATATCCTTGGCGCTGGTGCTCATCTCGGCCGTCTGGGCCTATCTGGAGGTCACCGAGCTCTACTTCGCCCATGAGCTCTCCCGCATCCTTTATTTCATAGAGTCCATGGTCTGGCCCGCCGCCATAGCATTGATGGTGTACGTCACCGGGCTGATGATATCGGAGTACCAGACGGACAAGATATTCAGGACCAGCACCATGGTGACCAGCATAAACATGGTCGCCTACGCGATGGTGTTCACCGGGATCCTGGACGTCGTCCAGGTGTACCTGGGGTACGGCAGCTCCATGACGCTCGGCCTTTCGGAGATCTTCGCAGGGGTGGCCCTGTCCATAACCGTCAACTACTTCAAGGGCAAGATGGAGGGGAGGAAGGTCTTCCGCAGAAGGCGCAAGCCCGAGGACGAGGAGGAGGCCCCCGATGCTGTTCTCCGAGTGGGAGCCCGTTTACGAGAGGATACTGTCGGACATGGGCTATTCCCGCGAGGACGACGAGTACTGCGTCAGGGTGCTCATCTCGGCCACCCTCGGCAGCGACCTGGTGTCCGACGACGAGGCCGGCTCCAGGGTCGGGCCCGTGTGCACCGTCTTCGGAAACGCCGCATCCCTGGAGGACGACGTCAGGAGGCTGGGTGTCGAAGGCACGAAGGTGGCGTCGGGCTCTTCGGTATCGCGTCTTCTGCGCATGGGGGTCCTCCCGGACGTCGTCGTGACGGATCTCGACGGGGACATCGACGCCCAGCTCGAGGCCAGCCGCAGAGGCGCGTTGACGCTCATCCACGCGCACGGGGACAACGCCGACCTGGTGCGCTCATATGCGGGGCTGTTCAAGGGCCCGGTGGCGCTCACCACGCAATCCGTCCCCCGCGACATAGTGTACGATTTCGGAGGGTTCACGGACGGAGACCGCGCCGTATGCTTCGTCAGGCATTTCGGATGCCGCCGGATACTCCTGCCGGGCTTCGACTATTCCGCGCCTTACCCCAAGCCGGGCTCGGACGTCGCCGCCAAGGCCCGTAAGCTCCGCTGGGCGAAGGAGATAATCGAGGGCATGAATCCCCCGGGGGTGGAGCTGGTCCGCCGATGTCATGCCTTTATACGATGATGGCATAACCGCGGTCGATGAGCACGGCCTATCTGGTCCTTCTGATATTGCTGGCCATTTACGTGCCCGTCTACATCTGGGTCTGGAGGAATCCGGAGGCGGCGGAGAGGCTCCATCTGGTGAAGTACGGGCCTGCGCTCATGATAAAGACGCATCTGGGGATCAGGCTCATGGGCCGCCTCGGGCGCTTTCAGAGGTTCTGGAGGGCGTTCGGATTCTTCTCGAAGGTCACCTCGGCCGTCCTCCTGTTCCTGATGATGTACATGGTCATCGTGGCCCTCATCAACCTGCCGGCCACGATAGGGAACAGGTCCATGGGCATCGAGTACGCCCTGGCCATTCCCGGATTCAACCCCATCCTTCCCTTGAGCTACGGTATAGTAGCCCTCGTGTTCGCCATGGTCGTCCATGAGATGGCGCACGGGATACAGTCTAGGGCCAACGGGATCGACGTGGACTCCACCGGCCTCCTCTACGGGGTGGTCCCCCTCGGAGCGTTCGTGGAGCCCAACGAGGCGCAGCTCCAGGCCGCCCCCCGCAGGCCGAGGGTCGACGTCTACGCCGCCGGGATCACCACCAACACGATATTCGCCGTGATCGCGATACTGCTGCTGTCGTTCTCGTGCGCCAACATCTCGTCGCCGTACGGCGACAGCCCCGGCGTCTACAGCATCGACGACGACTCCCCCGCCCTCGCATCCGGGGTCCCCATAGCGGCCCTCATCACCGGCGCCGCCATGGAGGGGTCGCAGGATTACAGGCAGGTGCGCGCCGCGATGTGGGGCAACAGCGCGTCCATGGTCTTCGCGGATTCAGGCGCGGGATTCGATCCCACCTTGCGCTACGTCCTGGAATACGAGTACAAGGGTTCGACCCTGGTCTCGGAGCCGGTCCAGATGGGGCCATTCATCAAGAGCGTCGTCAAGGGGAGCCCCGCTGAGTCCTCCGGGGCCGTCTACGGGGAGTTCATCTATTCGATAACGATGGGCGGCGAGGAGACCCTCATCGGCTCCGTGTACGACTTCATGAGCTACATGTCCGGCACGTCCCCCGGGGACGCCATCATACTTTCCACGGTCAAGGTCGGGGAGGACAGGACGCCCGTCTATCACGAGGAGACGACTCTAGCCTCCCAGAACGGGAAGGGCTTCCTGGGACTCGCGGTGACCACCGGTGGGTTCACGATGACCACCCCCGAGGCGCTGATGAGCACCGCCTCGTCCCCGTTCGCGGCCGCGGACGGATCCCCGATGTCCTACGTCCAATCCTTCTTCTCCTACCTGTCCGGACCCTTCAACGGGATGTCCCCGGTCCCGGACAACGTGAAATGGTGGTACGACGCTCCGCTCGGCGATCTGACCTGGGTCCTGCTGTCGCTCCTCTACTGGATATTCTGGCTCGACATACTGCTGGCGATCTCCAACGCCCTTCCCGCCTATCCTTTCGACGGAGGTTTATTATTCGCCGGCTGGGTTGACTGGGTGCTCGAGAAGACCAAGGGCGGGAATCCGGAGAAGCGTCAGGAGCTCGGAGGCAGGATATCGTCGGCGATTTCCAACGTGGTGCTGCTGATGTTCGTGATGCTGATAGTGGCGCTGATAATCTGAAGGAGGCGAGAAATGATTGAGATCTACACGATGGAGGACGGGCATCCGGTGAAGACCGACACGATAGGCCCCGACGTATGGATCAACATGATCAGCCCGACCGGCGAGGAGATTGACCTGGTCCAGCGCACGCTCGGGATAGACCGCGAGGCCCTCACCGCCGCACTGGACGACGAGGAGGGTTCCAGGACCGAGGTGAACCCGGAATACACCCTCATCCTCGTAGACGCCCCTACCAGGGAGTGGAGGAACGGTAGGGAGGAGTTCACCACCTATCCCCTGTCGATAACCGTGACGGATTCCGCCATAGTGACGGTCTCCCTGGTCGAGCTTTTCGCGCTCAACACCATGATCTCCGGGAAGGTCAAGAACATAAACACGGTCAACCTCTGCAACAGGGCCCGCTTCGTCCTGCAGATATTGTTCAGGGTCGCCGTCAACTACCAGGCCGACCTGAAGTACATCGAGGTCAAGAGGATGGTGATCGAGGAGTCGATCCGCAAGGCCACCCGCAGGGACGACCTGTTCGAGCTCCATGAGCTGGAGTCCAACCTGGTCTACTTCAAGACCTCCCTGTCCGTCAACTCCTCCGTCATAGGGAGGATGAGCAAGCAGTCCCGCTTCGTCTCCTCCGAGGACGACAAGGAGCTCCTCGACGACGTCATCATCGAGACCAATCAGGCGCTTGAGATGACCGACACCTACAGCCAGATCATCAAGGGTACGAGGCAGCTGGTGGAGTCGGACATCAACAACTCCCTCTCCACCGTCATGAGGTTCCTGACGGTCATCACCCTGGTCCTGTCCATCCCGACGATGATGGCAAGCTTCTATGGGATGAACATCGCCCTTCCCATGCAGAACTACGAGTACATGTGGATCGTGATCATATGCGTCATCCTCACCGTGTGCTCCGTGGTCATACTGTTCCTGCGTAGAGGAGGGCTTTGGCGTTGATTTTCCCCATTTTCCGGTGATATGATGCCTGTAGTTGAAATGGCAGAGGCTATCCGCTCGTTTCCTGGGGTGACCAGGAAGAACAAGATACACGAGGTCGTCGACCTCTTCCCGACGTCCGGGTTCCCCCAGGTCCATGCCGCCGAAGGGGAGGACGCGGCCGCGCTTGACGTGGGCGACCAGTTCATCCTGTTCGCCGCCGACGGCATAATGGAGTCGCTAATGGTCGCAGACCCGTACATGGCCGGATACTTCGCCGTGCTTGTCAACGTGAACGACATCGCGGCGATGGGAGGGCGTCCCCTGGGAATGGTAGACGTCATGTCCATGGGAGGCCGCGGCAAGCCTGGGGAGATCATCCGCGGCATGCAGGAGGGCGTGCGGAAGTTCGGCGTCCCCATCGTGGGCGGGCATACCCATCCCGACTGCGACTACGACGCCATCGACATATCGATCGTGGGCAGGGTGGCCAAGGACGCCGTCCTGCTCAGCAGCACCGCCCAGGAAGGCGACGACGTCGTCTTCGTCATCGATACCGAGGGATACTACCAGGACAATCTCCCGTATGCGTACATAACCACCGTCGGACGCTCCGACGAGACGGTCAGGGCGCAGATGGAGGCCGCCGCCGCCGTCGGGGAGAGGCATCTGGCGCACGCGTGCAAGGACATGAGCAACCCCGGCCACATCGGGACCCTGGGGATGATGCTGGAGTCGTCCGGCAAGGGCGCGCTGGTGGACGTCCGGAGGATACCCATCCCGGACGGCGTGGACCCGATAAGGTGGGCCCTGACCTACCAGGGATGCGGGTTCGTCTTCTCCTGTCCTCCGGAGTGCTCGGACGAGGTCATATCCTTGTTCTCGGAGGTCGGATGCGAGGGCGCGGTCGTGGGCAAGGTGGACGGAACTCGCTGTCTTCGCATCACCGACGGGATCGATACCGCCACTGTATTCGACTTCTCGACGGACATCA
>JAEEGF012338891.1_pt1 | contig 10982 bp, 12 predicted proteins | sample 9134171 | NCBI WGS metagenome assembly JAEEGF01 (sample SAMN16246542, study PRJNA631951) | gut metagenome | biome: gut microbiome; feature: rumen; material: AP-attached | host: Bos | place: Iran: Karaj | collected 2018-10
TGCGAAGGAGACGGCGGAATGGCGGACGAAGACGATCCGTTCGCGGAGGACGAGGACGCGGCGTTCGAGCCCATCTGCTGCTGCGACGAAGACGAAACGCCGGAAGCCGCCGAAGCCGCGGACGACGAAGCCTGCTGCTGCAACGAGGAAAAATCCGAACCCGAAAACATTTAATAACGAAAAACCGAGAAAAAGGACCGGTACGCCGGTCCTTTTTCTTATACTAATTTCATCATGTTTTCTCCGCCGTCCGCATGAGCATCACGCAGACTTCCTCCCGCGTCACCGGTTCGCCGAGGGCGGGATCCCCGTTCCCCCGCCCGCGCAGTATCCCGCGGTCCACTGCCCATCCGACGGCTTCGCGGGCCCATTCGTGCGCCTCTGCGAGACACGCGGTCCGGATCCCGTCCTCCCGATCCCCGGTTCCTTCCGGAGTCCGGATATACCCGACCTCGTTCGGGATCCCGAGATACGCGCACGGATCCGTCTGTCTGCCCGCGCCGTCCCGGACCTCGAAATGGAGATGGATCCCCGTGCTCCTTCCGGTGGAGCCTTCGACGCCGATGACCTGCCCCGCCTCGACCCTCTCTCCGGCCGCCGCCGAACGGGATTCGAGGTGGCAGTAGTAAACGGTAAATCCGTCGTCCCCCGCGACCGACAGGTAATGCCCCCATTCCGACGTCCTGTCGGCGGGATCGGTCACGATCCGCGACCGGAGCACCGTGCCTCCGGCGGCAGCCCGCACCGATCGGTCCCCGTCCAGATCGACCAGATCGACGCCTCCGTGCCAGGAACCCGGCTCGCCGGTGATCGGGTCCACCCGGTTCCCGAACGGCGACGCGACGCGGAATCCGGAGGCAAAGGGCATCGCCCGCACCGCCGTTCCGTTCTCCGTCCGCTTGCCGCTCACGGCCTCATTTTCCGCCGCCGTCGTTTTGGTCCCTGTCCGCGGACTGTTCCGGGTTGCCGTTCCGCTCTTCCCGTTCGCGGAGCACATGGATCGCGGAGACGATCACCCGCGGAACGGGAACGCCCATCAATCCAGCGTTTTCCACGATGGACAGCGCTTCGTTCACCGTAAAGCCGATCACCGCCGCGTCCCGGACGAAATCCGACCCGATCGCGGCGTCCAGACGGCAGGCGACCAGCACGACCAGGAGGGAGAATCCTTTCCGGATCAGCCCTTTCCATCCCGCGCGGCTCTCGAGCGTCCCGTCTTCCGTCTTTTCCGAACGGTGGAACACGGCGGCCGTCAGAAGCCCCGTGACGTAATCGACCGCCATGAAGATCACCAGCGTGACGAGCGCTGCGTCCCATCCCCCGAAGAGCTGCGCGATCGCGGAAAGAAGTATGCCCAAAACCGCGCAGACCGTGTTTTTCAAGTCCTGCATCTCCCCGTGCCCGTGTTTCCGCCTTTTTTCCGTATCTGAATCATACGACCTCAACTCCCGTATAGGTAATGATAACGACGCCGCTTCCGCCAGCCGCGCCACAGCCGCCGCCAGCCGCAGTTCCGCCGGGCTTCCCGGCATCGCCGCCGTTGCCGGAGAGACCGTATCCGCCGCCTCCGCCGCCTCCGGCATCACTGCCGTTGCCTCCGTCGCCTCCGAAGCCGCCTCCGCCGCCGCCTCCGCGCGTCGATCCGTTTCCTCCGTCTGCGCCGTACCCGCCGCCTCCGCCGCCTCCGGCGTTCCCGGTTCCGCCTTTACCTCCGAAACCGCCGCCGCCTCCGCCGCCGCGCGTTCCGTATGTTCCGGCAGTACCGCTGCCTTCAAACGGGAGCGAATAGCCGTTGGTATTCTCACCCGCGCCGCCGTTTGAACCATGGCTGGATGAAGCCGCCCCGCCCGCCGCAGAGTATCCCGCGCCGCCGGTGCCGCATCCGGATCCGGACGTCGGGTCTTTGGCGGAGTATGAACCGTTCTTTCCGGAGCCGCCCTTGTTTTGATAATAGGTCCCGGAATTGACGTGACCGCCGCCTCCGCCGCCGCCTCCGTAGGTGCCGCCGTTTCCTCCGGCGGTTATGGCTCCGCCGCCACCACCACCGCCGTATGTGCCGTTTCCGGCTGTGTTTGTCCCGGCTGGGTAAGACCCGGTAGCATATCCGCCACCGCCGCCGGAACCGCCGTTTGCGCCGGAACCGCCGTTTGCCGTGACGAGAGACCCGAAGGACGAGGCTCCGCCGTCGGAACCGGGTGCGCCGCCCTTACCGATCTTCACATTGTACCGCTTTGCTGTCAGCGGGCCGGTGTAGACCGCCATGTGCCCGCCGCCGCCTCCGTAGCCCTTCGCCGTTGTGCTTCCTCCGGCTCCGCCGCCGAAGGCCCGGATCGTCACGTTTCCGCGCAGGTCCGCCGGTACGATGAATACGCCGGAAGACGTGAACACGACCTCCTTCTCCACTTCCCGGACCGATCCGACCGGCATCCAGTGATACCCGTTCGCCGTCAACGACAGAGCCGAAGAGAACGTCGTCACGTTGGCGTTCTCGGAGGTGTTTTCGGTCGCGCGGATAATCAGGATCCGCATGAGCTTGTCCTGCGTCAGGGTATAGTCATCCGAACTGACCGCCACATAGGAATTGTATGTGTGGTCCGCGTTCATGAACCGAAGCCCGTACCGGAATCCGGAAGAAATCGAAAACTTCGTGCCTTTCGGGACGAGAACCGCGTCGGACCGCACCCGGTGCGTCACGTCGTCGTTCGTGATAGAGTCTGGCACCATTGACCCGCGTTCCCACGCGATGTCAATATCGACCGGCTTTGTCCCCACCGCGTCGCAGATATAAACGAACCGCCGTTTGCTTCCGGCAGCGTCCTGAATGTAAATGTCCCCGCGCTTGCCGGGCGTCTGCAGCGTGGGAGCCGCCGTGCCGTAGTACGTCCGGTTGTAATTCGCCGCGAGGAATCCGAGCGCGTCGTTTACCGTCGGATCGCTTCCGGTCAGCCCTATTGCCTGAGCTGTCGCGTCCGTCAGCAGAGACGCTTTATTCAGCGGCGTCCCGGCCTGAGTCGGACTGTCCGCCCGCGTCAAATCATACGTGTTCGCGCTGCCCGAAACCGGGACGAGCTTCACCCGCCCGGGATAAGTCGGAATCCTGTCCTTCATGCGTAAACCTCCCCCGCGTAAACTTCGTCGCAGTAGCACCATGACTCGGAAATTCGTTCGAGCGTGTCTTCGGTCATGGTGAGAAACTTTTCAATGGCGTTCGCCTTGGAATAATTCAGCTTGTTCATCGTCGTCGGAAGCGTCGGCTTTTTCGGGATCGGGACAAGCCCGTTCAGCGACCGCACCGCGCGTATGTATGTGTCGCCCTGACTCTTATTCGGGATGTCGTTTTCCGCCCACGTCGGCAGAGTATAGGACGGGATCGTGTCGTATCCGTAGGACACATAAAGCTCCCGCAGATATGCCACCGCCGCCTGAACCCTGTTCATGTCCGTGTAGCGATAATATCCTTTCGACGTGCCGTCCCGGACGTCCGAAGACTTGCGGTCGTAAATCAGTTCGAGAATCATCCGATCACTCCCTCCGCTTCGGTGACGCAGGACAGCACCCCGTCGAACGTCACGTCCAGCCCCGTCACGATCGCCGCGTCGTCGTTGTGGAACGCGTCCTCGATCACCAGCGCGTCCCCGATCTCGACCGCCGGATCGCACCGGTTCTTGACCGCGTATTTCTTCCGCCAGTTCGCCGCGGTCAGGAGCCAGTCGCAGACGGCCTGTTCCTGCCCAGGCGCGATGCACGGATTTTCGTACATCGCCGTGTTCGTCCCCGTGTCCTCGCTCTCGCCGGACGTGTAGGTGTACGACGTCCCGACGCCGGATGCCGTCTCTTCAAGCTCCCGCTCCACCGTCAGCACGCATCCGGAGAATTCCTCCGCAATCGAAACCCCGGACCAGTCGTACAGCTCGTCCGCTGTGATTTTTGAAACTGCGTTGGTTCGCGCCGGTTGCACAAACCGCTTGAACTGGAGCGTGTTCTTTCGGTCGATCCATACAGAGCACCGCGCCGCCTGTGCCAGATACCGGATCATCGCCCGCTTCGGGTGATTCCCGTTTACACGGCAGGAAACAAGCTCGTTCTGCAAGCCGTTGTAATTTACTTTGAGATCATACCCGGCCAGCACGTCCTCGACCGCTGTTTTCAGCGTGATGGACTGCTGGGAAAGAATCGTCTGATCCGGATAGTACTTCTGCCGCTCCATGTGGTAGCACTGGTCGTGTGCCCGGACCTTCACGAGCAGCCGGTTCTTCCCGATCTCCGCCGTGGATTCCGTGAACATGCCCATGTTCACGATTTCGTTCCCGATCTTCACCTTCGCCCGGAGCACTTGACCGTTCCGCCAGTACTGATAGACGCCCGCCGGGGAGAGGATGTTGAATTCCCCGTCCGAGTTGTCGAACGTGAAGGTCAGCTCCTTCGCCGGGAACGCCGAGGCGTCGATGGAAGTCCCGTACACGATCCGCATGTCCGTCACGCTGTCCGCCGAGAACTGGCGCGAAATGCCGAAGTCCACCTCGGTCAGCCGGAGCATCCGGAGCGGTTCGTTCGTGCCGTAAAACGTGAACTCCACCGCCGTGTAATTCTCCGCGAACTTCTGGAGGCTCCACCCGCCGCCGTTGCCGGTATTATCCGATGAAATGACCGTGTATTCGTTCGCAGTGTATTGCACTTCCACCGGGCCGCAGTCCGCAACGGCGGAACCGCCTTCGACCGTCGTCCAGATTTTCGACGGCGTGAATCGATAAGTGACCGGCGAAGCAAGTTTATATACAACCTGAAGATTGTGCTGCGACAGGTAGGTCCTCCAATCGTTGACAGTCGTGATGCTCTTGATGCCGGTCACCAGTTCATTGCTTGAATTGACGGCAATAAACGAATCGAAATTCCCCCACGTCTCGTTGTTTGATATGGACCGGAGATAATTGGCCCACGCCGTGATTACGCCCGTCTGCCTCTTGAGGTTCGGCGGTTTGATCTTCATCGCATATGCGGACGCACTGGATGTTCCGAGCATCGACCATTGCTCGTCGTCGCTGCCGTCATACCACACGCAAACCCTGTCCACCGTCAGCTTGCCCGCCGTCACGTCCACCGTTCCGCCGTAGACCGTCCCGGCCAATCCGGACAAGTCCGTCACGACCGTGTGCGCCGCTTCAAGCGTGGACTGTTCGTCGAACCCCTGCCAGCACGAAAACCGGATGTATGCCGCGCCGTCCGTGTCGAAAAAGCGATCCAGAAATTGTCCGGACACAGCCTCCGTCCCGGCAAGGGTCCCGATCTGTTCCTTCTCCGCGTTGTACAGGTTCACCTTCAAAAATGTCGTGACCCACGGTTCCTCGCCCTTGTATTCGTGCGCGACCACCCCGCCGTATTCGGAGATGTCGATGTAATCCGTCACCATCCAGTTTTCATGGTCGGTGATGTCACCGGAGCCGTCGATCCAGTACCCCATGGACGCGCCTTCCGACGTGAAAATGTCCCCGCCGCGATACTTTACCGTTGCAGACGTCCATCCCGAAATCTGGCAGTAATTCGAATACGGAACATACGGCGTCGGATGGTCGTTCTTTTCGATCTGCACGGTGTCCAGCATTTCGTCAAGCGTGCAGGTATCGGTTCCGTCGATCCACACATAGGCCACCAAATATGCCGCATTCGAGCCGGTCGTGATCGTGATGCCCGTTCCGGTGTTGTCTACGATGTAACCGTAGGCGGAGACATTATTGGCGGGATAGGTAGTCGTATAGCATACGCTGAACCTCTGCCCCGCCTGCTTCGAGACCGTGTACGTCGTACTTGGTTCGCACGGGAAAATGACGGATCTTCCGTTGGTAGCCGTGAGAACCTTGCTCGAAGAAAGATACAGCTTGACCGCTCCGTTGGCCTTGTTGTATAGGTTCACGTTCGTGCCCGGTGCCCACGGATAGTCGTACCAATGAAGATCCTGCACCGGCTCGATCCCCGCCTTGATTTTCATGCGCACCCGTCTCGGGCATCCTTCGGTATTCCCTTCAATACTGCCGAGCGAGTTCCCGTTCGCGCCGAACCATTCGGCCCGGACCTGAGAAGCCCGTATCATCCCCGGTGTGTCAAAGTGAAACGTCCAGCCGAAGGTATCGATCGGATCGGACCATTCATACCGGAACTTGACCGGTTCGTCAAAAACCCCGTCGATTCCGGACACTTCTTGTGTCCAGAACCCGGTTTCCGCCCCGGACGAAGGAATCAGGGAATAACTCCCGTCCAGCTTCCACCCGTACTGTTCCAGCGACGCGTATTTCGCGGAAAGCTCCGCGACGCCGTTCACCGTCCTCCCGACGGCTCCCATCTTAGCAGAAGCCGCCGTCGTAGCCGTAATGTTTTCTTTGATAAGAGCCCTCGGGATCACCTCGAAGGACACCAGCGCGTCCGGAGACCGAACCGTGGGAAAGGGATTGTACCCTTCTTCTGTCCGGATCATCGTTTTTTTCCTCCCGGGAGAACATTTCCGTGCCGTCTCAAATCCGATCGACCCCCGTCTGCTCCAGATGAAGCGTCACTCCGTACCACTGGCTGACGCCGTCCTCTCCGTACCGGAACGCACGGAAAACCGGAATGTCCGCAAAGCATTCGTCCTGTCTGTCCCCCTCCGCCGTCGGATAACGCACCGTCAGCGTGCCGCTTTTCCGGATCATCCGCATCAGGCACGCCAGATCCTCCGGCGATAGCCATCCGGCGGGGATGTCCGCCGTGTGCTTGATCCCCGCGACGTCCATGACCGTTTTCCCGGAAGCCATGACCGCCCGTTCTCCGATGAGCACGGGCTTCCAGACGAATTCCGGTTCCGATTGCAGCACCACGGTGTCCCGTCCGTCGGAAAGTGTGATGTTACGCATAAAGGCCTCCTCCTTCCGCTGTCAGATCCCGCCGCGCCGCCGTCCGCCGCAGCGGATCGATAAGCGCTTCCGCGGCGACATCCCCGTCCAAAAGCAGCCGGATCTCGATCGGACGTCCGGCGTCCGACGCGAATCCGCCCGCACCTGCCGCCATCAGGGACGAGATCCCCGCGGAGGACGAGCGTCCGATCGCGGAATCTCCGAACCCGATCCGGTCGGCCGCCTCCGCTGAGCGTCCGTAGGATCCCGCGAACTCCCCGAGGGAGATTGCCCGAAGTGCTGAGGCGTATTCCGTTTCCCAGCCGGCGGCGAGGCCCTTTGCCATGTTCCCGCCGATTTCGGCGAAAACGCGGGAGGGGGACCGGATGCCGAGCAGGTCCTTCACGCTCGACACCAGCGAGGAGATCTTTTTGCCGATGGCGCCGGAAACGCTATCCCAAAGGGAGGAAAAACCGCTTCCCAGTCCCGAAGCCATCTCCGCGCCGACCGATGCGAATTCCCCCGGCAGTTCCGCGACCGCAGCCAGCGCGGATCCCGCCGCGGAGGGGATCGTTTCCCCGAGGACCGTTGTGACGGCTTCCCCTCCGCTGACCACCTGAGCGGCTGCGTCCGCTGTTTCCGCAAACAGCGCCGAAAGCTCCCCCGTCCACTGCGCGGCGCTTGCCGTCAGACCGTCGAGGGCGGACTGAACGCCGCCGAGCGATTCCGCTTCCGCCGCGAATGCCTCGAACAGAGCCCCGGCTTCCTCCGCGGATTGCCGGAACGCGCTGATATCCAGCGTCAGCGTCGCCTGCAGTTCGTATATGTTCATCCTTTTTCCCCCTTATCGCCCGCGCCGACCGTTTTGAATGTCCCGGTTTCTTCCTCTGCCGCGGACCCCGTGATCCGGATCCCCGCTTTTTCTTTCAGCAGAGCAAGGACCGACTCCGTCTCCTCCGCCCGATCCGAGTCTAAGGCGAACGGGTCCTGGGTGCGGAGCAGCGCGTCGGCCCAGCGGTCCCGGAGGACGCTTCCTCCGCCGATCCGCGCCGCGTTTTCCGCCGCAAGCCGGACAGCGTCCGTCAGATAGATCCGGAAAGAGAGCTCCCGGCGCGCTTCCCTCCAGCGAGGAAAGAGGGCTTCGGCGAAAAAGCGCAGGGAGGGGAGGCTGTCCCGTTCTCCTATGCGGCAGAGGAGCCATTCCCTCCGTTCTCCGCTGCCGCAGAACCAAAAAGCATCTTTAACGCCGGATCTTTGAACAGCCCGAGCAGCCGTCCCGGGATCGCGGCGGGGGAGAGGGACCGCTCTTCTTCCTCCCGGTCCATCCCGTCGTCCAGCGCGAAAATGCGGAGTACAGCGTTCCCATGTTCCCGGAGCAGCAGGGAGGCAGCGTCCGCCGCCGTCATGCCGTCCGCAAGCGCGCGCGTGAATTCCCGGTCCCCGGCGATCTCCGAGAGGATCCCGACAAGTTCCGCCGCGATGTTCAGGGCTTCTTCGCCCCGCGCGTCCGCGATCCGTCCCATCTCAGGTCCCCGCGGCGGGTTCGGCCGTGCCCGGAGTCAGCCAGATCTCGAAGGGGATCTCCCGCTGCGCCGCGACCGAGCCGTGAGCGGTGAACTCGAAGGCCAGCTTCGCGCGGTCGCCGTCCGCGGTCTCGATGGAAAAGCCCCCGGTGGAGAGGGCGTTCTTCAGCCGGATCGCCGCCCAGCCCCCGTTCTGTTCGCCGTTGTATTCCGAGTAGTCGCCCACGATCCAGATCTCCCGGAAATCTTCGTCTTTGAGATCCGCCCGCGGAGTGACGGTGTTTCCGGAGACGTCCGCGGAGCCGGTCAGCTGTTTAGCGAGCGCCGTGTCCGCCGTGACGAAGGTCCCGGACGCCTTCGCCTCCCAGGAGACCAGCTTTTTCAGCTCCTTCATGTTTTTCGGACAGTTGTCCACCTTTTCCCCCATGTCCGCGTATACCGGAACGGCGGTGAAGGAGATGCCGCCGGTCGTCGCGCCGAGGATGTCCTCGTTCCGGAGCGTACCGGACGCGGGATTGAACGCCGACGCGATCACGGCGGCGTTCAGGACCATCCGACGGAACGCGTCCGCCGGGATCTTCGTGAATTTCATATCATTCCTCCGTTGTGCAGTCTGCCGTCAATATAAAACCGCACCGTCACATTGAACACGGTCTTTCTCACCGTGGGATCGTCCTCCTCCCCCGCCGACACGCGCCACGGCGAGCCGCGGAGGATCCAGATCCCGCCCCCCTCGCAGGGCAATAACACCCCGCCCGGAGGAAGCGCCCTCCCGATCCGTTCCGCAAGCGCCTGCGCCTCCCGCCAGGAGGAGGAACGGACCCACAGGGAAACCGTCAGATCCGCGCGATCCCCCTCCCCGTACCGGTAGGTCAGGCAGGGACAGCGAACCGCCGGGGCGGGGACCGCAAAGGCGGCGCCTTCCTCGTATGCCGGGATCCCGAACTGCGCCCAGAACCCGTGGTAGACTTCCGCAGCCGTCATACCGCTCCCTCCCCGCCGTCTTCTTCGGGACTGCCGGCGTTTCCTGCCGATTGCGCGGGACCGGTGTGCGGCTGAGAGGAAACCGGCTCCGCGTATGCCGCGATCAGTCCGAGGGAAGCGGGCGAACGCCGCACTTCCCCTGTGATCCGGAATACCGTCCCGTCCGATAACCGTCGGACGAAATCCCCGTATCCCAGCTCCGCTGTGGCTGCCGAATCGATCGCCGTCAGACGGATACGCCCGCCGAGGCCGCGCTCCGGAGCGAAGTTTTTCTCACCGGGGCTTTCCGGATACGCACAGCCGCGGAAAACCGGCCCCGTTTCCTCTCCCGGAAATTCCGCCCCGCCGAGTCCGTCTTCCGCCGGAAGGGACATCAGCTTCCGGAAGGGTTCGGCCATTTTCTCAAACAGCGTTCCGTCCGTCATACCTTCCTCCACCGGCTGAGGCGGGAGGCGAATCCCAGCCGTTCGTCGCGCCAGTCGGCGGGGAGATCCCCGATCCCGTCCCGGCGCACGTATTCGTACCCGCCGAAGGATTCTGACCGGTAGGGGGAGGCCGCGCCTTGGGCTGCCTCATCGAGCGCCGCCCCGGCTTTTTCCTCCCATGCGGTGATGTCCCGGCAGAGCCGGAGGAATTCAGGGGGAGGCGCCATCAGCCAGACCGCCCCGTCGAATTCCTCGTCGAAGAGCGCATCGATCCCGTCATCCATGCTTCCCGCCGGATACCGGTACACGCCGTCGTTGGCGCGCGAGCCGACGATGCGCACATACTGCCCGACCGCCGCGCCCGGGATCTCACAGAGCACGCCGTGCCGGACGGAAAAGCTCCCCCGCACGACGTCCTTTACGAACCAGTTCCGGCAGACGGCGCACAGTTCGCCGACGGTCACTGCTCGTCCGCCGTGATCGTGCCCTTCACTACGCCGTCCAGACGCTCCGCGAAGACCGCGATGCCCGCCGTCACCGTATCCACCGCCGTCATGCGCTCGTAGTTCGGCTCTTCGTGGATCCCGATGAGCCCGGTGTCGTCCGAGGTGAAGGTAAAGGCCTCGCCCAGTCCCGCGCCGTTGACCGGGATGTAGCAGAAGGTCAGGTTGTCTTCCGCCGTCGCGTAGAAGGAGCCCTTCTGGACCGCGGTCGTCAGGATCACCGTGCCGAGCCCGAGGAAGTTTTTTAAAGCCGTGAACCCGAAGACCCTCACCGCGGGGATCTGCGCGGTCGCCAGCCAGTCCGCTGCGTCGAGCGGATTCACGAGGAAGACCGTGTTCGCACCGGCATCCTCGAAGAGCGCGGTCACCTTGCCCCACGCGTCCGCCAGAGCCGCCTGGAGCCCGACGCCGGAGGCAGTGGACGTCCCGTTCGCAAGGTACGCGACGAAGTCGTCCCGTATGCTGCGCTGTACGTCGGCGAGCATCGCGTCCGTGGCCATGCCGACCGCCTGATCGTACCCGCGTTCCACGATCGCCTCCGCGGAAGTGGCTTTGCGCCATTTCTTGAGGGTGATCTCGCCGAGCGTCACCTGCGTGGTGGAGTACTTCGACAGCGGGATCACGTCTCCTTCCGCGACCGTACCGGACTGCAGGGTGCCGGACGCTTTCGTCGCCTTGATGACGGAG
>JAEEGF011874262.1_pt1 | contig 10981 bp, 10 predicted proteins | sample 9134171 | NCBI WGS metagenome assembly JAEEGF01 (sample SAMN16246542, study PRJNA631951) | gut metagenome | biome: gut microbiome; feature: rumen; material: AP-attached | host: Bos | place: Iran: Karaj | collected 2018-10
TTACAAGATCATTTAATTCAAGAACTGTTAACTCTTTGATAGCATCAATAATTTCTGCTGTAGACAACTTTGCCATTTTTATACCTCCGTATAGTTTTATTCATAAAATTATATGTTTCGTTTTTTACGAAGCAATGCACAGATTACTCTGCCGCAGGTGCTTCAGCTGCAGCTTCTTCTGCTGCGGGTGCTTCAGCTGTTTCAGCCGGAGCAGCTTCCTCTGTTGCAGGAGCTCCTTCGCCATTCTTCTCTGCGATCTGTTTGATAACGCGAGCGAAGTTTGTAATAGGTGACTGCATAGAGCCAAGCAACTTTGAAAGAAGAACATCCTTTGAAGGGATCTCAGCGATTTCAGTCATAGCTGCTGCGTCATAGAACTTTCCTTCTATAACACCACCCTTAATCTCAAGAGCCTTAGCCTGCTTAGCAAACTGATAAAGGACACGTGCAGGAGCTGCAGGATCTGTAGCAGATACAGCCATAGCACTAGGTCCGTTAAGAAGATCTCCAAGCTGCTCGAAATCTGTTCCCTTGAACGCGAAGTTCATCATTGTGTTCTTATAAACCTTGTAAGTTACGCCTTCTTCACGAAGTTTCTTACGAAGCTCTGTATCCTGCGCAACTGTAAGTCCACGGTGATCTACAAGAACAACTGCCTGAGCGTCTTTAATCTTCTCTGCGATTTCTTCAACTACAGGCTTTTTAAGTTCAACCTTTGCCATTTTTTTACCTCCTTATTAGAATAAACTCCGAAAAAAAACTCTCGAAGACATCGAGAGTTGAAAAGTCTGAAACTATAACTTTTCCTCGGCAGGCGCTTATTCATCATTATGTTCCAAAACAGGAACACCTGCTGTCTTCGGCAAGTCTTCGCATCACACGAAAAACCTCATATAAGATACCATACGATAAAGTTATTGTCAACTACTTATTTGGGACTTATATATCCCTTGTCATCTATCTTTATTCCCGGAGACATATTGCTCATAGAATCAATGATCCTCTTTTTCTCACTTCCGTCTGCTTCAAAGACTGTGCAGGACTGTTGAATTCCGGGAACAAACTGAAGATTTACGCTTCCGTTCTTATGAAGAGTCGCTATCACCATTCCAGTATCCTGAGTCTTTGAAGTAAAAATATAATTCCCAAGACTGTAAACAACGGGAACTCCATTTACGTAATCTATTTTCTGCAGAACATGAGGATGGGAACCGATTATCAGATTCGCTCCCGCATCCGCGATCTCAATTGCCTGATCTCTTTGAAGATAATCAATATCTGTGGTACTCTCCGTTCCCCAATGTATAAATACTACAACAAATGCATTTTTCTCTCTGGCCTCTTTGATCCTGTCAAGCAAAAGAGAATCATCAAGACATCTGAAAACTCCCGGCGCTGTCTCAGTCGCACCTTTTGTATCGGGATTATCGAGCCTTTCAATCTGAGTTGCACATATAACAGCGATCTTCATTCCATTTTCAGTTAAATAATAAATGGGATGTGAAGCTTCATCGATGTTTTTTCCTGCACCACCATAGACAACTCCGGCTTTGTCGAGTACATCGAATGAGTCCAAAAGAGCCTGCTCACCATAATCATACGCATGGTTATTAGCAAGCGATACCATATCAACACCCATTTCTCCAAGAATCTTTGCCGTTTCAGGTCTTGCCCTGAATGTATAAGTCTTGTTGGGTGTCGGTGCTCCGCCTAAAGAATAAGGGAACTCATTATTGACGAGCATTATATCAACATTTTTCATCTTCGAAAGAAGTCTTTTTCCAAAAACACCTTTCACGGAATCTCCGTGTCTCTTAAAAGCCTCTCCAACCGCATAGTTGTCATCAAAAAGAATATCTCCCGCAAAACCGATCGTCACATAATCTTTATCTTTGGTCTTGATGGAATATGTATATTCTTTATCTTCTTCGGAAACAGTTGCATTATTTCTTGCATTTTCGCCATCTATAATTGCAGCATTTTCTGCATAGCCGGCTTCGGGTATACTCTCCCAACCTCCGAAAAGATTATCCGTCGAATCTCCTTTTTCATCAAAAATGGCAAGTATTCCTATAACAAAAATCCCGCCAAATACAACAACCAAAAATGTAACAACAAAAAAATATAATGCAGTTTTAAAAGGTGTAGTGCTTCTATCAAAATGTTGTCTCATAAAAAAGAGTATAGCACAAGATGTAGAGAAGGAAAACAAAGAGTCGCTCGCATCCATAGCGGAGCGTTTTTATATCATAGGAAAGCAATTTCCTATGATACAAAAAAAGAACGAATCAAACGATCCGTTCTTTTTGCGTATTATCAGTATTTATTAATACTTGTTTGCTACAACTTTTACGCCGGGGCCCATTGTTGTTGCAAGAGTGATGCTCTTGAGGTACTGACCCTTTACAGATGAAGGCTTAGCCTTTGCGATTGCATCCATAAGTGCGTTGAAGTTCTGCTCAAGCTGTTCTTCTGAGAAAGAAGCCTTTCCAACAGGAACATGAATGATGTTAGCCTTGTCAAGTCTGTACTCGATCTTACCGGCTTTGATATCATTGACAGCCTTAGTTACATCCATAGTAACTGTGCCTGCCTTAGGGTTAGGCATGAGACCCTTAGGTCCGAGAACCTTACCGAGACGTCCTACAACACCCATCATGTCAGGTGTAGCAACTACAACGTCGAAATCAAGCCATCCTTCGTTCTGGATCTTAGGAATAAGCTCCTCACCACCAACGAAATCTGCTCCGGCAGCCTGAGCCTCGTCAAGCTTTGTTCCCTTAGCAAATACAAGAACCTTAACAGTCTTACCTGTTCCGTTAGGAAGAACAACAGCGCCTCTGATCTGCTGATCAGCGTGACGGCTGTCACAACCTGTCTTGATATGAACTTCTACAGTTTCATCAAATTTAGCAGTTGCTGATTTCTTAACAAGAGCTATTGCATCAGCGGCTTCATACTGCTGTGTCTTATCAATAAGCTTAGCAGCTTCTAAGTATTTCTTTCCGTGTTTCATCTCTCATCCTCCATCAGTCTTCTACTACGATTCCCATACTACGTGCTGTTCCGGCGATCATGCTCATAGCAGCATCGATATCAACAGCATTAAGGTCAGGCATCTTTGTCTCTGCAATCTTTCTAACTTCTTCCTTAGAAATTGTTGCAACCTTAGTCTTGTTAGGAACTCCTGAACCCTTCTGGATCTTAGCAGCTTTCTTAAGAAGAACTGCTGCAGGTGGAGTCTTTGTGATGAATGTGAAACTTCTGTCTGCATATACAGTGATAACTACAGGGATGATAACGTCACCCTTGTCTGCTGTACGTGCGTTGAACTGCTTTGTAAATTCACCGATGTTTACACCGTGCTGACCAAGTGCGGGTCCAACCGGTGGTGCTGGTGTTGCTTTACCAGCCTGGATCTGTAACTTAATGTATCCTTCGACTTTCTTTGCCATTTTGGCACCTCCTGAAAATATGTGGTCGGCGCATCATCTCCTGGAAACGATGCTCCCACTCCAGTGACACGCCCTAAAAGGGCTATATATCCAAACGCTCACGCGCTCAAATATCAAAAATAAACTATTGATCTGCTACACAGATCAGCTGTCAATTCTTCTTACTTCAGCAAAGCTGATCTCTACAGGTGTCTCACGTCCAAAGAGATCTACGTTAATGGTAGCTGTCTGCTTACCAAAATCCATTCTCTGAACAACACCCGCCGTATCCTTCCAAACTCCGGCTACAACTGCGATCTCATCACCAACACCGAAATCAACAGAAACTGTATCTGTCTTAATTCCGAGAGGCTTGATCTCAGCATCTGTAAGAGGAACCGGCTTACTTCCGGGACCTACAAAACCGGTAACACCACGTGTATTACGCACTACATACCAGGTCTCATCGTTCATATCCATGTTCACGAGGACATAGCCGGGGAACATCTTTCTCTGAACGTTCTTGCGAACACCATTCTTAACCTCAACCACATCCTGAAGAGGAATCCTTACTTCAAAGATCTGATTCTCAAGATGTCTGTTGATAATGGCACTCTCAAGATTATCCTTAACCTTCTTCTCGTATCCGGAATATGTGTGCACTACATACCAATGAGCGTTTTCGTTTGTATCAGTACTCTGTGTTTCAGCCGCTGCCTCATTATCTGCGGAAGCGGTTGAATCTGATAATACCTCATCAGATTCAAAAGACTTTTCCATCTCTTCTGACATATTATCTCCTTATTATTTAGAAACAGACATTAAAAGGTTAATGCCTTCTTCAAACGCATAGTCCAATACAGCTATCAAGATACAGCAAACAATAGAAGCAACCACAACTGCGGTTGTCTGCTTAACAACATCATCTTTTGTAAGCCAGATAATCTTGCCAATTTCCGCCTTTACGCCTTCAAAAAAGTCTCTGATCTTGCCAAAGAATGACTTACCGGATTTATTTTTTGAAGTTTTGGACTTGTTCTCTACTACCTTGGTCTCTTCCATACCCGCAGTCTACCTCCTATACAAGGCTGAAAATTACTTTGTCTCTTTATGTAAAGTATGAGCTTTGCAGAAAGGGCAATATTTCTTCATCTCAACACGATCAGGATGTGTCTTCTTATCCTTTGTTGTGTCATAGTTACGATTTTTGCACTCTGTGCAAGCCAATGTAATTCTTGTACGCATTATCTCACCTCCGGGCGTAATAGTCGTTGTTAATTAAATGAGTCTGCAAAAGACTCTAATAACCACATTTTTAAGCATAAAAAAAAGACATAAATCTTTTGTCGCCTACCTAATATATCATACAGGCATACCTTCGTCAACGAATTTTTTCATTTATATACAAACTCTCTCTGTGCATAAAAACTGAGAAGAAAAAGGACGCAGTCCACAATTATCTTAACACAAACCTCCGGGAGCATTGGCAAAATACCGTGCCCCAGCGTTACAAAAAATCCGCTGAGCAGCATTATTACTACCGCAAGCGCAAAATAAGATACGGCAGCTTTCGAACGATCTTTTCCGCCCGAAAAAACAATTTCATAATTAATGAAGAAATTATAGGTTGCCGAAATAACTCTCGCAAGGATCGTAGAAACCATGATATAACCTGACTTCACAGGGAATCTCACAAATATTGCGCAGAAAAAACCAAACAGCAACATATCCAGAAGGCTTGATGAAAGTGATGAGAGCACAAACTTAAGGAACACCGCATAAATCCTGAATGAATCTATAAGCGGATTGAAATGGCTCGATTTGTTTCCCTCAAGATATATGGTGTCCACGGGAACTTCTATGATCTTGATATCCTTTTCCTTTGTGGCTATGAGCATATTTGTCTCAAACTCAAAACGCTCCCCTTTTTCGGTCAAAAGATATTTCATAAAGTCAACGCTTATCCCGCGAAGTCCCGTCTGGGTATCGCTTATCTTAAGCCCCAGCAAAAGACTCATGACACGACTTGTCGTCTTGTTCCCAAACACACTTCTGGCAGGTATCCCCGGCTTTTCAAAATCTCTCACCCCAAGAATAAGCGCCTTGATATTATTTGCAAGAACCTCTCCACACCTGCATATGTCTTTTACCGAGTGTTGCCCGTCAGAATCGGCGGTAACAACGCCCACAAGGTTATCATATTCATTTATACAGTGGTTAAATGCAGCCTTGAGCGCCCTGCCTTTTCCCATATTTACGGCATTTCTCAAAATTACAGCCCCGAGATTTCCGGCTTCATCGAATATATTGCCATACTTGGCGGGATCGGAGCCGTCATCAACCACGATTACAGGTTCTACATCAGCTTCAATAAGCTCTTTTACCAGCCTTATAAGTTCTTCGCCCGGTTCATATGCCGGAATAACAATCGGAACAGCACCTTTACTCAAGCGTCACTCCTCCTTCGCTTTTTAATATTCTGTATATCTTGCCGCTTTCAAACTCGGTTCCGTCTTTAAAAAGAGGCTCAAAAAGTTCTTTGGAAACTTCATCATCGTCTTCAATGTACAAATATGAAGCGTGACTTGCAATAAGTTTGGCACTTATCGAAGATATATCATCCGATTCAGCCAAAAATCCATCGTACACAAGAGCAACCGGTGATGCTTCTTTGTTGATATAAGCATCATGCACCCAGTGATAAGTGTGGCCGTCACGCATAACAAGAACCCTCTTGTTCCACAGCTCTTTATCCTGCAACACGGTATTCACCAGAAGTCTTCCGGCATTTCCTATCATATCTTCTATGTACACCCTGTTCTCTTCCGCAACATCCCTGTATCCGTTTGTATAAAAAAGAGCTCCCTTGTAATCAGATACCACAAGGACAAAAGCAAGAAATGCTAATGCCAAAACATTGGATGACTTAAATCTGTCCGCTTCATTGTACAGCACACCAATCAAAAGATACGCACCGCCAAGCATAAACGGACATCCGTAACGTGCTATCGAAAGAGACATAGCATAAGCATCAAGGTACTGATCCTCCGTCTGAAAGATCGATATATGTGCCAAAAAGATTATCCCATAAGCAAGAAGCGCCGTCGATGCGATAAATATCGCAAGCTTCATAACTTCCCCGGAACTCTTTATCTTTTTATAGCGAAGAAATACCAGGAACAGCGCCATCGCGATCAGCATAGCACCCGCCGAAACATCAAAAGTCATATTTCTGTCGCCGTGCATAGGCAAAAGCCAGAACCCTTTCATAAAAAATCCCGCTTTATCCGCAGTATTGGCAGGAGCAACGTAATTTCCCGAAGTAGCAAATTTTATTCCCGCCCCCGTGAGTTTCGCCACTCTTCTGTTTATAAGGCAGAAACAGAGCCACGATCCGTAAACCAAAAAGCTCGCCCCCGCATCCATCATATACTTTCTCATATTCTTTTTTCCAAAAAGAAGTCCGAATACAAACGCAAATGCAGCCCACTCGGCTCCCACCGACTTGGTCAAAAGAAGAATCGCCGCATACAAAAATATCTTCACGTAATAAAAATTCTCATCCGCTTCATTTCCGCACCACAATGTCAGAAGCAGTGCTCCGTACACGATTCCCATAGTCACATCAGCCGGAGTTCCGTAGTAGATTATCCCGTTGAATATCCCGGGGAAAAGAAGCATTGCCACAAAATAAGCAATCGTAAGTGCAGTCTTTTTGCCGCCCGTAAACTTATCCGCCGCCTTTCTGACCATTTCAAAAAGTGGCAGCATAAATATAAGATTCGTGACAAAATAACCTAAGAATTGCAGATTTTCTCTATATTTCCCAAGTCCCGCAAATAAAAACAGACATTTATATAAAGAACCCGCCGGCGGATAGTCCCCAAACTCAGGCGACACGTTTCCGTATTTTCCGGCAAAACCGTTCAGATAAAAAATCTGCTTTGCATCCTGGGACCAGAAATTGATATCATCCCACCATGAAAAAGCAAGCTCTGACGTAAGAAAACCTATTATCACAGCCGCCGCCATAAGGCATATAACTTCCGGCGAAACCAGACTTTTCCGCAAATAAGCCAATCTCTCCGCGCGCAGATCACCTTTTTTGACCATAGAACAAAGAGCCGCTATATACAGAAATGCCGCAATAAACACGCATCTCAAAAAGCCCGTAATGGCAAAGGCGTACATAAACAGGCCCAATGCCGCATACGCCACCGGGATAGTATTTCCGATATTCTCTTTGTACCTGTATGAAAAATCCGCAGCCATAAGAAGAACGGCTGTCACACATAGAACGAATCCGATAAGATCAACAAACCACATAATTTGTTTTCCAATCTATTCTTTTGCTAGTTTACTTTTGCCAAAAAGAAAAACAAAGTAATTATAATATTAATATTTCATTAAATCATCTTTTTTTAGGATTTTTTCACCGTAAAAAGATTGACATTTGATTGATAACATATAAAATGGAAGTAACTAAAGGTGGCTAAGTATGCCCTGGTGCGTCTGATGTCAAAGGATTGGCAGAATCGTTATATCGCACGTATATCAAGGAAGAAAGGAGGGGCATAAAATGGCAGGAATATCTCTAAATGGTGTTTATAACCATTTCATACAGGACCACGTGTCAAAAGATGTTACACAGGCCGACGCACATCGAAAGGATGAGCTGAGGGATGTGTATAAGTCAATCGCAAAAATAAACAAGAACTCCCCTCTGTATCTGCTTACAAATGATGATAACGTTCGTGCGGACGCAATAGATATAAAGGAGCGTGCAAGACAGCTTCAGAGTAATATATTTAATCTGAGCGATCAGGAAGATAAATCTTCTCTCAATCACACCTCTGCTTTTACCACGGATGAAGACAAAGTTATTGCTTCATATATTGGCAATACTCCGAGTGAAGATATCGGAAATGCCGGTTTCGAGATTGAAGTATCACAGCTTGCTTCGCAGCAGGTTAACACAGGACTTATGCTCTCCAAGGATTCATCAAGCATACTGCCTCCCGCCAACTACGCATTTGACGTCAAAGTCGGCGAACAGGAATTTGAATTCCAGTTCAGCATCTACTCTGCCGACAAGAATATAGATGTACTTCAGAAACTCGAGAAACTCATAAACAAAGCGGATATCGGACTTTCAGCCGAATTAGCGGAAGGAACAAATAACCGCGCCGCTCTTCAGATCTCATCAAAGCATACCGGACTTCGCCCCGGCGAACTCAGTCAATTTGAGATATATGAAAATGACGGAGAACTTACAAAAGGCGCCGTTGCAGCTCTGGGACTCGACATGGTTTCCGCACCGGCTTGCAATGCACACTTTTCGCTAAACGGAGAGGAAAAAACTGCTATATCCAATCACTTCACGGTCGGATCCAAATTTGACATTCACTTAAGTGATGTCACAGAGCCCGGAAATTCCATACATGTCGGAGTCAAAAAAGACAACGACGCGCTTATGAAACATATAACATCGCTCGTTGACAACTACAACAGCTTTGTAAAAGACACATCCGAGATTCGCGATGAAAAGTTCAAGGGTGACAAACTAAAATCCGAAGCGATAGCAATTGCCAGACAGAACCTCAAAGAAACTGAAGCTCTCGGAATAAAGCTTGAAAGCGACGGAGCAATCTCTGTAGATACCGATGTACTCAAAGAAGCCGTTACCAAAACAAACGATATCGACTCACTCGAGCCAATCAAACAGTTTGCAAATTCACTTCTTGTGCTGGCAAAAGAGATATCGGTAAATCCGATGAAGTATGTAGACAGACCTGTCGTAAATTACAAAAATCCCGACAGCAAAGAAAACGTATCATCGCCATATATTACAAGCGAATATTCAGGTATGATGTTCAACAATTACTGTTGAGAACCATCTGCGCCGGTGTTCCGGCGTACGATTTCATCACATAGAGAAGCAGCCCGCCAAATCGACGGGCTGCTTCTTTGTGTAGAACGCTTTGTAATCATTACATCTTGGCACTCAGATTAAGTGCTTCCCTTATAACCTGATCCATGTTGTAGTACTTGTACTGACCAAGTCTTCCTCCAAAGAGGATGTTCGGGAATTCCTTTGAAAGCTCAGTATATTTCTTAAAGAGCTCATTATTCTTGTCATCATTCATCGGATAATACGGCTCATCGCCATGTTTCCAATCAGCGGGATACTCTCTTGTTATGACGGTACCCTTTCCTGTTCCATATTCAAAATGCTTATGCTCAATAATTCTGGTAAACGGAATCTCACGCTCGGTATAATTTACAACCGCATTTCCCTGATAATTGTCAACATCGGGAAGCTCCTCCGTCTCAAATCGCAGAGATCTGTATTCGAGCGTTCCAAGCTTATAGCCAAAGAACTCATCTATCATTCCCGTAAAGAGAATCTTGTCGAAACTGTCTCCGTTTACGGAAGTATAAGGCTCTGCCGGAACATTTCCGCTCATATTCACAAAGTCATAATAATCAACAGAAGTCTTTACGGTTATTGAGCCGCTGACTTTTTCAGAATCATCACTCAAAAGAAGAAGTTTGGAAACAAGCTCCGTGTATCCGCCGATAGGAATACCCTGGTATCTGTCATTGAAATAATTATTGTCATAAATAAATCTCATCGGAAGACGTCTTATGATAAATGCAGGAAGTTCCTTACAGTCTCTTCCCCACTGCTTCTCAGTGTAGCCCTTTACAAGCTTCTCATAAATATCTCTCCCCGCAAGGCTAAGTGCCTGTTCTTCAAGATTGTCAGCAGAAAAAGTATCAGTGCCTTTTTCCTTGTTTATCCTATCAATTTCCTTCTTAGACTGTTCATCAATAATATTCTTAGCCTCTTCGGGAGTCTTGATATTCCACATCTTGCTGAAAGTATTCATGTTAAAGGGAAGATTATAGAGCTCATCCCCATATACGGCAACCGGGCTGTTAATGTAATTATTAAACTCAGCAAACCTGTTAACATATTCCCAGACTTCTTTATCCGATGTATGGAATATATGCGCTCCGTATTTATGCACATTTATTCCAAGTTTATTCTCTGTGTAGATATTTCCTCCGATGTGCTCTCTTCTGTCTATTACAAGCACATCTTTTCCTTTTGCAGCCATCTCATGTGCAAACACCGCACCAAACAATCCTGCGCCCACAACCAAATAATCGTATTTCATAACCTCACCGCATGAAAAATACTATACTTCATGCCATCCTTTCTCTCGTATCCACCCATTATACCTTATACAGCCTCTATAATCAAAAATAAGCGGAACAAAGAGTCTAACGATTCTCTGTCCCGCTTATTAATTTCTTGTTTAAGATTCGCTTAGTCAGCCTGATACTTGTCTAACTGTGAAAAATCACCCATCATATCGAGGATTTTCTTACGTCCTGCTTTATTAAGCTTAACATACTGCTGCATAACACGATTCTCTACGATCTTCTTTCCAAGGTCTGCACCCTGCTCAAGTGTAGAAAAATCAACAGGATTGAGGTTCAAACGATCACACATTTTGATAACTGTTCCGTAAGCCATT
>JAEEGF011796321.1_pt1 | contig 10979 bp, 8 predicted proteins | sample 9134171 | NCBI WGS metagenome assembly JAEEGF01 (sample SAMN16246542, study PRJNA631951) | gut metagenome | biome: gut microbiome; feature: rumen; material: AP-attached | host: Bos | place: Iran: Karaj | collected 2018-10
CGCAACGACCTTGCCGAAGATGGTGAGGGCGGGAGTGACGCCGAAGTAACCCTGAGCGCCGCCGAGACCGATACGGAAACCGGTAACAACTTCGTCCATGATGAACAGTGCGCCGTATTTGTCGCAGAGTTCGCGAACGCCTTTGTTATAATCGAAATCAACGGGTCTGGTGCCGCTTTCGGGGCCGACCGGCTCTACGAGAACAGCAGCTGTGCCGCCGCGGAGTTTGTTGACTTTGAGCATCTGCTCGAGCATACCGAGGTCATTGGGTCTGACTTCGTCGGTGGTGCTGTAAGCGCCTCTGGGAATACCGAAGGATTCAAGGAAGCTTCTTGAGCCGGGAATCTTGAGACCGTAAACCATCTGATCGGACCAGCCGTGATATGCGCCGCCGACTTTGATGATTCTCTTGTTCTTGGTAGCGTTACGGGCTACGCGGATGGCAGCCATAACGGATTCGGTGCCTGAGCCGAGCATACGGAACATTTCGCATGCGGGCATATGCTTATTGATTTCTTTTGCAAGGAGAAGCTCCGCCTCGTGGAAAAGACCGGTAACGGGGCCGCATTCATTTATAAGCTGAATTGCCTTCTCGCGAACGGGGCCGTAGTTGCTGCCGAGGATGGTCGGGCCGCCTGCCTGAAGGAAGTCAAAATACTTGTTGCCGTCGATATCATAGAGATATGCGCCGTCTGCCTTGGTGATGCAGATGGGGAACGGATAGTTGAAAGCGAGGTTGTGCTGAACGCCGCCGGGGATATATTTCTTGGCCTCGGTGGTAATTTCCTTTGACTTTGCGCACTTGGTCTCGAAATATTCGAGATCCTTCTCGAGCTCTTCGTCATTGACGCAGTAGATGGGCTGAGAAGTAAGGTAATGAAGTTTGTTGTAAATAGGCTGTGCGGGGCTCCAGTTTTCGATTGCGTAACCGTTACTCATTGATTTGTTTCCTCCTGATTTCTGATAATTTTAATAAACTGCCGTATTTTATCATTGATTTCGGCGGGATCATTGAAATTCTCTTTATCAGCGAATTTCTGGAAGATAAGGCCGAAATAAGCTCCAATAAACAGTGAGGCGACATCCTTCTCGGAAAATGTACCGAGAAGATTCTCAAAACCGCCCTTGCCGATTTCCGCAGCAATGAGATTGAGAACATCGGATATGCTGCTGTCGCGTGAATACATAAGATTCTTCATCAGAAGCTGACCCATAACATAAGGGTATTTGCAGGTGTCTTCGGTGAGCTGAGTGAAAAGAGCATCTATATCCATGCCGCTTTCAGTGCGGGAAACATTTATGATATCGTCGATTTCCTCATCAGCAATCTGGGAGAGAAGATCGTCGAGAGAATCAAAATGGGTGAAGAAGGTGGAACGGGAAACATCCGCTCCCTCTGCAATCTGCTCAATTGTTACATTGTCTATGCCGTGTTCTTCAAATAATAGCTTCGCGCTGTGTTTCAATGCGCGATGTGTTGCTTCGCGCTTTCTTGACTGTCTTGTTTTTTCCATATATCTGTGTCGGCCGGGGCCGTCCCTTTCATTATATGTCTACATTATAACAAAGGGATTCTGCATTGTAAAGTATTTTTTGGACTCAAGTCTAAAAATAGACGTAAATCTACTTTTTGCACAAAAAATCGCCCTGTTTTTGTTCAACAGGGCGAATATTTTTTCATATTAAGCTTTTGCTTCTTTCTTTTCAAAGAAGCCGGTGAAGTTCAGCAGGAACAGAAGGATATAGGCCGCTACCATCGGAATATTCTCTATAATCGCGCTCTTTCCGACCGTAACAAGAAGAACCAGCATAACAAGCAACAGGCTGACAAAGAAAATCAGGCCGAAAAGGAATCTGCCCTTTTCCTTTCTCGCTTTATTGAAAAGGAAAATTACGAGCGGAGCGGCGCAGCAGACTGCAAAGAGCAGCGCTCCCGCCCAGTGAACAGAGCAACGCGGAATCGAGAAATCCTTATCGTCATCGCCCATGGAGGGGCAGTTTACCGTAAGGAATATTGCCGCAGAACCGATTGAGCCCATTATAATTCCGACTCTGCTGTTGAAATCATACTTGCGGTAGCAGTACATCGTATTTGAAAATACCGTCGCCGAGGCGAGCAGACCCCATACTCTGAAGAGCCAGGGATGCATCAGGCCTATCATACTCGCGGTGATATACTTGATTTTATCGGAGAAGGAAGCGAGTTCCCCCTGCTTGTTGGGAGCGCTCAGGAATCCGTACCAGACAACAAAAACGCATCCTGCAACCGCTCCGGCGAGGCAGAAGTATTTCGCAAATCTGCCGGGATTATCGGCGTAAAGAATCTTTTTGAGATAGACGATAAACAGCAGAAGCGCCGCAACAGATAAGATAACCCAGACGGGATAGAGCCAGTGCCTGCCCATCATACCTGTTATATCCGTATAGGTGTAGCCGTCAACCGTTCTTTCGGATACGGTTTCATATCTTTCGAGAACGATATTTCTCATAAAGAACGTCATCCATATACCGTAAGCCGCGGCGATTACAATCCACATTATCGCATATGCTTTTGGCATCTGCCTTTTTTCAATTTCAGACATTTTTAATCCTCCCGACAATTCTCTTTTGGTTATTGATTATATAATCGGAATAAAGAAGAGCCAGTAATCGTTACCGCCGAAAACTTTCCGGAACAGGTCGCTTATCCATTTCATTATCTTTTCAAGAACAGGTAAGAGCTTATATTTCACGAAAGAATTATCCGCATTTTTATCAAGCATCTTTGCCTTTTCCATTGCTGTATACAGCTTCTGCTCGACCTCATCGGTCTCGCTTTGCGACCAGACGCGTTTGGCGAGCAGAGCCTTCGCCTCGGCATACGCTTCGTCAACAGCCGCGTTCTTTCCGGCGTAATCCTTTTCATCATATCTGCGTATCAGGCTTTCAACCTGAGCGAGATTCCGGTATTCATTGAACTGGGCGTAACCGCCGCTTTCGTTTCTCGCATCTTTAATGGATTTATCTGTAAGAAGCGCAACGCACAGGCCGATTACATCATTGACAGCGCTCTGAAGCTTGAGGTGACTCTGATTCTTGACAAAGAAGGTTTTATCGGGAAGTGCGCAGGTGCCTGCGTCAACCAGCCTTTCGGGATCGATATAGGATTCGTCAATCGCCGGAGTATAGTTCTTATCAAAAGGTTTGCCCTTTTCGGCGAAGGTCGCTCCGACAGATGTCGATGCGGCCTGAATTATTTCATCCGAGCTGAGTCTGAAATGCTCAACTGCGGCTGGTAATTCAAGGTTATAGCCGGTCACGCAGAAAATATCGACTCCCTGCTCATTAAGAGACCGGATTCTCTCCTTCGCGCCGAGCTGTATATTATAATACCTGTCAGTCTGCTCTTTCAGTTTTGCGTGAGCTTCATCGGAAATATATTTCTGAGCCATCGCGGGGTATTCGGCGGACGGCACAAGTGCCCACATCGACTGACAGTTGCGCATAAGCTTCGCGAGCACTTCATCTATAGCTCTCGCAAGCGCCTCTTCGAGAAAATCGCTGAATACTTCCTGAGGAATCGCTCTTGCGATTGTGTTGCCGAGATAGGCAAGCGCCATATATTCTTCGGCTGCGAGATTTACGATATTGGGAATAAGGTCATTATATATAACCTGACCGTCACCGAGAGTGCTGCGGTCATCCATAAGGTCGCTGAGAAGGTAAGAACCGTCGGTTGCGGCTGCCGCAAGCACAATCCTGTCAATTTCATCGGGATTTATATAATCAGCAAGCCAGGTATTTGCTATGGTTCCTCCGAGACTTATGAAAACTATACTGACCTTATCATGACCCGTCTGAGTCTTTACCATTTCTATATATTCATTGAGGCCTTCGGCAGTTTCGAGAATATTGCCGAATGAAGCGTAAGAATAATAATACGCGTGATCATATCCCGCTTTTTCGCAGAATGCGGAGATATTGACCTGCCTCTCAATGAAATCGTACTGATTCTGATACTTTGTGGTAGGCAGAGTGTTACCGTCATCATCGGTTCCGTAACCCTTGGCGTAGCCGTAGGAACGGTCCGGAGTTGTTTTGCACTCCTCGAGCGAATACCAGTATTCATCAACGGAAACGCCGTTTACGCGCGTGCCGTCGGGATTGAAATAATGATCTCTGAAGCTCTTGTCAAAAATATCAATGAGGATATCGAAAAGACCGTCGCGGTCTCTCATCGCAATTGATTTGAGAATCGAGGGAACGGCATCCTTTATCTCCTGCTTGACCTTGACGGTATCAAACATGAAACTCATATCCATACCTTCAACCAGCGGGAAACCGTCGCTGGTCATCAGATCGTTGCCTTCGGCATCCTGAACATAGGTCTGGGACTGCATAATACCGGGAACGATGATTACGGGTGAATAACCGCAGTCACCGCCGCAGTGAGTTTTGAGTTCATGTTCCCATTCATGAGCGGACGGCTCGCTGGCAAAAACAGGCAGGCAGCAGAAAACCATAATTGCGGAAAGAAGTATGCACATTACTCTTTTGATTTTCATAAAAATCACTCCTGTATTATTCTTCGTTGTTTTTGACAGAAGGAAGATTCCATTTGAACAGCGTCGCGAGGATACGGATAATGAAAATTGCGGATATACTGATAATTACCGCATATTGATTAGCGAGCGAAGTAAGCTCCATAAGCCCCTGATAGATGCAGGCACCGGCAAGAGCCGCTATCGCATATACGCGCTTCTTGAGAATTCCCGGGACAACTCCGGCCATAATATCCCTCAGCACTCCGCCGCCGACAGCGGTGAGCACTCCGACAAATATTGACAGGAAAGAGTTCTCCGCAAAGCCGCAGGCATGGGCGGCGTTTATTCCCGCTATGGTAAAGGCCGCAAGGCCGATGGAATCAAACACATTTATAATCCGGGCCCAGGGTTCAAAGTGCTCTTTTATTTTTTTGCCGACAAAATAGGCAATTATGAAAGCGAGAAGAGATGTAATGATTGCTATAATCGAAAAAACCGGGATGCGAAACGCCGCGGGAGGAAGATAGCCGAGAATAATATCGCGGAGTATGCCGCCGCCGACAGCCGTCACAAGCCCGAGCACAACCGCGCCGAGCACGTCAAGACTGCTGTCATAAGCCGTAATAACACCCGTGACGGCAAAGGCGACAGTGCCGATTATTTCAAGAGCAAAATACAAATTTTCAATGTTCATTTCTTTTCGCTTTTTAACTCCCTGAGTTTTGAGAAAAATTCACTCAAAAGTGAAGAGCATTCATCCGCCATAAAGCCGGAAACGACTTCGGGGCGGTGATTATATGGCAAATCGAACAGATTGACTACAGAGCCGCAGGAACCCGCTTTTGAATCGGGAGCGCCGTAAATCAGGCGCCTTATCCGTGAATTGATGATTGCGCCCGCACACATCGGACAAGGCTCGAGTGTGACAAACATATCGCATTCCCAGAGCCGCCAGCCGCCGAGCGCCTTGCAGGCGAGGTCAATCGCTTCTATTTCGGCATGGGCGAGTGCATTTTTACCGTTCTCACGCCTGTTTCTGCCGACAGAGACGACCTCCCCGTTTCTTGTTATTACTGCGCCGACGGGAACCTCGAGCTCGTCAGCCGAGAGCTTTGCCTGCTCAAGGGCAAGCAGCATACATTCTCTGTCCGTCATTTTTTCTTTACATTCCAGATATTATCGGCATATTCTCTTATGGATCTGTCCGCGCTGAAAATGCCTGCGCCCGCAATATTCATCAGAGACATGCGGTTCCAACGCTCCTTATCGATCCAGGCGGCTTCGATATCTCTCTGCGCCTGCCTGTAATCGGCATAGTCAGCAAGAACCATATAGGGATCGGAATGAATCATCGAATCGGAAATCTCGCGGAAATACTTGCCGAGAATACCTCTGTTGATAAAATCAACCATATCGTGGATTTCCGGATTGTTATTGTAGTAAACGGCAGGATTGTAGCCCTGCTTTTTGAGCTCGTTGACCTCGGGAGTGGACATACCGAAAATGAAGATGTTATCCTGGCCGACCGCGTCATAAATCTCTATATTTGCGCCGTCCATAGTTCCGAGCGTGACGGCGCCGTTGATCATAAGCTTCATATTGCCGGTGCCGCTCGCTTCGGTTCCCGCAAGTGAAATCTGCTCGCTTATCTCCGCAGCAGGCATGAGAGCCTCCGCTTTGGTGACGCAATAATCCTCAACAAATACGACCTTCATCTTGTCATTGACCTCGGGGTCGTTATTGATGAGCTTTGCTAGATAGCTGATGAATTCTATGATTTTCTTAGCCATAAAGTAGCCGGCGGCCGCTTTTGCTCCGAAAATATAAGTGTGGGGAACGTAATTACCATTGGGATTATTCTTGATTTCAAGGTATTTGGCAAGAATATTGATAGCATTGAGTTCCTGCCGCTTATATTCATGAAGGCGCTTGACCTGAACATCAAAAATAGAATCCGGGTCAAGAGAAACGTCCGTCGATTTTTTGATAATCCGCGCAAAATCCTCTTTATTGGCGCGCTTGATATCGCCGAGCTTCGCAAGCACAGCGGGGTCATATGCAAATTCGCGCAGATTCTCAAGTTCGGACGCATCGTGGATAAATTTTTTCCCAATAAGCTCAGAAATCTGAGCCGTCAGGCGAGGATTCGCCTGGCAGAGCCACCTGCGGTAAGCTATGCCGTTGGTAACATTGGTGAATTTGCCCGGCTCAAGGGTATAGAAATCGTTGAATACCGTATCCTTGAGGATCTGGCTGTGAAGAGCCGAAACGCCGTTGACTTTGTGGCAGACGGCGACATCGAGATTCGCCATTCTGACAGCGCCGTTTGAAATGACAGCCATTCTCTCGACTCTGCCCGCATCGCCAGTGATATCCCAGATTTTCTTTCTGAATCTGTTGTCTATCTCCTGAACAATCTGATAGATTCTCGGAAGCAATCTGCTGAAAAGATCAACTCCCCAGCATTCGAGCGCCTCTGCCATAACGGTATGATTGGTGTAGGCGCAGACCTTGCGGACAACTTCAAATGCGTCATCCCAGCCATAGCCGCATTCATCGAGGAGCACGCGCATAAGCTCGGGAATTGCGAGCGAGGGATGGGTATCGTTGATATGAATCGCGTTCTTTTCCGCGAAATTATCGAGCGAGCCGTAGTTGCGAAGATGCCAGGAAACTATATCCTGAATTGACGCTGAAACGAGGAAATACTGCTGACGCAGTCTGAGGCTCTTACCCTCGGGATGATTATCGGCAGGATACAGAATCTTGCTTATAACCTCCGCCATCGCCTTCTGCTCGACGGCACGCAGATAGTTGCCTTCGTTGAATGATGCCATATCAATTTCATCGGCCTTGGCGCTCCAGAGGCGCAGGACCGCAACGCCCTCTCCGTCTTTGGAGGGAACCATCATATCATATGGAACCGCCTTGACGCATTTTGCGTCTTCGATATAAACATCGTGAAGGCCGTCGTGCCACGAATCGGCAACCCTGCCCTCGAATTTTACTTCAACGGTCTTTTCCTCTCTCGGAACAAGCCAGACATCCCCGCCCGGGAGCCAGAAATCCGGCATTTCGGTCTGCCAACCGTCAACAAGCTTCTGACGGAAGATACCGTATTCATAAAGAATAGAATAACCGATACCGTGATATCCCTCGTTTGCAAGCGCATCGAGATAACAGGCGGCAAGTCTGCCGAGGCCGCCGTTGCCCAGACCCGCGTCGGGTTCAAGATCATAGAGCTTATCAAGAGAAACATCGAATTTTTTCAGAGTCTTTTCGGCTGTTTCGGTAAGGCTGAGATTATAGAGTGTATTCTTAAGGCTTCTGCCCATAAGAAATTCCATGCTCATATAATAAACGCGCTTGTCGTGATTCTTTTTGCCCTTGGCATCAAATTTACGGCGGATTTCTCTCGCCATATCTCTTGATATACCCGCGATGACCTCATAAAACTGCTCATCAGTCGCCTGCGCGGGAGTAATACCGTAGAGGTGTGACAGACGCGTCGTAATCATTTCTTCAAGTTCTTTTACTGTTACTTTCTTGCTCATAAATTTCTCCTGGTTAAAAATTGTATTCGCTAAAATACATTTTATTATATAATATTGTGAGTGAAATTACAATACCGTAGTTTATTTTTAATATTATATACTTGTATATGTAACATTTTTAATATATAATAAACTTGAAATATTTTACGGAAGTATAAAAAATGGACTATAATTTTTCTTACAATAACAATAACGGCGGCGCCTTTCAGGGAGGTCCCGGGCAGTATCCGCTGAATCCGCAGAATCAGCTGTATCTCAAAGCGCGCGGAGAACGCAAAGCGATTAAAACCATCGGCTCTGTCGCAGGCCTGTGTGTTATCAGCTACGTAGTTCTGCAGAATCTTCTTGCCCTGCCGATAGGGCTTATTCCCTATTTCTCAAATCTTTACAGGAATTCAGATGAGTTCTTTTATTTATACATACTTCTCTCATCCGCGTTTACGATGATGATCCCGTTCGTAATCGGAGGAACGTATCTCAAAAAAAGAACCGGCACCGAAATATTCTGCTTTGACGCTCCGAAAAATGCGGAGATTGCCGTTCCTGCCGTTCCCATGGGTCTGCTTATATGCCTCATCGGAAATCTTCTGACTGTTCTTTTTGTTGCGGGTATGGAAAAAATCGGATTTTCGCTCACGTCTCCGGATCTCAACACTCCGCAATCATTGACCGGCAGACTGCTTTATTTTGTCGCTGTCGGAATCATTCCGCCGCTGACCGAAGAGCTTTCAATCAGAGGCTGCATTATGCAACCGCTCCGCAGGTACGGTGATACCTTCGCGATTATCGCTTCGTCACTGCTGTTCGCAATTCTTCACGGCAACCTCGTGCAGGCGCCGTTTGCATTTTTCGCCGGTCTCGGGCTCGGATACATCTGCTGTGTCACCGGCTCGCTGTGGCCGTCAATTATTGTTCACTGCCTCAACAATTCATATTCCGTATTTGAGGAGTTCATCACTGCAGATGTTACAAGCGAAAAGCTTCAGTATATTATTCTGAACGGCTCCCAGGCGGCGCTGATAGGCGCGGGTATAGTCGGTGCGCTTATATTCATCTATAAGATGAAAGGCAACCGGCTTCCGAAAGCAGGCACCGTTCTCAAGGGCGGAGACAAAGCGGCGGCATTTCTCCTGAATATTCCGATGATAATTGCGATAATCATAATGCTTGTGATAACCGCAGGATATGTAGCATGGACAAGATAATGCAGATTAAAAAGAACGATATCGTCCGGATAGAAATTGATAACTGCGGGCTCGACGGCAGCGGCATCGGCCGCCTCGACGGGCTTGCGGTTTTTGTTCCTTCGACTGCAAAAGGTGATATTATAGATGCGCACATTCTCAAGGTAAAGAAGAACTGCGCCTTTGCAAAAATTGAGAGGATAATCACGCCTCCCGCCGACAGGATCGAATGCCCCTGCTCCGTTAACACGAAATGCGGCGGATGCTCGTTCGGTCATATTAAGTATGAGGCGGAATCGGCAATAAAAGAGAATCACGTGAAAGAATGCTTCAAAAGGATCGGAGGTATCGAGCCGGAGTTTGAACGGATAATAACGGCGGATAAGGTTTACGGTTACCGTAACAAAGCGCAATTCCCGGTGAGAATTGACGGCAACGAGATAAGCATCGGGTTTTATGCCAACCATTCGCACAGAGTTATAAATTGCCCCGGATGCCTGCTTCAGCCCGCAGAATTCGAAACAATTCTCGGAGTATTTACGGAATATATCAAAAAATATAATGTTACTTCCTATGACGAAGAAAAGCACGCAGGTCTGCTGAGGCATATTTACATCAGGAAAGGAACCGCGAGCGGCGAAATAGCGGTCTGCCCGGTAATCAACGGAGATACTCTGCCGAGCGAAACCGAGCTTGTTGATATGCTGACCGCAGCACTGCCGGAAATCAAGAGCATAATCATCAATACAAATACCGATCAAACCAATGTTATTCTCGGCAAAAAATGCAGAACGATTTTCGGCTCAGATTATATTACCGACACACTTTGCGGGATGAAATTCCGTCTCTCTCCCCTCTCCTTCTATCAGGTCAACAGAGATCAGGCGGAAAAGCTCTATAAAAAAGCTACCGAATACGCAGGATTAACAGGAAATGAGACACTTCTCGACCTTTACTGCGGAACAGGCACCATAGGTCTGACAATGGCCTCTGAAGTCAAGCAGCTTATCGGAGTTGAAATCGTAGGTCAGGCAATTGAAGATGCGAAAATCAATGCCCTCGAAAACAATATAGATAATGCGAGATTTATCTGCGCGGATGCCGCGGAAGCGGCAAAAATGCTTGCGGATGAAGGAACAAAACCCGATGTAATAATTCTTGACCCGCCGAGAAAGGGCTGTTCCGCAACTCTTATCGGAACGGTAGCGGAAATGAATCCGGACAGAATAGTCTATGTCTCCTGTGATCCGGCAACCCTCGCCAGAGACTGCAAGCTGTTTGAAGAACTCGGATACAGGACAGTCAAAGCAACGCCTGCCGACTTATTCCCGAGAACGGGGCATGTTGAGACGGTGACACTTTTATCCCGCAGAAAAGATGAGCCGAGAGTACAGGTGACGATGACTTGCAAGTCTGACTAATACAGTAAAGAAACGTTTTAATAAATTAACAAATCGTATTTATGGGGATGACTCAGATGAACTATAAGGTAATTGACAGAGAAACATATTATAGAAAAGGTGTGTACCGTCACTTCTCGGAAGATTGTAAATGCTCGACATCCATGACGGCGAGAATAGATGTCACAAATCTCGCTGCATATTCCAAGAAAACAGAAACAAAGTTTTATATCAACTTTTTATATATTCTTTCAAAGGTAATGAATTCACGCGAAGATTACAAAATGGGATATCTCTGGCAGACATATGAACTGATTT
>JAEEGF012185559.1_pt1 | contig 10979 bp, 6 predicted proteins | sample 9134171 | NCBI WGS metagenome assembly JAEEGF01 (sample SAMN16246542, study PRJNA631951) | gut metagenome | biome: gut microbiome; feature: rumen; material: AP-attached | host: Bos | place: Iran: Karaj | collected 2018-10
TTTCACTGTATAGTTGGCTATCGGTGCAGGGACCTCCACAATAGAAATGCTCTTTATCTTTGAGTCGAGCGACCAGTTGGGCATATTTCCGCCAATTCCATACTTTATTGATTCAAATGTTCCACCCGTTGTTCCAGAGCCACTTTTAGTTGTACCATTATCTGTAAACTTATAGTTTACCTCCTTCGTATATTTATTAATCGCTGCACTTATTGTGTAATCACGTGAACGAGTTGCACCTGCACCTTCTATTTGTACAACGTCAGCTGTCCCTATTTTTACTTTCGAATTCCAACTTGAACCATAGAAATAGAATATTACATCACCAAATTGAATATGTGCTTGAGTTTTATCTGCGGTACCAGTTGCATCTCCTGGATTCCAAACGACATCCCACTGGAGAAGCGTATTATCGTTAGTGGTTACAGACCTGGTAAAATCACAGGCGGTAGCAGCAAAATTACTGGTAAATCCGTCACTTGTTCTTCCCCCTAAGCTCTTGAAATAGAGTCCATTGGTACTATTTGCTGTACGCGTCATTTTATCAAGAACTGTTGTTCCATCAGCTTTCGTTACCGTCCCATAGTCAGCCTTATCGCCTACCCATTCGGTTAAATCTTCATCGGCCCAATCAGAAAGTGCCTTTGAGTAGACAACATTAGATCGAACAATCTCTATTTTAGTTATCCAGAAGTTGGTATTCGTATGACTACGTGTCATCGTGATTGTAGTACTTCCGTTGGCTGCTGCAGGTACTGTGAATGTGCAGGTGTTAGGAGCTGTACCATGGTTGGAGTCGGTAGATCCTTTATCTTCATTATTAATATTTACATAATCCAATCCTGTCGAAGAGGCAACCTCTCCACCTTTATTGAATTTAGCTTTAAAACCAGATTGAGGGTCTTTTACATTTTTACTTCTGAATCCTGTAACCTTTATCTTATCACCTGTAGCCAAGGCTGCACTGAGAGTCACAATAACAGTATGGTCGGAATAATCGGATTGTCCTTGTAGACAGATAACTTTATAATCATCTTTGACGACATTAATGTTTGTTACAGTTTCGTCTGTGCTGCCATTCATGGCCTCAATAGTTCCACCGATTTGGGCATAATTAGATGTACCACCTTGCCAGAAATAAAGGCGCGATTGTGCCCACGCAAGATTTGCCCCCCCCAGTAGCATTACTGCCATGAGGAGTGTTTTAGTTAACAAATAGAAATTTTTCATTTTCATTTTTTGTTTAGTAGTTTTGATTTGTTAATATTATAATTGAATTAGTATCTAGGTATTTAGTGCCCCTCGACTGGGTGCTTATACAAAAATTCAGATGCAAATGTACGCATTTTTCACGTACCAACAAAAAAAATCACCGAGATTTCTACCCAAAAAGCAGAAATCTCGGTGATTTTTTCATTAAACACAACATTTCTGGCAGGACAATTTGGAGCACTGACAGGCAAATAGATGGAGAAAAATTTGGCTGTCAGTTTTTTTTCTTCGTAACTATGCAATGTGTTTGAAAGAAACGCAAAAACAACCCTAAACAACAAATTTCACAACTACTAAGACATGGAAATCGTTATCGGACTTTTGATTATTGCCGTCGGGGCCTTCTGCCAGTCGTCGTGCTACGTACCTATTAATAAAAGGTGGTCACCCTCATCGGCATCGCCATCATCGGCATGGCCGGCTCAATGAAGTCGGCAGGACTCTCTGAAGAAGAGAAGAAGGCGGTCAGTCGAGGGCCTTTTTTTGTTGTTTTAGTGGCATTCTTCTGTGAAGTTTCAGAAGTTTTTTCTATTTTTGCACCAGATATAACAATCAGGAAGAATGAAGAGCATAATTGTGTATGTACTGATGCTTCTGTGCTCAGTATCAGTTATGGCTGGCAGTCAGAAAGAAAACATGGGGCTACCAGAGACGAAAGGGGAGCCTTGCGTGTTCTCACCCTCAGTGCGCTACTCCCAGTTGGTGATAGAGTCGCGCATCAACGACTTCAAGGCCAACACCACAGCGGCTGGTTTCGGACGATTCGACAACAAGGGCAACACAGTGGAGAACCCTCAGTCGGCAAGCAGTACGCTCGATTATGTACCGGGGCTGGTGGCTAAGGCCATCCTTGAAGCGGTGGACTACTATCAGGACCGTGACAACGTTGACGTGGCTCCGTGGTACTATGCCATAGAAGACTATGCCAATCGTTGCGACATCACCTCGGATGGCAAGATCGGCAAGAGCTTCGATGACCTCAATGCGGTGAAGCTCTATTTCAAACTGTCGGAACTGGCAGCGAGCGAGCGTTTTGCCGAAGGTCCCTCCTACACCAGAAGTACCACTCTCTTAAATGCATCTAACCGCTTCTCAGATGCACTTAAGGGCATCTCCGATGCGAATAAGAATTATGTAATCAAGGCGAGCACCTTACCTGCTGCTGCCGGAGGTTGGTGGCACAAGTCGTCATATACCAATCAGATGTGGTGCGACGGTCAGTATATGGGGCCAGCCCTGCTCTCTCAGCTCATCAATGAATACAAGGACTATGCACCCATCACTGCCGATGACTGGGCGCTGTTGGTGAGTCAGTTCACTATCTCATGGCGTTTCCTTTGGAATGAAGAGGTGGGTCTGCTCTATCATGCCTTTACAGCCGATCCTGGGGGCAGTGCCGCATCGAAGTGGGCAGGCATTTCGGCACAGAAAGGAGCCGAAGTCTATCATTCTGCCGAATACTGGGGACGAGCCATTGCTTGGTATTTCCTGGCACTTGTCGATGTGCTGGAACAGATGGAGAAAGCCGGTCTTTCCGCATCTGACGGCTATGCCACCCTTCATGGCTATTTGCAGCAGCTGGCAGCTGGCGTTGCCTCGAAGCAGGATGCCGCCTCAGGCTGCTGGTATCAGCTCATCAACCACGATGCCTCGTTCGTAGCACAGAGCTATAACAGCAGTTACCGCTACACTTCTGAGCCTGTGGCCAACTATCTGGAGTCATCGTGTACAGCCATTTTCATTGCTTCCTATCTCAAGGCGGTGCGCCTCGGTATGCTCCCCGACAGCTATACCGCGCTGGCTCGCAAGGCCTATCAGGGCTTTGTGGAGCATTTCATGGTGTCTGATGGTGAGGGCGGTGTCCATTTAGTGAGGAGCTGCAAGTCAGCCGGACTGGGAGGCAGCAACTATCGCGACGGCTCAGCCGAGTACTACCTGATGGGCAAGGACACCAAGCCCACCAGCACCTCTGGTTCCGACTTCTACACCGAGGGCAAGGTGCTCGGAGGGTTCATTCTGGCAGCCGTAGAGTACGAGCGACTCATGGATAGCGGTACCACAGGCGTGCAGCTACAGAGAGCGGCAGGCTCTTCCTCCTCTGAAATCTATACCCTTGGCGGTCGTCGTCAACAGGAACCTGTGCACGGTCTCTACATCAAGAGGGGGAGGGTAGTGGCGAAATAACTATTCCCCATTCGAAGAAGCTTTTTGCTGTTTTTCGGCAAAAAGTTTCTTCGTTTTAGTTTAAATGATTATTTTTGCAACGACAAGGTAGAAATCGTTTATATTGTGCGACTATGCTTGACAGAACAGAAATCATCAATAAACTAAAAGGTACTCAGCAGTATCTAAGTGAGCATTATGGCGTTCGCTCCATGATGCTGTTCGGCTCGCTGGCCCGTAATGAGCAGAAGGAGGACAGCGATGTAGATATCTGTGTAGATATGGTGCCAAACCTATTTCGACAGGCTGGAGTGAAAATCTATCTTCAGGAGTTGCTCAACAGCGATGTCGATGTTGTTCGCATGCGCGAGAGTATGAACCCTTTGTTTAAGCAACAGATTCTTAAATATGGAATTCGAATCTACTGAAAAACTGGCTATGGTCTATGAGACCATCAAGAACATTGAGATTGCCATCAACCGTTTGGAGGAACGCTCTGCTGACATCCATTCCTCCGATGATTATTGCTTGACACCGCTTGGCACGGAAAAACTGGATGCCGCAGCAATGGTCATCATCGCTCTTGGTGAAGCCGTCAAGACATTAGACAAACTGACAGACCGACAACTTCTGCCCACCTATCCCTCCATAGAGTGGAAAGAGATAATGGGAGCTCGCGACATTATGGCGCACCACTATTTCGAAGTAGATCCTGATGCAGTGTTCTCCATCATCAAGAACGACCTTGCTCCACTGAAAGAGGCAATGGCGTTCTTCAAGAGCGAATTATTCAAGGACGAATAGCCACATTCGATTTGTTGTCCGCCCCATCCGAAGAGACTTTTTGCTGTTTTTCGGCAAAAAGCTTCTTCGTTTTAGTATATCTATTCGGAATTTTCTGCAAATTTACAATAAATTCCGAATTCGGTCAAGTTCTTGTTCGGAATTTTCTGCAAAATTGCAATAAATTCCGAATTTTTTTTTATTAGTTATTTAATGAATTAGCAAGTTTTCACCGCTTTTTGTTTAATCGATTAAATAAAAAGACGCCTTTTCGCTTTTCTATTGTCAGTTATTTCTGGGCGAAATGGTATAGAACGGCTTTTTATGTTGTCTATTTGGCAGAAAATAAGTACTTTTGCAGCGCAATATGACAATCATTGACTTTATCAACCAACTGAACGATGCCCTTTGGGGCTACGTAATTATTCTCGCACTTGTGGGCTGCGGCCTGTGGTTCACTGTGCGCATGGGCTTCGTTCAGTTCCGCATGTTGGGCGAAATGCTGCGCCTGCTCACCGAATCGACCGAACGCCCCAGTGGCCAAGAGTCATCACAGACGGGCACTGCCGATTCGGGCATGAAGCACATCTCCTCGTTTCAGGCTTTTGCCGTGTCGCTCGCCTCACGTGTAGGCACGGGCAATCTGGCCGGTGTGGCCACCGCCATTGCCGTGGGCGGCCCGGGAGCCGTGTTCTGGATGTGGGTCATGGCCCTTTTCGGTTCAGCCACCGCCTTTGTCGAATCTACGCTTGGCCAGTTGTTCAAGCGCCGTCATGCCGAATCATTCATAGGCGGACCAGCCTACTACATTGAACGCGGACTGCACTGCCGCTGGATGGCCGTGCTCTTCGCCGTGCTCATCACCATGACCTTCGGCCTTGCCAACAACTCCGTGCAGACCAACACCATCTGTGGAGCGATGGAGGGAGCCTTCGGGTGGAGTCCCATGACAGTGGGCGTGGTGCTGGCCGTCCTCACCCTCGTCATTGTCTTTGGCGGCATACAGCGCATTGCGCGGGTCAGCTCGGTGCTCGTACCCTTCATGGCCGTGGGTTATTTCTTCCTGGCGCTGATTATCATCCTCATGAACATTCAGCACATCCCCCATGTGTTTCGCGTCATCATCGACAGCGCCTTCGGACTGCATCAGGCTGTGGGCGGCACCGTGGGCGCAGCCATCATGAACGGGGTGAAGCGCGGCCTGTTCTCCAACGAGGCAGGCGAGGGCAGTGCGCCCAATGTGGCCGCCACCGCCACTGTCAGCCATCCCGTGAAGCAAGGATTCATTCAGGCGCTCGGCGTATTCACCGACACACTGGTTGTCTGCTCCTGCACCGCCTTCATCATCCTCATCAGCGGCATCTATGACAATCCTCAGCTCAATGGCATCGTGCTCACCCAGACCGCGCTTGAGACGCAGGTGGGCGCTTGGGGGCCTGTGTTCATAGCCGTTGCCATCTTCCTCTTCGCTTATTCCTCCATCATCGGCAACTACTACTATGGCGAGGCCAACGTGCGGTTCATGACCCGCAGCAAGAAGGCGCTCACCCTTTACCGCCTGTTCTCAGGCGGCGTGATGGTGGTGTTCGGAGCGATGGTGTCGCTCGACACCGTGTGGAGCATCATCGACCTCTGCATGGCCCTGCTCACATCGTGCAACCTCGTGGCCATCATCCTGCTGGGCAAGTATGCTTTCCGTTTGCTTGACGACTATCAGCAACAGAAGCGGCAGGGCATCGGAAGCCCCACATTCCACCGTTCTAAGCTGCCAGAGCTGGAGCGTGATTTAGAGTGCTGGGAATGAGGAGATTACGAGCGATTTTCGCTCTTTCTCTATTATCCTTATTTAGACAAATACCCCTTCAAAACTCGCGCCGAAATCAGCAAGTGCTCCTTCGGTCGAAAATTTGCGAGTTTTGAGCCTTTTTCAAGTCGTTGAGCCTCAGTAGGTTATAAAATGGGCTTTGCGTAACTCGCTCTTTCACAGATGTTTTCAGCGATTTAGGCTCCTTCACACTGAGTTATAGTTCATATTGTGACATCATTTAGGCTATATCATGATGCGATTTAGCCTAAATCGTGGTGTGATATGTCCAAGATCACATCGTGATTTTGGCGCAAACCTGGCATGTCTTAGTCGCAAAAGTGTTATAAGCTATCTGCTATTTGGCACCAAAACAGTCGAAATAGGAGCTGAAAATCGCTTAAAATTCTCCAAATAGAACACTCGTTTCCGATGCAGAACATCGAAAACCGTCTTCAAAGCACCCGAAAAAGTGTTAAAAAAACCTCCTTTGCGATTTTTCCCAGTCATTTTTAAGCCCCCCTTATTTAGATTTCTTTCCACAATAAATACAGACATAATTTCGTCCTGTGCGATTGAAAACTATGCGGCAAAAACAAATCTTGGCTTCAATCCCATGAGAATGTCTTGCCTTTCTTACATTTTTAGAGCATATTCTTTAGGCGACATGCCAAAATGCTTCCTGAAGGCATTGTAGAAGTGTGTAGGGCTATGGAAGCCCGTTCGGAGCATGACGTTTTCCACCGTGGCGTTTGATTCTCGGAGCAGTCGGGCGGCATATTCCAACTTAGCCCGGTGAATATGCTGCATGGGTGTTTCTCCCGTCAGCGATTTCACACGTTTGTAGAACTGTGTGCGAGAGAGGTTCATCAGTTCAGCACATTGTTCCACGGAGAAGCCCTCGTCGGCAACGTGTGCAGTCAAGATACGCTGAAACTGTTCCAGGAACTTCCTGTCTTTTACCTCTGTGAAAACTTCTGTGGCAGGTGTTTTAGCGCCAGCAGCGTCATCCGTGGCTACACTCTTGACGGGGCTGTCAAGTGCCTTCTTGATACGCTCTATCAGGATCTTGCCGCTGAAAGGTTTGATGATGTAATCGCAGGCCCCGGCTCTCAGGCTGCTGAGTTGATGGCTGTCGTCACTGAACGACGAAAGGTGGATGACTGGGGTGCTCTCATACTTGTTCCCGATGGTTCTGGTCAGTGCACGCGCCTCTTTCTCGTTGGCCGTAATGTCAATGAGCACGAGGTGGGGCTTATGCTCCTGAAGCATGTCCTCACAGTCGCTTGTCTGATGACATTCGACGATACGGAAAAGCGGGCTGAGCGTATCTCTCAGGTGCGTCATGTTGTCCTCATCCTCTTCTATGATGAGAATCGTCTGCCCGTTGGCAGGTGGCGGAGCCAATTCCCGGAACTCTTCTTCCTGCTGGTGAATCGACTGACAGATATCGCGGAAACGCCGTTCTGTCTCCTCGTTCATGTTGTCGCGTTCAGCCTTTACCATTTTCTCCATGTCGTTCAGGCTATGGAATTCCCTGATCATGTCCATTAGCTTCAGCATGCGCCTTGAACCACGTCTCAGGCTCTGCACAGTGGTCTTTGAAGTGCCAGACATCTGCACGTTTTCAGCAGCCCCCTGCAACACGTTGACCGGATTTCTCAGTTCACGCTCTATACGGTCGTAGAAGTCCTTCTGCAAGGCCGACACCCGTCGTTCCACGCTGAGTGACTGACGGAGGCGTATGGTCCTGATGACGAGCCAGCAGAGGGCAGCTGTCAGGCAGACATACAAGCACCAAGCCCACCACGTGTTCCACCAAGGTGGACTGATGCGCAGCGTCGTGCTGCTTTCTTTGCCCCAGACTCCGTTGCCATTATTGGAGCGCACGTAAAAGGTATATTCTCCTGGTGGCAGGTTGCGATAGACGGCAGAGTGCTCCTTGGTGGGATTGCTCCACGCTTCGTCGATGCCATCCAGCCGGTACTGGTAAAGGACGCTTGACAAGTGCGCATACTGGAAGTTAGAGAAAGTGAATGTCAGCGAGCAGAGCCGGTCATTGGCATTTGCTTCCGTAATGACCGTCCGTGGCGGAATATTTGCCATTGTTTCTCTTTCACTTTCAATCACGATGATGCCGTCGTGAGTACCAAAGAACAGTTTACCGTCGTTTGTACACAGAACAGCGCGTTCGTTGAACACATTAGACAGGCGGCTGTCCGTGAAATGATAGTTCCGCATGTCGCCAGTCGCAGGGTTCAGGCATGACAGTCCCTCCTCTGTACCAGCCCAGAGATACCCGTTGTTATCCTGCACGATGGCATACACGCTGTTGTTGGCCAGTCCGTTGGTGGTAGTATAGTACTTCTGGCTCTCGCAATCCATCAATCCCTTGCCTACGCTGCCAGCCCATATTCTGCCGGTAGCTTCGCGGCCGAGACATACGAAATAGCCGTCGGTAACGGCTCTCGTCATCGTCTGCTTTCCTTTCACCTCTATCATATATAGTGAATCCTCAGCAGCCACCCACCACCTGCCTTGGCCATCCTGCTTGATGTCGTGGCAGTCTTTGCCTGCGAGGTAGAGCTTCAAGGTGCCTTTTGAGTCCAGATGGCCTATGCCGCCCCTCAACATGGCTACCCATACGCCCCCTTCGCCATCGTCGGTTATGGCAAAGATGTCGTCAGACGGCAATCCCCCAATGCGTTGTTGCCCATGCGACAGTCCTCCGCCTCTTGTTCCTATCCATAGCAGCCCATTCCCGTCTTCCAGTACAGCATAGACCCGATGGTCGAAGTGTCTGACGACTGTGGCTCGTCCCTCCGTGATGTGATATACGAGCAGGCCACCCGTCTGGTTCGACGCCATCAGTTCGCCGCTGCCGGTCACGGCAATATGTCTGACGTTGTTCTCGTCCTGTATCCTGGCTTTCGGCTCTATCTGATGTCGCTGATAGTTCAGTCTGTTCAGTCGCAGACATGTAACGCCAAGGTAGTCTTCCGCCACCCAGATACAGCCCGTCCGGTCTACATAGAGGTAGGTGAGGTAAGGATTGCCTATTTTGTCTTGTCCTATGCGCGTCAGTTCACCCGTAGGTTTGTCGTAGAGGTAGAGTCCGCCGCCATAGGTGGAGATGGCTTCCGTCCGTTCGTCCACGTCAGCCACATGGAAATGCTCGTTCCTGGTATATTCTACAATGGCTTCGTCTATCAGTTGCCATGACCCGTGGCTGCCGTCTTTCCCCTGTCTGGCCATACGACCTTTACCCTCACGCCGCCATTCGGCATCGCGTGTGGTCAGCTGCTCCTGCCTGTTTGGCCCCATGACCTCGTCTCCTCTGAACAGCATCATCTCATAGCCGTCGTAACGGCACACACCGCTACGAGTCTCAAACCACATATAGCCCGTCTCGTCCTGCCATATCCGGCTGACGATGTTGGTAGGCAGTCCGTCGGCTGTCGATAGGCACTGAGCTGTCAGGTCGTATTGGCGACTGAAGCCCATTTGTGCTATGATGGTCAGTAATAGTGACAATAGAAGCTGTTTCATGCTGCAAAGTTAAGAAAAAACGTGATAAACGAACAAAATTGATATAAAAAACAACATTTTTGTTGTATTTGGCCGCTATTTCCGCCGTACCTTTGCAGCATCGAACGACAAATAACCAATAACAAATAAAAAGATGATGAAACGAATCAGTATGATCATTGTTCTCCTCGCGACGTTCATAGTCGGACTGAGGGCAGAAGTGAAAGTGGTATTCGCAGGCGACGGCGTTACGGATGGTGCCTGGGGACGCAGCAAGGGTGCTGCCACGGCAGCAAGTGCCCGCAACCTGGGCGACCTGAACCACCACTTGGGCGACGGTTATGTATTTCTGTGTGCAGCTTGGTATCAGAGCCAGTATCCCACGCTGAGCATCAACATTCAGAACCGCGGCATTGTAGGCAATACCCTCGATGACCTCGCCACTCGCTGGGAAGCAGACATCCTGAGTCTGAATCCAGACGTTATCTCAGTGCTTATCGGTGCGAAGGATGTAGATAATTATATAAGTACAGGCGAGAGTGGCGATTTCGACGTAGAAGTATGGACCAATAAATACCGCACCATGCTGACAGCAGCACGTGTTCAGAACTCCAGCGTGAAGCTGGTGCTTTGTGCCCCCTTCTGTGGGTCGAAGGCCGCTGATTACACTACCCGTAGCGCTCTACTGTCACAGTTGGCCGCAAAGGTTGAGGCACTGGCAACAGAGTTCAATGCAGCCTATGTATCTTTCGATGAAATCGCTGATTATGAGCCATCGGCAGGATATTTCTTTTGGGACGGCACGCTACCTACGGCGGCAGGTCAATACGAGATGTTCAAGCAGTGGGTCGACGTGGCCGATGATTATGTCATCGGCGATACCACCCCCAAGACCATCGGTCCCGCTAAGACACAGAACAGCTGCGGCAAGCGCCGTGTGCTCTATATCGGCGACTCTATCACTGATGCAGGATGGGGGCTGGCAGGCGGCTCAGCTCTTTCTGTCAGTCAGCGCAATCTGACAGCACTCGATCATATCATGGGACATGGCTACGCCATGCTCTGTAGTGCCTGGTATCAGACCATCTACCCTGAAGCCGACTTTGAGATTATCAACCGAGGCATATCAGGAAACACCCTCGTAAACCTTGCCAGCCGCTGGGAGACGGACGTCATAGCCAACAGTCCTGACGTGCTATCAATTCTCATCGGCACCAACGATATCGACCAGTGGTTGAAGGGCGACAAGGCAACGGCCTTCGATTATGATGCCTGGGAGACTCAATACCGCACACTGATTAACAGAGTAAAGGCGGATAATCCCCTTGTGCAGATTGCATTGGGAACACCTTTCGTAGGTAGTGGAGCCTCTGACTATGAGACACGCAAGACGATGATAGCGGAACTTGCTTCCCGCGTAAAAACCATC